>JRYH01008602.1_pt1 | contig 32777 bp, 33 predicted proteins | sample 235351 | NCBI WGS metagenome assembly JRYH01 (sample SAMN03074221, study PRJNA261480) | activated sludge metagenome | biome: Wastewater Treatment Plant; feature: Wastewater; material: Activated sludge; isolation source: activated biomass of a wastewater treatment plant treating wastewater... ...
GGGGCGCTGAGCCGCTTTAATCGAGACATTCCCGTTTTCGCGTATGACCTCGCTATTGGAAATGATTTCCGTGCATCTGCCCAGCCGCATTTCCGATATGCCGAACCATATCCAGACTTGCTCCAGATATGCGTTGAATCCGTGCAGCGAGATCACCGGGAAACCGCTCCCTATGGCCCGGCTCGATTTTTCTGATTCAGCAGGCCCGATTTTCAATACCCCCCTAATGGGGCACGATTGGCGAGATTTTCCCTACCCCCGGCTCTCAGAAAAAATTTCGTCGTTTGTCTAGTTAGAGCCTAGACGATCTGAAATTTTTTCCCTGACATAAGAGTAAAATTTAAGGTTATCGTGCCCCTTTAGGGGGGTATTCCGTTTTTATGCTGGTTTTTCAACGGTTTTTCGGGGGCAAGATTAGGGGCACGTTCAGGGGCAAGTTCAATCGTGCCCCTGCGGGCAACGGGTTTCTGATTCATTTTGCCCCCTCCGTGGCCGGAATTGAGGGGCACGATCACCCGGTAAACTCAATCGTGCCCCCGATCATGCCCCTAATCGTGCCCCCGCAGACGGGTCACTTAACAGCCTTGACTTCCGGCTCAGATTCAGATAGCCGGAAATCGTCGAAGCCGAACGAGTGAGTCGAGTTCATGCACACCCTGTTTTCGCGATCTGGAGAAGCCCTTGCCCCGAACTTCCGGGACGAGCGCAACAAGCCGATCCATATCCGTGATCGCGTCTGCTGGCGCTGCGGCGGGGCAGGCGGTTCCGAGAAGTGGCGGCACACCGGCTGGACTTGCTACCGTTGCGGCGGGAGCGGCAAGGACCCGACCCGAGATCGGATCAAGCTGTACGATGCCGACCAACTGGCGAAGCTGAACGACCGCAAGGCGAAGGCCGACGCGAAGAAGGCGGCGGCGCGAGCAGAGGCAGCCCGGATCGAGCAGGAGCGCCGCGACGCCGAGCGAGCCGAAATCATTTCCGATAATCAGGGCTTCCTCGACCGGATCGACGCGGAACTGGCTCACGGCCATATCGACTTCCTGCAATCGGTGCGCGAGCGTATCGTGGAGCAGGCGAAGGAGCCGACCGACGTACAGGTCCAGAAGGTCAACGAGATTATCGAGCGCAACGAGAAGGAACGCGCTCGCCGGGCAGCCGCTCGTCATGTAGGCGAGATCAAGGAGCGCCGGGTTTTCGAGTTGACCCTGCTGCATACACAGAGCCGCCTCGTCAGCGAGTATCCGCATATCTATTCGCACTGGAGCCTGTTCACCGACGAGAACGGCAGCAAGATCGCCAGCAAGTCGGCCCCTCACGTCCTCGGCCTGCGGCTGGAGGTCCCGGAAGGCGGTCGCTGGGATGATCGCTGCTATATCAAGGGCAGCAAGGTTCGCGTCAAGGCTACCGTCGTCGAGCATACGACCGACAAGAACGGCGAGCCGATCACCTATATCAACAGGCCGAAAGCAGCATGACCGACCGCGATACTCTGGAGAAGGTGGCGAAGGGCTACCACGATCTGATCGCGTTGCAGGCGCAGCAGCGAGCGACTATGGCGCTCATGCTCCGGGCCTGCGTCGCTCAGCTTCGTTCGCCGAACAGCCTCAAGCGCAAGGAGGCGATCACGGGTCTGGAGGACCTTGCCAAGATGTTGGAGGAGCAGAAGTAATGGAAATGATTTCGCTTGAGACCGCGATCTACCTGTTCGTGGCAATCGTATCGTCGCTGCTCGGCGTCATCGCCGTTCGGCGGCTGGATCGCTGGCTGAAACAACGCAACGCGGTCCAGCAGCGTCTCCGTGATCTGGCGGACCAAGCGACCCGGCAGGAGTTGACCGGCTTCCTCCAGAAGCAGCAGGTTGTCGGTGACGCCGACATCCGAAACGGTTTCGTCCTTGCGCCCGTGCCGCCCGAGAAGCTGGAGCCGCTGGCAATCGTCCTCGGCAACGCGGCTGCGTTCATCTCGCGGCTGCGGAACCCGGCTGCCTCGTCGCTCTACGTCCGCGATTCGGTGAACGACCGATTCATCCTGCTCGGCGACCTCGATCTCGACCACCTCGTAGACGCGGCTCGCGTGATGCAGCGCGTGGCCGAGGACCGCCGGAAATCCCGGTCGATCTACAAGGGGATGACCGAGGACGAGATGAAGTCTCTGACTCGGGCGGGCCTGAGCCAATGGCTCAAGGACGACGGCGAGTTCGGTCACTCGAACGAGGTGATGCAAGGTCTCTGGGACGAGCGCCCGGAATTTCTCATGGCGATGAACGTCCTCGATCTGGCGTTCAAGGTGAAAGGAGCATCAAATGGCTGAGAAGCCGGTACAGACTATCGCAGGGCCGTTCGACCGCAAGCGGCTTGACGCGCTCAAGGAAACCATCGAAGGTCAGGACCGGGATTCGGTCGTGATGTTCGAGGGCAACGAACTGCTCGTCAGCTTCGGCGGCTATCTCGCGGAGTTCGTCGAAGGCGAGCTTGGCAAGCGTAACACGAGAGGTCTCTGATCCATGTTCGACATGACCCGGTTTATCGACCAGTACGCCGAGATCGGCGACATCCAGCAATGGGCCGACGACGTGATGTCGGCTCCACCGCATTTCATCATCGGCGGCGACTACATGCACCGCTGGTTCATCCTGCCCCGGAACGCGATGCAGAACCTCTATCTGCACCACCTGCTGCGATCCGACGAGGACGTGATGCACGATCATCCGTGGGACAGCGTGAGCTTCGTCATCAAGGGCGGCTTCATGGAGCATACGCCCGCGGGGTCGTTCTGGCGAGCGCCCGGCGACGTGATCGCCCGGAAGGCTGCCGACGTTCACCGGCTGGAGCTACCCGAGGGCCGCACGTCGGTCAGCCTGTTCTTCACCGGCCCGAAGATCAGGGAGTGGGGTTTCGCTTGCCCGAAGGGCTGGGTCCACTGGAAGGACTTCACCGGGGGCTATCACGACGGGCGGTCTGAGAAGGGCGCGGGTTGCGGTGAATACGCCTGACGAGAAGCTACCCCCTCCCAGCCGACGCAAGGACCGCAAGTGCAACGAGTGCCCGGCGATGATTCGCCGGGACAACGCCAGCGGCTTGTGTCGGCAATGCGTGAAGAAGTCGGATTCGTTTCGCCGGGCTGCCTCTGGGGCGGCCCATCGGCGTTACGAGGACCCGGCGCAGCGCGAGCGTACAGGCCGGGCGGTGAAGCTCGCGAACCAGCTTGACCCGACGATCCGGGAGCGCAAGTCGGCGATCATGAAGGAGATCGCCGCCGACCCTGAGTGGAAGGCCCGGAACGCCCAGCAATGCCGTGAACGGCGTCTCTGGGAGATCGGGGTCGCGGCCCGAACGCCCGAGTCGAACGCCAGACAGGGGCGAACCTTCTCCCTGCGGCACGGGATCGGCTCGTGGTGCCCGACCGACTATATCGAGCAGGCCCGGCAACTGCGGCGGCTGAACGTGCCGCTTGAGGAGGTCAAGCGGATGATCGCCGAGCAGCAGGAGAAGGACATAGCCGAAGTCCGGCGGAGGATGGGCCATGGCAGCAGAGGACGATGACGATTGGACCTCCGGGATACCGATAGCTCTGCCGCTCCCGGCCCTGAAACAGCAGGCGCACGATCTGTTCGACCCGATCTGGAGGGACGACCGGACGGTGACGCGCGGGCAGGCATACGAGGTTCTGGCGCGGGCGATGGGCATCCCGGAGCCTCAGGCGCACTTCAAGGTGATGACCCGGCACCGGATCGTGCAGGCGATAGCGATCCTGCCGGGCCTCAGGGCCGATCTCCGGGCCTACAGGGAGCGTCAGAGGAGCCAGCGGGCCTCCGGGACCAGAAAGGCCGCTTCCGGCGCTCAGCGAGCGCCCTAGCCCGATTCCTGAGCAAGTGCCGGTTCGATCCGGTCACGGGCTGCGTCAACTGGGTAGGGGGCAAGACCCGTGGCCGGGGCAAGACCTCTTGGTATGGATCGTTCTGGTATGACGGGAGACCGTGGAAGGCCCATCGCTGGGCTGCCCGATTCATTCACGGGCTGGAGATCGACGGGTTAGAGGTCGATCACGAGTGCGGGAACACCCTCTGCGTTCACCATCTACAGGCTGTCACCGGGCCTGTCAACCGGGAGTGGTACTGGATCAGAGTCGAGGTCGGCCTGATCGAGGAGGAGCCTAGTCCCGAGGAGGACCCGGACGGGGTTCCGTGGTATGATCCTCCGCCGTGGTTTGCGGCCACCTATAGCCTAGCCTGTCCGCCGTCCGACGAACCTCCGTTCTGATCGGCTCGATCAACGGCAGACCGAACAGGATGCGACCGTAGTTCGGGTCCCTCTGGATCGCGTCGAACCATGCTTGCCATCGCTTCTCTCGTTCCTTGTGCCAGCCGTTCGAGAAGCTGCCGGGGGTGATATTCATAGTCCGTCGGGGTCCAGATATTCGCGGACGGCATCGCCGCGTTTCAGATCGTCCTCGGGCCATGCCCAAGGCTGCATTGTCCAGTATTGGCGCTTCTCGCCGTTGACCTTGAATCGCCCGAGCAAGGTGAACCCATACTGACTGAGCAGACGGCTCAGGGCCTTGCCACGCGGGGCGAGGGCATCGGTGCCCATGAAGTGATCGGCGACCTTGCTGCTGTCCAGCAGGAACTCGCTGTAGTCGTCCTGTTCGCTTTCCTCCAGCGTGTCGGCGAGCGCCGTGACTTCCTCGGTCTGGTTCAGCAGGACCATCTCGCGGCGATAGCTCGACTTCGGCGCACGAGCCTTCGGGTTGAAGTCGGCGCTGAGCTTCCGCAGCAAGAAGAATTGGCGAAGCGCCCCGGCGAACTGGATGATCGCGTACAGCCGGTCGTAGTAGGTCGGGTTGTTCTGCTTGAACTTCTCCAGATCGCTCGCCCGTTGGAACCGGGTGAAGATCGGGAATATGCGGCTGTCCTCGTCCCCGACCGGCATTGCGTCCTTGAGATTCGAGGTCGTGATGTAGTTCATCGTGTTCACGACCTCATACGGGTTCGTGTTCATCCGCCGAATCGAGACCGTCGGGTTCGTAATCATCGGCTTGAGCGTGTTGATCGCGTCGAACCGATTGTTGCCGTGCAGTCGCACGTCCTCGATAAAGCAGACCAGCGCGTTCTCGGCCCACGGGTTGTATTTCTCCTCCAGCGCCTTGCCGGGGATCATGTTGACGTTCTTGTCGCCCAGAACCGCCTTGAGGACCGAGATGAAGAACGACTTGCCGTCGCCCTCGGCACCCTGCAACAGGATCGCCCAGTTGATCCTCTGACCGGGGTGCTGGACGATGTAGGTCATGAAGTCGAGGAAGATGGTCCGGTCCCGTTCATTCGCGATGATATGGACCAGATGATCGAGGAAAATCTGGATCGCTTCTTCCTCGACCGGCGAGAGTTCGCCGGGCAATTCGGGGATGCCATCTTCGGTGTAGCTGTTGGCGTAATCGACGCCATCAATCGAGTAGAGCGCAGGCTGGCCCGGCATGAACATCCGGTTATAGACCGTCGGGACCTGATAGAGGTTCAGCACGGCGTCGGTCGGCAGGATTTCAGGGGCAGCCTTGCCCTCCAGCCGCTCGGTCGGCGTCAGCATGAAGCGCGAGAACGCCGCGTTGAACGCCGGGCGGGTAAGCTCCATGCGGTTGACGATGTTGAACAGGTTGTCGGTCTGCGAGCAGTAGACCCACGGCTTGACCCACGGCGGCGCGGAAATGATTTCCTTGCTCTCGAACCGGATCAGTTCGCGGACGAAGCCGATACGCGGAGCCTCCCCGGTCAGGTCCTTCCACTTCGCCTTGACCTTGCCGGTCATAAGCTCGCGGACGTGGTTCGGAAGCTCGACGACCTTGATCTCGTCGCAGACGGCGACCAGCGAATCGGTGTCCGGGGCCGCCTGCAACCGGGAGAGGAAATCGACGACCTTCTCCTTGATCGACTGCTCCTCGGCGTCCTTGGCGAGCTTGAGGACGATCCGGCAGGTGATCGGGATATGGGCCTTGTCGCGGTTGTTGAACGTCGGCCAACGCTTCTCCAGCGCCTCGCGGTCGTAGTTCGGCGCAGACGCAGACCAGCGATCCCAGAGATCGAATCCCTGCTGGCTTCCGTCGTACTGGTGATAGAGCGCCATCCCGATCTGGAACCATGTGTCGTGGTCCGTGTTGTCCTCGATCAGGAACAGCTTGCGCTCAAGCTCCTCGTCGCCGATCTGGACCTTCGGGCGGTAGGCGCTGAACGGATCGTCGTCGTCCAGCGGGTTCGTCAGGCGGGTGATCGAGTTGCGGGTTTTCTTGGTCCAGCCGTGGCCGAGGAAAACCTGTAGAACCCGCTCCTTGATCTCCTTCGCCTGCTCGTGAGTCAGAACCGGGAGGTCCTTGCGCTTGACGCTCAGGACCGACTTGCCGTCGAGCCATTGGTACGGCTTGCCGGTGTCAGGGTGGATATGCGCGGCGACGAACTGCTGCCCGTCCGCCAGAATCTCCAGCTTGGCCTTGCGGCCTTGCGGGTCGAGCCATTCGCCGGTATCGACCTTCGGGAACGTCTCGTCCTTCTCGGCCCGGTAGACCCAGAGAACCTTCGGAGGCAGGCCGACACGCTTGAGCGGGCTTTCCCCGGCGATCTCGCGAACGATGTCCTGCACCTCGGCGTTGACGGCCTCGTCGAGGATGTCAATATCGACGCCCGGCGCGTAGCGAGACTTGATCCCGACTCCGTGACCGCCCTTGCCGTCGGCAAGGTAGTCCTGAACGCCCTCGGGCGAGCCGTCGAACTTCTGCCACTTCTCACCCGCCGGGCGCTTCTCGCCGGGGATGATCGGAATGACTTCGTACCCGTTCTCGGCAATGCGAGTGCCGAACTCCTCCATATAACGCCGAGCGGCCACCCTGAGGCTACTCCGCTACAAAGATGTCGGGACGAAAAAATTCACGCGGGAACGTCTCGCGTCCCAGTAGCTCCTCCAATTTGATACAGGTCTGGGCGTTGACACCGCCCTTCGATTTCAGGGCCATGTGCAGCAGGGAGCGCGAGCCTCCAAGCGCCTCAGAGAGGTCGCCGAGGCTTCCGTCCATCTTGTAGTAGAGGGCTGCCAGCCTTACGGCGAACTCTGCCCTCTGTTCCGGCTCTACCCAAGCCGGAATAGCGAATTTGTCTGATTGCATGACACCCTGCCCGCGATTCGGAGGGTCAAGCTGCCCCAGAAACATATTTAACGCAAGTAAGATTTTTCCCATTGACAGTAAGCGGGCGGATCGGGCAGGTAACAGGGGCCGTTCCGATTCGGGGCGGGGTCGATCCATGCAACGGAGAAGCAACTACCATGGGTATTCTGGAAGAAATCAAGGCGCAGAACGAGGAAATTCTGGCGCTGCTCAAGGGCGGTGCTGCCGCCGGGTCCGGCGAGAAGGCCGAGACCGCCGCCGAGAAGAAGAAGCGCGAGGCCGCCGAGAAGAAGGCTGCCGAGGCCGCCAAGCCGTCGTTCACGGCGGAGCAGCTTCGCGACAAGTTCCTCGAAGTGCAGCAGGCGCACGGCGACGCCGCCGCCAAGGCGCTTATCAAGGAACAGGGCCACGACAAGCTCGCCAACCTGATCGCCGACACCGCCAACTGGCAGAAATACTGGGACGCGGCGGAAGCCAAGCTCAGCGAGGAGCCGGAAGGCGACGACAACGGCGGTCTCTGATCTCCCTCGGGTCGCACCAAGGGACCGGGGAGGGAATAGGGCCTGCAAAGCCCGAACGCCCTCCCCGGCTTCGGTGGAGACCGGGACACCCCCCTTCCAGTCCCGATCTCCTCCTAAGCCGGGGGTACAATGTCCGAACATCATCCCATCACCGATCAGATGCTCGCGGACAAGAACGCCACGGGCCACTCGATCTTCGGCCCGTCCAGCGCGCACCGCTGGATGCGATGCCCTCGGTCGCTGATCGCTGGTCATCTGGCGGGCGACAACCCGACATACTATGCCGCAGAAGGGTCCATCGCGCACTGGCTTGCCGAGGACTGGTTGAACAACGGCAACCCATATCGACACCTCGGCTCAATCCACGAGAAGGACGGGTTCGAGGTCGAGATCACCGAGGAAATGATTTCCTACGTCGAGGAGTACGTCTGCGTCGTATCTACGATGCCCGGACGCCACTACGTCGAGGTGAAAGTCGATCTCTCGAAATACACGCCGGTCCCGAGCTTCGGGACCTCCGATCATATCAGCGCCGAGTGGCAGAAGCTCCGGGTCAAGGACCTCAAGTACGGCAAGGTCTGGGTTGACGCGGAGGAGAACGAGCAGGGCATGGCATACGCCCTCGGCGCGTTCGAGGAGCTTGACTGGCTCTACGATTTCCAAGAGATCGAAATCCAGATATGCCAGCCGCGAAGGGACAACTATGATACTTGGACCATCTCTCGCGCTGACCTGCTGGCTTTTGGAGAACGCTACCGGGAGGCGGCGTACAAGGCGTGGGACCCGGACGCTCCCTACAACCCGGACCCCATCGCCTGCGAATACTGTCCGGCCCGATTCGACTGCCCGGCGCTCGCCGCAGTAAAGGTCAAGATCGCGTCCGCCAGCTTCGACGATCTCGACGATACCGAGATGTCGCCCAGTCGCGCCGTGGCCGTGATCGAGCAGGAAATGATTTCCGGTCCTCCGATTCTCCCGCCATACGCGCAGGTGCCCGTCGAACGGCTGGCCCAGATTTACGAGTGGCGACCGATTCTGGAGAAGTATTTCCGGGAGATGTACGACTATCTGCTCAAGCGACTGGAGATGGGGGTAGAAGTTCCCGGCCAGAAGCTAGGTTACGGGCGGGCTGGCAACCGTAAATGGACAGACGAGAAAGGCGCTCGTCGTATGCTCCGGGGTCGCGGTATTAGCGATCTGGATATGTACGAGCAAAAATTCCTTTCCCCTGCACAGGCAGTTCAGCTATTAAGGGTTTCTCTTGGCGGCACCATCAAGGAAAACGATTCTCGGATTGCCGAGTTCGTCTACCAGCCGCCGGGGAAAGTGACGATGATACCCGCTCACGACAAGCGAGAGGGTATCCCGTCAGCGGTCTCAGCGTTCGATGACGACGTTGAGGCCATCGGTAACTCGTGAAGCAAGGAATACGAATATGAGCGAAGCAACTCCGCGTACCGTGGTCAAGCAGGCCAAGAACTCCAAGGGTCAGGTGATCGCCAAGCTGTATAGCGACGGCACCATCATGATCTCGGATGTCCGTGCGTCCTACCCCCATATCGACAAGATGTGGCGGAAGAACGAGAAGGACACGCCTGCTTACTCGATCACGGGCATCCTTCCGACGGACACGCACCAGCCTGCAATCGACCTCTTGCTGGAGGTCTGCGATGACATCATCAAGGACCGCAACAAGGGCAAGGACATCAAGGATGACGCCAAGTTCATCCGCGATGGCAAGCCGACGAAGAAGCCGGAATACGCAGGCGCGTGGATCGTCGCCAGCCGCGAGACGGAAAAGCCGACGGTGCTGCATCCCGACAAGTCGGAGATGGAGTCGCCCGAGGAAATCAAGTCCGAGATCAAGGCGGGCTACTTCATCGACATGCTGGTCCAGCCGTGGTGGCAGGACAACGAGCATGGGCAGCGTATCAACGCCAGCCTGCGCGCCGTTCGTCTCCGCCGCGAGGGTCCGCTGATCGCCGAGGGCGGCATCTCCAAGGATGACGCGATCTCGTCGTTCGATGACGACGACGAAGGCGGCTTCGGGGGCGACTCCGACGACGACATGGGCGGCCTCTAAGGTCTCGGGGGCTGCCGGGCGACCGGCGGCCCCACCATCGTTATGGCGCAGACCAGACTCCACTTTGACTACGAAGCGAAGTCCGAGATCGACTTGTTCGACCGGGGCGCGGACATCTACACGTCCGACCTCTCGACGAAGATTCTCATGGCCTCGTTCAAGATCAACGACGAGGCAACCCAGCTATGGGTTCCCGCTGAGGGCGAGCGTATGCCCTCCGATCTCAAGGAAGCCCTGCGCGATCCTGAGGTCCTGAAAGTCGCGTTCAACGCGCAGTTCGAGCGGCTAATGACGAACCGGGTGTTGGCCCGGACCATGGACATCCACGTCCCCTACGAGGAGTGGCGGTGCGCCATGGCGCTCGCCTATATGTTCTCGTTCATGGGTGGCCTCGACGACATCGCCGACCAGATGGACCTTCGGTACAAGAAGGACCCGCGAGGCAAGCAGCTTATCCGCATGTTCTGCCAGCCGAACAAGCCGACCAAGAACCAGCCGTTCGTCTGGCGCGACATGCACTCTGATCCCGAGCAATGGGAGGTGTTCAAGCAATACTGCATCCGCGACACCGACACGGAGTACGAGCTTTGGACCAAGCTGATCCGGTTCGGCGTCCCGGACTGGCAATGGGACCTCTATCACCTCGACCAGATCATCAATGACCGGGGGCTGCCGATCAACCGGCGCTTCGTCGAGAACGCGCTGGAGATCGCGAACCGCCGGAAGGCGGAACTCATTTCCGCGCAGAATGACATCACGGGCCTCGCGAACGCCAACAGCGGCGCTCAGCTTCTCCCTTGGCTGATCGACCGTGGATACCCATACGAAAACCTCCAGAAGGCCAACGTCGCCAAGACGCTCGCCGCCGAGGAGGAAGCCGTCAAGCGGTACGTCACGGCCTCGCCCGAGGATCGGGTGCCGACCAAGATGCCGTGCTTCCCCGGCGCAACGCTGAACGCGCTGGGTCAGGTCGAAGGCGACGGCATCCTGACTGACGAGTGCCGGATCGTCCTGCGCTTCCGGCAGGGGTCCAGCAAGACATCTACGACGAAGTACGAAGCCTGCATCTCGGGTCTCGGCGACGACGACCGCCTGCGTCACTGTTTCCAGTTCGCGGGCGGCTCCCGGACGAACCGCTGGGCGGGCCGCAAGATTCAGCCGCAGAACCTCCCCCGGACGCCGAAATGGCTTGAGCCTGAGGACGGGATCGACTTCGACCGGCTCGACTACTGCAACAGCCTGATCGAAGCGGGCGACTACAACACGCTCGGCCTGTTCGCGGGCGAGCAGATGGACGCCGTGGCCGGGTGCGTCCGATCCACGATTCAGGCTCACGACGGCAAGAAGCTCGTCGTCTGCGATCTCTCGTCGATTGAGTCGGTCGTGATCTTCTGGATCACCGATTGCGAGCGCGGCCTGAACGTGTTCCGGGAGGGCCGGTGCGCGTATAAGGACTTCGCGACCGACCTGTACGGCGTCCCCTATGACGAGGTGACGAAGGCCCAGCGATCCGGGGCCAAGCCTGCCGTGCTTGGCGCGGGCTACCGTCTGTCTGGCGGCGAACTTCGGGACGGCGAGAAAACCGGCCTCTGGGCCTACGCTGAGAACATGGGCGTCAAGATGACCCGTGAGGAAGCGAATCGGGCGGTGCAGGTTTTCCGGGACACCTACAGCGAGATCAAGAACGGCTGGTATCAGATCGAAGATACCATTGAACGGGCGATGGCGGCGGGCGGCAAGATCGTCAAGTGGGGACCGCTGGAGTTCCAGATCGTCAAGCCGTTCCTGCGCGTCGGCCTGCCCTCGGGCCGGTCCATGTGGTACTACAAGCTCCGGGTCGAGAAGTACGAGGCAGAGGGGCGCTACGGCACCTATCTGCGGACCAACATCTCGTATATGGGCAAGGATCAGGTCACGAACCAGTGGAAGCGTATCGAGAGCCATGGCGGCAAGTTCATCGAGAACTTCGTGCAGGCGCTCGCCCGTGACATCCTTGGGTTCGGTATGCTGGCGGCTCACGCTGCCGGGTTCTTCATCGTCGGTCACGTTCACGACGAAATCATTTCCGAGGAGGACGAGGACGACGACGTTCACGATGTCCCCGCACTCCGCCATTGCATGACGAAGGCGATCCAAGAGAAATTCCCATGGCTGGCGACCATGCCTCTCGGGGCAGCCGGGTATGAGGGCAAAGTCTACAAGAAGGATTGATAATGAGCGACGCAGACGACGATTTCTGGGATGTCCCCGGCTTGGGGCACAACGGCGGCCCGGAACTGGAGGAGGAACAAGCCAAAGCTCTGGGCATGTCCGGCGCAATCGCCGAGGCTATGCGGAAGTGGGCGCGCAAGCCAGCCGACCTCTACCCCACGCCGACGGACTGCACCTACAGCCTGCTCCCTCATATCGCCGATCTCATGCCAGCGAACGCGCTGATTCTCGAACCGGCCTGCGCCGACGGCATGATGGTCCGACCTCTGGAGGAGTTCGGCTACCGGGTTGACGGCTACGATCTGCGCCCCGATGTCGCCGGGGGTCAGGGCGGGTTCAACTTCCTCGACGAGCATACGCACTTCGATCATGCGGGATACTACGATGCCGTCATCACGAATCCGCCGTTCGCGGTAGCCGAGCAATTCATCCGCCGGGCTATCGAGGAAGCGCCCGTGGCCGTCATGCTCCTCAAGGCTCAATACTGGAACACGAAGAACCGGAAGAAGCTGTTCCGGGAGACCCGTCCGTTCAAGGAACTGAATCTGACGTGGCGACCGGCGTTCCTTGAAGCCGAGCGGGGCAAGTCGCCTCTCATGGATTGCATGTGGGTTGTCTGGGTTCGCGGCCACCAAGGCTCTTGCACGACCGAGATGATCGACCGTCTCATGGAGTGCCCGGTCAACCTTGCTGCGATGGATATGGGCGGCCTGTGAGGCGTATCCGAAACCAGCCCCGGAAGGAGTCGGTTGACGAGCGCGAGACCAGCGCCGAGTGGCGACGGCTGGGCTACGTCGAACTCAAGATCATGGTCTGCAATCATGACGGATGGCCCGACCGCTGGTACAAGGCTCTCGGGCTGGGTATCCCGGCGTTCTGGTGCGAGTGGAAGGCAGAAGGCAAGGAGCCTGAGCCGCACCAGTTGCTCCGCCACGACGAGCTACGAGAGCAAGGCGAGATCGTTATCGTCGCTCACTCTCGACGCGAGTTCTGGGATCAGGTACGAAAGATGCAGGCTGCGGCTCGTCTATAGTGGAAATCATTTCCGATGCTCACGCTGAACAACTTTCACGACTACCAATGGGAAGGGCTGGCGCATTGTCACTTGCATCCGTTCTGCGGGCTTTACTACGACGCCGGGCTAGGCAAAACCGCAATCGGTCTGACCTACCTGATCCAGCGGCTCAAGCATCTGGGCGTCAGTCGCCGGGCGCTGGTGATCGCCCCTATCCGAGTAGCGTGTCAGACATGGCCTAACGAGCTTGCCGAGTGGGAACATCTCGCCGATGTCCCGTACCAGCTTGTCCGAGCCGAGGATGACGATCCAGCCGTCAAGGAGTTCCGCCGGGACGCATACACCCGCGCCCGCTGCGGCGGCTTGGAGGCGTGGGAGATCGACCAGTACCGGGGTCTGCTCCGGTCGTCGCTGGAGCGCCAGTGGATCGACTATTGGACCGCCGGGCTGTCCCCGATCTTCCCCCAGCCGCAGGACCTAGCCGAATTTGACCGCCAGACGGCCCTGTACGCCCGATTCGCTGCCACGGACGGCTTACCCCCCGAAGAAGCTGACAGGGCCGCAGGGACGCTTACAACCGGCTTCAAGGACAAGCTGCGGCGCGCGCAGCTTCGGGTTGACGTGCCCCTCCACTTCATTAACCGGGAAGCCCTGCCTTGGCTGGTGGATGCTCTGGTCGAGCAGCAGGCCGGTTGCCCCTACGACGACGCGATCTATGACGAGGCCAGCGATCTCGGCGATCACAACACGCAACGCTTCAAGGCCATGCGGCAGCTTCGCCGCAACCTGAAATCGTTTGTCCAGATGACGGCGACCCCAGCCGCCGAGGGCTACCAGAAGTTGTTCAGCCAGCGATGGCTCATGGACACCGGCAACCTCTGGGGCAATGCGATCACGCACTGGCGCGACGAGCATTTCACCTACAACAGCAAGACGTACAGCTACAAGCTCCGCAAGGGGCACGACAAGATCATCTCCTCCCAGATGGCGGACATCTGCCTTGTCGCCAAGGCGGAGGACCATCTACCCGAGGTGGCGACCGGGTGGGCCGATCTCACGCGCAAGATCGAGCTTGGCCCCGAGCTTCGTGAACTGGAGAAGGAGTTCATCGAAAGCCGTATCCTGCGGCTGTCTGACACCTTCGACTCGACCGGCATCCCGGACGACTATATCGACGCCGACAACCCAGCGAGCCTCAGCCAGAAGCTCCTCCAGTTCTGCTCTGGCGCGGTCTACGACGACAAGAAGAAGGCGCGCGCGATCCACGATCACAAGATCGAAGAACTGCGGCAGTTGATCGACGAGCTTCACGGCGAGCCGATCATGCTGGTCTACTGGTGGCAGTCCAGCCTCGCCCGGCTCAAGAAGGCGTTCCCCAAGATGCAGGTCATGGACCGGCAGGGCAGCCAGCAGGACGGGTGGAACAAGGGCAAGATCGGCCTGCTGGCGGTTCACCCGCAAGGCAGCGAGTTCGGCCTGAACCTCCAGAAGGGGCCGGGCCACGACATCGCGATCTTCGATATGTTCTGGTCCTACGAGAAATGGTATCAGATTCACAAGCGCCTCGCCCGGCAAGGCCAGACGCGCCCGGTGCGCTCGTGGCCGCTGGTAGTCAAAGGATCGGCAGACGAGGTTGCGGTGAAGCGACTCCAAGCCAAGGAGGACGCCCAGAACGCCTTGTTCCGGTACATCATGGACATGCGCGCGGAGATCACCGGGCAGCGGGTCGAGCGTAAGGAGTCGAGCTATGCCGAAGCCTTCGACTGAGTGCGACATCACGATCACGTCGGACCTCAAGGTCCTGTTCTTTGACGCCGGGCTGCAACCGATCTGCTTCTACTGGAATATCCACGGGCAGGTCGTGTTGACGGTCAAGGGATCATCGAAAGCATTTCTTGGGCCAACACCGGCCAAGGCAATCGCGGTCGCAGAAGCGGCCATGTTCGGAGGACTGTAGGTCATGAGTCGAGGTGATCCACTAGGCCATTTTGAGGGAGAGCGCGACCCCGGCAACCTGCGCTACTATGCCCGTATGCGGGAGCATCGCGAATGGCTGAACTCTGTTCTCTTGCCAGTCGGGGGTCGAGTGACGTATGTTGGGATGCTGAATGGGTCGATCTCCGCCATCTGGTACTTCGGTCGCAACGAGACCGGGTGCGCCGGGGGTCGGTCCCGCGAAGCGGTGCTGGAGAGCATCTACGCGAAAATCTACGGAGGTCTGTGAGTGGCGTCGGCGGCGGCGAAGAAGCAGGAAGGTTACGACAATCTGGTTCGTTCCGACGACCCGGAGACCTCGGCGATCATCTACGAAGGGGCCACGATCCGGCAGCTTGCGATCATGTTCAAGATGGACCCGAAGGTCGTCACGAGCAAGGTCAGCAGCCTAGTCCCTTGCGGTCGCCGCCGGGGGACGCCGATCTACTCGATCCCTGAGGCTGCCCAGCGGCTCGTGAAGCCCGGCTATGACATCGAGCGGGTCATCATGAACATGAACCACTCGGACCTTCCGCCGATGCTCCAGAACGCCTTCTGGAGCGCCCAGAAAACCCGAGCGGCCTACGAGGAGATGATCGGTGATCTCTGGCGCACCAGCCGCGTGGTCCGGCTGATCTCGGTCCTGTTCAACAGCGTCCGCATGATCCTGCTGCTGCTGCCCGATACAATCGAGCGCGAGGCGGGTCTGAGCCGGGAGCAGAAGCAAGTTGTCCGCCGCGTCGTCGAAGGGGCGCTGGTCGAGGGTCGCAAGGCGATCATGAAGGAGTTTGAAGGTTATGGCGACGGACCCGAGTATGATGGACCAATCGGAGGTGATGGCCCTCTCGTCGTTCGTGAACACGAGCCGTCTGACGACGGACGAGATCGAGTTCCTGCTGCCGAGGAAGAATCGGACGAGTATAACGGGCTATAAGGACCTCGGCGATCTGGTCTGCCAGACCGTCGATCAGGTCTGGCTCGATCCCGATCACCGCAAGCCTTCCGAGTGGGCCGAGCAAGAGCGGCAACTGAACAACGCGCCCGGCTACGTCGGGCCGTGGCGCTTCTCCTACGCCCCATATCTCCGCGAGCCGCTGGACCAGCTTGTCAACCCGGAGCTTGACGCGGTGATCTTCGTCGGCCCGGCCCAGTGCGGCAAGACGGAACTCATTCTGAACTGGGCCGGGTTCTCCGTGCGCGCTGAGCCGTCGGACATGACGATCTTCTCGCCGACGCAGGCGAACGCCCGCGACTTCTCGAACCGTCGTATCGACCGCCTGCACCGCGACTCGGAACTCGTCGGCAAGGAGTTGCTGGAGGCCCGTGACGCCGACAACAAGTTCGACAAGCACTACAAGAACGGGATGATCCTCGGCCTCGCGTGGCCGACTAAAGCCGAGCTTGCGGGTAAGCCGATCCCCCGAATCGCTTTGACCGATCGCGACCGCATGGACGACGACATCGAAGGCGAGGGCGACCCGTTCGATCTGGCGACCAAGCGTACCACTTCGTTCGGCTCGTTCGCCATGACCTTGTGCGAATCATCGCCCAGCCGTGAGATCACCGATTTCCGCTACACGCCCAAGACGGCCCACGAGGCACCGCCTACGACCGGGATTCTGGCCCTCTACAACCGTGGCGACCGTCGCCGCTGGTACATGCCTTGCGGTCGCTGCGGCGAGTATCTGGAGCCTCGGTTCGAGCTTCTGGAGTGGGACCCGTTCTCCAGTCTCCTCGACGCCGCCGAATCGGTTCGGATGAAGTGCCCGCATTGCGAAGGCAAGATGCACCCGGACGAGCGGTTCACGCTCCAGCAGAACGGCCTTTGGCTTCCCGACGGCTGCCATATCATCGGCGGCAAGATCGAAGGGACGCCCCGGCGCACGAAGTACGCGAGCTACTGGCTTGAGGGAAGCTCTGCCGCGTTCACGAACTGGCCCAAGCTGGTGGCAACCTACCTCACGGCAGAGGAGGAGTTCGACGCGACGTTGAACGAGGAGCCGCTGCGGAAGTTCTACAACACCGACTTGGGGCGGCCCTACAAGCCCAAGGCGGCAGAGCAGGAACGGACGCCTGAGGACATGATGGCGCGCGCCGAGGAGTTCGGGCGCAACCCCGAGACCGGCGAGATCGAAATCATTTCCGAGACTGCTTTCGCCATTGCCACGGTTGACGTGCAGAAGAATATGTTCGTCGTCCAGACGTGGAGTGTGATCCCCGGCGAGCCTTACGATCTGGCTCTGATCGAGCGATTCGACATCCGCAAGTCCCTGCGTCGTGATTCGGATGGGGATACCGAATGGGTCAAGCCGGGCACCTATCTGGAGGACTGGGACCTCCTGATCTCCGAAGTCATCAACCGGACCTATCCGATTGAGGGCCGCGAGGAGCGCATGGCGATTCGGATCGTCGGCTGCGACTCGGGCGGTAAGGCGGGCGTGACGGCGAACGCTTACGCCTTCTGGCGGCTGCTCAAGAACATGGGTCTTGGAAATCGTTTCCTCTTGCTCAAGGGGTCGGGCACTCCGAACGCCCCTCAGGTCCGTGAGACTTTCCCGGACGCCAGCGACCGCAAGAACCTCGCCGTCGCGCGCGGCGACGTGCCGGTCTGGCAACTGAACTCGAATCAGTTGAAGAACGAGGCAAACAATCGCCTGTCCGCAGAGTTCAAGAACAAGGGGATGGTCCGTATCCCGAAGTGGATGCCTGCATGGCTGTTCAAGGAGTTCTGCTCGGAAATTCTAAAGGACAAGGGCTGGCAGAAGGCTCCCGGCATCCGAAATAACGAAGCATGGGACTTGCTTTACTACGCGATTGCTTTGTGCATGACGAAGTATATTCGTTGTGAGCGCCCGAATTTCTGGAAGAACGTGCCTTCGTGGGCCGATCCCCTCGACCCGACCAATCCCTTTATTGTCCGCCCCGGCGCTGAACCGTTTGCAGAGCAGAAGAAAACGAGTTATGACCTGACCGAAATCGCTTCCAAGATCGCATGAGGACCGGCCACATGGCGGATTGCACCACTATCGACGCCCGCCTCGCCGAGGCACGGAAGGCGTACCACGAGATCATGACCGGGGCAGCGGTGTCGCGGTTCATTGACCAGAACGGCGAAAGCGTCCAATACACCCGGAGCAATCCGGGCGCTCTGCAATCCTACATCGCCCGTCTGGAGGCGGAGAAGAAGGAGTGCAGCGGTTTGACCTTCTCGGCCTATCGTGGCCCCCTCAAGTTCACTTACGGTCGGAGGTGCTAAATGGCTGCTGAACAGCAGGCGTTCGAGTTCGGGCAGGGTCTCCGGGGCCGTACCGATGTCCAGATTTATCGGGGCAACGGCTCGGTCGAACACGCCCTCGGCGGCGGTCTGGAGGGCGCAGAGCGGACCAGCCGCGAGACGGTCAACTGGAATGTCGCCTCGGTCCCGCCGGATCGGGCGATCAACTCCGTCAAGGAGCCTGCCGACGCGCGCGCCAAGGATATGGTCATCAACGATGGCTACGCCCGTGGCGCGATCCAGTCGCACATGGACGCCATCGTCGGCGCGCAATACCGGCTGAACTCCAAGATCGCGTGGAAGGTGATCCCCGGCGCGACGAAGGCGTGGGCGGATGAAGCGCAGAAGATCATCGAAGATCGCTTCCACCTGATCGCCGAGAGCGAAGCCTGCTACCTCGACGCGGCGGGCATGAACACGTTCACCGGCAAGATTCGGCTCGGCGTCGCCGGGTTCGTCATGACCGGCGAAGTGCTGGAGACCTCTGAGTGGGATCGTTCCGCCGGGCGACCGCTCAAGACGTGCTTCCAGTCGGTCGATCCCAGCCGCCTCCGAAACCCGGACTGGCAGATGGACACGAAGGACATGCGCCGGGGGGTCAAGGTAGATGCTCGGGGCAAGCCCCTCGGGTACTACATCCAGCGGAACCACCCGAACTCGTTCTGGCCCGGCGCATACGACATGCTCGATTTCGCCTACGTGCCGCGCTACAAGCCGTGGGGCCGTCCGCAGGTCATCCACATTATCGAGCAGCTTTTCCCGGATCAGCATCGCGGCGTGGCCGATATGGTCGCAGCCCTCAAGCGTATGCGGATGACGAAGCACTTGCAGGACGTGGTTCTCCAGAACGCGGTCATCAATGCGACGTACTGCGCTGCCATCGAATCGGAGATGCCGACGGCGGAAATGATTGTCGCCATGGGCGGCGACGCCAGCACCCCGGAAGCCTTGAACACGGCTATCGGTGCCTATCTGGCGGGCCTCCAGAAGTATCTCGCCGGGGCGGAGAACATCGCGCTCGACGGTGCGATGATTCCGCACCTCTACCCCGGCACGAAGCTCAACATGAAAACGCTGGGCACCCCCGGCGGAGTTGGAACTGATTTCGAGGCTTCGCTGCTTCGTCATACGGCGGCGGCGCTGGGCATGGACTACGCCGAGTTCTCGCGCGACTATTCCAAGATGTCCTACGCCACGGCGAAGCTCTCGACCGAGAACACGCGCCGGTTCATGCGCTCGCGCAAGAAGTCGGTCGCCGACCGTCTGGCGAACCTGATCTACGGGAACGTGCTGGAGGAGTTCATTTCGCAGGGAGAGGTCCCGCTGCCGCCGGGCTTCACTCGCGATGACTTCTACAAGCCTCTCATGCGGGAGGCGTTCAGCCGTTGTACGTGGATCGGCACCGGCACCGGGCAGATCGACGAACTCAAGGAGACGCAGGCCGCGATCCTCCGCATCAAGGCGGGCCTCTCGACCTATGAGATCGAGATCGCCCGACTCGGCGAGGACTGGCGCGAGATTTTCGAGCAGCAGGCGCTTGAGGCAGGCGTCCGCGAGGAGAAGGGTCTGGTGTTCGACCTCAACACGAACAAGGGCAACACGGGTCAGGGCGGCGATCAGGGCGACGGAAACGACGCCCAGCAGCAGGCCGATGACGCCGAGATCGACGACACAGGAGAAGCCGATGACGAAGCTGCGTAAGCGCGGCCTTATGGCGCAGGTCCTCAGCCGCATGTCGGCGGGGGACTGCCTTATCAGCGACCGCCACGCCGAAGCCATGCTCATGGGCCTCCTGAGCGAGGCAGAGCAGGTTACGGACCCCTCGGCAGCATGGAACGAGGTCCGGGGCGAAGTCATGGCTTCGTGGGGCTGGGAGGACGGGCCAGAGGGTCCGACCAAGCCGTTTATCTATCAGGACGGCGTGGCGGTGATCCCTGTCCACGGCATCCTGATTAACCGCTTCAACTACTGCTGGGGTTTCGTCACCGGGTACGACTTCATCCGCAAGCAGATGAACGCGGCGGCGGCTGACGACGACGTGAACCTGATCGTGTTCGATCACGACTCGCCGGGCGGCGAAGCTGCCGGGTGCGATGAACTGGCGCGCGAAATCAATTCGCTCGACAAGCCGACCATGGCGCTGGTGAACAGCCTGTCCGCTTCCGGCGGCTTCTGGCTGGCGGCTCCCTGCAACCGAATCGTCTGCGCGCCCTCGGGCAGCGTCGGCTCCATCGGTGTCTACATCCTGCACATGAACATCGCCAAGATGCTGGCGGAGTGGGGAATCGAGACCGAGTTCGTCAAGAACGGCAAGTTCAAGACGAGCGGCAATATGTACGAAGCGATGTCGGACGACGACCGCGCCTACCTGCAATCCATGGTAGACGAGCGCGCCGGGGAATTTCACCGCGCCGTGGCCGAATTTCGCGGGATCGAAGAAAGTGTTGTCAAGGGCACCGAGGCTCGTGTAATGAGGCCGACGGAAGCGTTGTCGCTCGGCCTGATCGACGCGGCGGAGTCTCCGACCACGGCGGTTGCGTCGTTCGTGGCTGAGCTTGGCAACAGTGCGGACGAACCGACTACCGATGACTCTCAGGAGGAAGTAGAGATGGCAGAAATCAGTTCCGAAGATCGGGCCACCATCGCCAATGAGACGCGCGAGCGTATCAAGGGCATCATGACCCACGAGGAAGCGAAGGGCCGCGAGTCCCTCGCCGAGCATCTGGCTTACGAGACGGACAACACCGTCGAGCAGGCCGCCGCGATCCTCAAGGCGTCGCCGAAGGCCGAGGCTCCCAAGGAGGAGCCGAAGGACGACGACGAGGGCAAGGACGACGGCGACAAGGCCAAGGGCAAGTCGCAGTTCGAGCAGGCCATGGATCAGGGGAAGCACCCCGAGGTCGGGCCTGACGGCAAGGGCGGCGGCGGTGACGGTGATGCCGTCAGCGCCAATGTTTCCCGAATCCTCGGGGCGCAGGCGGCAGCGACGGGCCGCAAGTTCGAGACGGCCAAGGCGTAAGCCCGAAACCGGCTCTCCACGGAAATCATTTCATAAGGAGACCCTATCATGGCTGTCGAAGGTTACAGCAACGAGGACTGGATGGCTCAGGGCAACACGCTCGAAGGCTCGTACAGCCCGACTCAGCTTTTCACCGCCGAGGACGACATCAAGACGGCGGCGGGCACTTTCGCGACGAATCAGGACATCGCTGTCCTGACCATCCTCGCGCGCAACACCGCCGATCAACTGGTGCCGTGGGACCCCGCTGCGGTGGACCCGGATACCGTCGAAGCAACGCCGGTCGGCGTCGCGGCTGCGGATATGGACACCACGGCGACCGGCTACAACGCGGCCACCATGGGTCCGTACTACGTCGGTGCCTGCTTCAACCCCGATCTGCTCGTCTGGCCCGCCGGGCTGGCAGCGGCCTCGCACGAGGAGAAGTCGGCGGCTCTGGAAGCCGCAGGCGCTCCTTTCCGGGTCAAGCACCTGCTCTGATCTGCTTTCGTCTCCCGGCGGCTCTTGTAGCCGCCGGGAATTTCAAGTAACCATTCTCCCACGACCGTTCAATGGTGGAACGGGGGACCCGCGAAGGAGACGCCAGATGGCCGTTGAACTCTACGATACGATGACCCTGATTGGCGTCCAGAACCGCCAGCAGATCGACCCGCTTTTCTTCCTCCAGTTCTTCCCGGAGGAGATCACCTTCACCACGGAGAAGGTGTTCTTCGACGAGATCAGCGAGGATCGCTACATCCTTGCGCCGTTCGTTGCCCCGCACGTCGAGGGCCGCGTGATGGCGAAGGGCGGATTCGATACCCGGTCCTTCAAGCCCGCCTACGTCAAGCCGAAGCACGACATCGACGTGCAGCAGCAGTTCAAGCGCCGGGCTGGCGAACAGCCGATGACCGGATCGCTGACGCCGCAGCAGCGGTATGACGCGACCATCGCCGAGAACTTCCGTCTTGAACGGGATATGATCGAGCGCCGGATCAACTGGATGTGCGCTCAGGCGCTCGTCAACGGTTCGGTCGTGATCGAGGGCGAGGACTACCCGCGCGTCACTATCGACTTCAACCGCGACTCGGACCTGACCGAGGTGCTGACTTCGACGGCGCGCTGGGGCGAATCGGCGGCGGTCCCGCTGACCGACCTGAACGTGAAGATGAAGCTGGCGCGCAAGCTCTCGGGCGGGCGCATCACCGACATCATCATGGGCGAGGAAGCCTACGACCGCTTCTACCGCAACACCGATGTCAAGGACCTGCTCGACACGAACTACCGTATCGGCGGCACCGCTGCCGACGCGGCGATCCTCGGGCAGGCCGACACGGACAAGGAAGCCGAACTCAAGGCGGTCCTGTCCGGCGGGCAGTCGGCGGCACGGGTCCGTATCTGGACCTACGCCGGGTACTTCCACCAGCGCGACCCGGACACGGGCGCTCTGACCGAGGGGTACTATATCGACCCGAACGCTGTTGTCGGTGTCGGCAACAAGCTCAGCGGCGTCCAGTGCTTCGGTGCCATCAAGGACCCGAACGCCGGTCTCCGGGCCATGCGTATCTTCCCGCGCATCGTGGACAAGAAGAACGACGACCCGGCGAAGGAATACACGCTGAGCCAGTCGGCCCCGCTGCCGGTTCCCATGGAGCCGAACAACAGCTTCAAGTTGCAGGTCCACGACCCGGAAGCCTGATAGCTTGAACACGGGAGGCCGGGGGCAACCCCGGCCTTTCGCCCTGTAGCCCAGAGAAGAATGAAGGAATTTCCGACATGGCACTGAAACTGCTCCTCGTCGCTTTCACCACGACCCGCGAGGTCGAGGGTGAAGAACGCCGCGTCCGCTTCGCGTCCAAGAAGGTCGTCGATCTGACCAGCGACGAACTCGAACTGCTCGACCGCCTGACCAAGGCGACCGGCAAGCTCCACTACCGCGATCCGATCTCGGAAGGCGGGGCCAAGGTCACGGCCTCCGAACCCGAAGTCGTCGAACTGCCGGACTACGCCGGGCAGGACGTGGCGATGGACAAGAAGTCGGTTGACGCCCTCAAGGCGTACCTGACCTTCCACTCGGTCGAGTTCGCCGACGACGCCAAGAAGGCCGACCTGCTCGCGCTCGCCAAGAAGCACGAAGCCGGTCAGACCGACGACAAGTCGGGCGGCTCGGGCGGCGGCAACGACGATCCCGACGGCGGCCTGTAAGGCGGCCCGGTGTCTCTCGCAGACATCAAAGCAGCGGCGCGGCGAGCCATCCACGGAAGGCTCGCCGTTCCCGCGACTCTGGTAGACGAGGATCACCCGGACGGCCTGATCTTCGCCGAGGACTATACGGGCACCGGCCTGACCGTCCGCTACCACAACAAGATCGACCGATCCGGCGATCTGGACGGCGACTACGCCGAGATCATTGACGGGATCGACAAGCTGGTTTTCCTCGATACGAACGTGGCCGAGGTCAGCGCAGCCTTGGTCGCCAACGGGGAACCCGCTCTCGTCCTCTCCCGTGGCGCTGAGGTGACGATCCCGGACTATAAGGGCCTCACCTTCGTCCTAGACTCCCAGCAGCCCCCAGACGGCCCCAGCGAGACCCTATGGGTCGTGGCCCGCAAGCGGGGCTAGACCAGCGAGGCGGGCATGTCCGCTAGAATCACCGCCGTCAACCTGCTCGACGTAGACGAGTTCCTTGCCGCGCAGCCTGCGGCAGCCCGCACGTCGGCGAGGATCGCGATCAACAGCGTCACCAGCCGCCGGGCGGTCCCGCGTATGCGGAAAGCCATGCGCGAGGAAGTCAATTTCCCGGCGGGCTATCTGGAGGATACCAGCCGATTCGGGCAGACCAAGAAGGCCACGGACGCCGATCTCACGGCCAGTATTACAGCCCGGTTCCGGCCTACCTCTCTCGCTCGCTTCTCGCAGGACAGTCAGGAAGGCGCGCGCAGGACCGGGGGTGTCCGCGTCAAGGTCAACCGGACAGGCGGGGCCAAGCGAATCGACGGCGCGTTCTTCGTTCGCCTCCGCCGGGGTGCCGACGCCAGCGACGGCTTCAATCTCGGCCTTGCAATCCGCCTCAAGCCGGGGCAAGTGATTCGCGGACGCAAGAAGGGCGGCCAAGGTATCCAACTAGCACCAGACCTGTATCTGCTGTATGGTCCTTCGGTCGATCAGGTGTTCCGCGAAGTCAGCGTGGCCGAAAGTCCCGCCGTGGCCGATGATCTGCAACGTGAGTTCATCCGGCAATACGTCCGACTCAGCGGACAGAAGTGAGGTCGTGAAATGATTTCCAAGAAGCTCAGGATCATGAAGGCCCTGACCGATCATCTCAAGGGAATCACCCCGGCGTGGGTCGATCTCCCTCCTGAGATGACCGGAGAGGTCTGTCCTTTCGACTTGAGCAACAAGGTTTTCAGGGGGCGGGTCGAGTTCGGCGACGAGGTGCAGGAGCCATTTCTGGCGATCCTTGAGGCACCCCGCCAACTCGACCCGAATGGCGCGGGTGCCGGTCTCGTGCAGGACGAGGACTGGACGCTCTTGATCCACGGGTTCGCCGAGGACGACAAGAAGAACCCGACCGACCCGGCATACGAGCTTCTGGCGTGGGTTCAAATGCGGATGGCGCGAATCACTACGCAGAGGAAGGATGGGGGCCGTGGAGGTCTCTATCCGAACGAATGGCGACTGGGGGGCCTTGTCGCCGATGTCCGGTATCAGATTCCTATTGTGCGACCGGGCAAAGATAATGTATCAGGCACCGCGTACTTCTATATGCCCATCTCCGTCGGGAACGTGACGGACCTTACCATGCCCTTTGTTCAGGAGGATTAACCCATGGCGCGCACGAAGAATTATACCCTCGGGGCTGGCAAGCTCTATTTCGACCGGATGGACGACGACGGCAATCTGACCGGCGAGTATTACATCGGCAACACCACGAGCCTGACCGGCTCGACCGACGAGACCCGCGAGGAGCATTACTCCTCGGACGAGAAGGAGCGCGCCAAGGACGCTTCGGTCGTCACTCAGTCGGACCAGACCGTCGGCTTCACGACCGACGACATCCAGCCGGAAAACCTTGCGATGCTCTGGAAGGGCACCGCCGAGACTCTGGCCGTGTCGGCGATCACCAGCACCCCGGAAACGCTTACCGTCATGCGCGGTCGCTGGTATCAGCTTGGCGTCGGGCCGACCACCCCGACCGGCGCTCGCGCCGTGACCATCACGACCGTTACCGATGACACCTCGCCGACCCCGGTTGCGGTGCCCGGCGGTGCAGGCGGGGCCAACTACGACGTGGACCTCGAACTGGGCCGCATCTTCATCAAGGAGGACGCACCGGACATCGCCGACGGGGACGACATCATCGTCACCTATACCGCGTCGGCGCACAGCCGGACGGTCATCATCTCCAAGGGCGAGACGATCCGGGGCGCGCTGCGCTATATCGCCGACAACACCGCTGGCGAGAACCGCGACGACTACTGGCCCCTGATCGACCTGTCCCCGGACGGCGACTACGAGTTCAAGGCCGACTCGTGGAGCGAGATGTCGTTCACGGGCGAAGTCCTCAAGAAGGAGGGCTACGAGAAGCATTACGTTGACGGTCGCCCCGTCGCAGCGTAAGTTCTCCTCTCCCGGAGACCTACAGGGGCGACTCCTTCCGGGGTCGCCCCTTTTCTATGCGCCAGAGGAGTCGATATGGCTGTTAATTTCGAGATCGAGACCACCCGAATCGAGGTGGGCAAGAACGGGTACTTCACCGTTCGGGGCATGAACTCAGAGGACATCACGTTCCTGACCATGCACTATCTGGAGGACATGAAGGCGACCGTCGCCAAGTACGCGGGCAAGGGGGTCCTCCCGAAGGACCGCGTGGCCGATCTGGTCATGGACGTTGCCAAGGACTTCCCGTCCATGGTCGTGGAAATGATTTCCCGGTGCGCCGAGGCCGAATCAGCCGAGGATGTCGAGAAGTTCCGCCGCCTGTCCTTCGTCAAGCAGATCGAAGCTCTCAAGGCAATCGTGCTGCTGACGGTCGAAGATGGGGGTGTCGAACTGGGAAAAGTAATGGGGGTCGTGGCAAGTCTGCTAGAGGCAAACGGTCTCAAGCCCGGCCCCCTGCTGACATCGTTGCAGACTATTATCGCAACGTCCGGGAAAGCGTCAGCTACCTAAAGGCGAACGGCCATCTCGACGCGCACCGATACCCGCTGGGGAAGCTCGCGAACGAAAACGAGCTTCTGCGGCAGATCAAGCGCCGAGAAATGGCTTTTCGCATGGTGGCGGACCAGCATGTCGGTTCTGCCGTTTTCTCGGGCGGCAAAAAGGGTATAAGAGCCTACGAGAAATTCCTGCGGGACCTTGAGGACTAAGCGAGATGGCGACGACTCGGCGTGACATTGAACTGCTGATCTCCGCGAAGGAGACGACCGGGCGCTCCTTCAAGCAGGTCACGGCGAACATTGACGCGCTGAACACGAAGATCGGTGAACAGATCGCCGCCGCCGAGCGCGGTGAAGTCAGTTTGCAGGAGCTTCGTCGGACACAGGAGCAGCTTGCTCAGGCGGGCCGGGACCTCTCGGCGATCCAAGGTCAGATCGACGCCTACAATCGGCTGGTAGCGACTTCCGACAAGGTTGGCGCTGCCGCCGATAAGGCGAAGGCCGATCTCGCCGCGCTCAAGGCCGAGGTGGAGGCCGCCGGGAAGGCGACCGCCGCGCAAGAGAACAAGATGCAGCGGCTTGAGAACGCGGTCCTTCGGACCAGCGCAGCCGTTGACAAGAACAAGCAGGACCTCGCCGAGCAGACCGCCGCGCTGGAGCGCGCCGGGGTCGCCGTCGATAAACTCGACACGGCCCAGACGGGGATCGTCAACACCGCCCGCCAGATCGGCGCGGGCCTGTCTCAGGTCAACACGGCTATCGACGGGTACGCTGCGAATATCCAGCAGGCCCGGCAGGCGGAATCCGATCTGGCGGCCCAGCAGGGGTTCGAGCGCAAGATCGCCGAGGCCCAGCGACTCGGGCAGGCCAGCCGCTTCGTCCAGTTGTTCGCCGACGCGATCCAGACCGCCAAGGTGGCGGACAATCAGCTTGCCGCGCTGACTGGTTTCCGCGCCGTTGGCGCGCAGGCCGCCGAGGCGAGCCGGGATGTTTCTCGCTTCGTCGAGAGCGGGCAGACGATGGTAATCACGTCGTCGCAAGTGGCCGCTGGCCTCCGGGCGATCATTGATCCGGGCAACGCTGCGCTCCAGACTCTCGGCGGGGTCGAAGCCGCTATCGAGAAGGCCGATCTCGCGGCTGCTGACGGCGTGAAGAACGTCGGCCTGCTGAACGACGCCTATAACCAGCTTGCGGCGGCGGCAGCGGCCCTCCTGCGTCAGGGCGGCCTTGTCGATACTTTCCAGCAGCAGGAGGCCGCCACGGCGGCTGCCCGGCAGCAGTTCGAGCAGGCGCAGGCCGAAGTCCTGCGACTCGGGCAGGCCATGGCGCAGGCCGACCAGCCAACCGAACAACTGGCGAACTCTCTCAAGGAAGCAGAGACCCGGTTGCAGCAGACCGGGCGCGCGCTGACGCAGGAGGAAACCAAGCTCGGGATGCTCAGCCGGGAGCTTCGGGCGGCGAGCATCAACACGGCTGATCTGGCAGGGGAGCAAGCCCGGCTGGAGGCGGCGGCCACGCGCGTCTCGACGACGATGGAGCGGGTCAACACGACGCTCGGTCGCGGCGGGCGCTCGACCAACGGTCTGTTCGGTCTCAAGCCGAACGATCTGGCAAACCTGAGCTTCCAGCTTAACGACATCTTCGTGTCGCTGGCCTCCGGGCAGAATCCGTTCATCGTCCTGATCCAGCAGGGTTCGCAGATCGGGCAGATTTTCCCCGGCCTGATTTCCACGGTCGCCCGGTTCGCGTTGGCTTGGGCACCCGTGATCGCCGTCGTCGCGGCGGTCGGCTTCGCCTTCCGTGAACTCTACACCGATGCCGAACGGCTCAAGAAGGCCGGGCAGGACCTCGCTCAGGCTCCGCTCGGTGAAGGGATCGACGTGCAGCGGTTCGCCGATGCACAAGAGAAGCTGGAGGGTGTCGCCGAGAAGGCCGAGGACGCCCGCAAGGCCATGCTCCTGCTCGTCGAGGAGGGCTTCGACACCGACTCGATTGAAACCTATGCCGAGGCCGCCGGGCGGCTGGCTGAGCGGCTGGGGATCGACGTTGTTGAGGCGACCCAGTTGCTCGTGGATGTCCAGAAAGGCGGGATCGAAGCCGTCTATGATCTGACCGAGCGCACGAACGATCTGACCGACGCTGATCTGGATCACGCCGAAGCCTTGTTCGAGGCAGGCCGGGCAGGCGAGGCGCGGCAGTTCGTCCTCGACCGCGTGGCCGAGAGGAACCAGCAGATCGCCGACGCGACTCAGTCGTCGTGGACCCCGGCGGTCAACAACCTCAAAAGCGCGTGGCAGTCGTTTACCGGCTGGCTCCAGTCCACCTTCCAGCCGGTGATCGACCGGATCAATCAGTATATCAACGACACGATTGTTGGCTTCACGTTCCTGACCGGCCTGCTGGCGGGCAAGGGGGTCGCTGGAGCGCGCGAGGATGCTTTTCAGGTCATCCGTACCCAGAGGGGTATGAACGCCCCTGCGCCCCGTGGCGCGAGCGATCAGAGCATCCGGGATCGCCGCTTCGCTGCTGAGCTTGACGAGGAAGTCGAATCGACCCGCGAACTGAGCCGGGCTGAGCGGCTGGCGCGCGCGGAGCGCGAAGCCCGCACTCGGGCGCAAGCTGCCGGTGTCAGCAAGGCGCTGGAGGAGAGGGCTGTTACTCAGGCCATCGCCGCCGAGCAGCGCAAGATCAATCAGGAAGGCGCGCGGGCCGGTCGCCGGTCGGACGCTGCCGCGAGCCGTGCCCGCCGGGCGGCGGAAGCCGAGCAACGGAAGCGGGAGTCGGCTCTCCGTCAGCTTGACAGTCAGCTACGCCAGTTGAACCGGGCCGCCTTCACGGGCGAATCGGCGTCGCTGGAGGAGCGCCTGACCGCGATCAACGAGCGGTACGAGACCATCGCAGACAGCATCAAGAAGGTGCGCGATCTCGGGATGACGACCGACTCCGACGGCACCAGCCTTGACGTGATCGAGCGGCAGGTCGAGGCGACCAAGGAGCGCCTGCGGAACGAGGAAACGATCAAGTTCTATCAGGAGCGGGCGGCCACGTTGGAGCGCCAGCGCGAAGCCGAAATCCAGAGGATCACCGACGCTCGCGAGCGCGGGGCGATCACGACCGAGGAGGCTATGCGCCAGACCGCCGAGGTCGTGGGCCGCATCTCGCCGCAGATCGTGGAGGCCGCCAATCAGGCTCTCACGGTCGCCCGTGCGCTCGCGGGCACGAACCCCAGCCCGGAAATGGTTTCGTGGATCGCTTCGCTGGAGCGCATTGTCAGCGGCGAGGCGACCAATCGCGCCGTGGCCGACGTGGGCCTTGCCGGGTTCGAGGAGACCAGCAGCCGACTCGATACTCTGCTTCGCGAGCGCGACGAACTCGTGCAGTCCTACCAGACGCTTTACGAGCTTGGCCTGCGGTCGGAAGCCGAAGTTCGCCAGCTTACCGCCGAGGCGTACTCCCGGCAGGCGGCGTCGATCCAGCCGGTCCTTGACCAGCTTCGCCAGCAGGTCGAGCTTCTGCACAACACGATTGACCCGCTGACCCAACTTCCGGTCATCTCCGATTCGGCCTACACGGCATGGCTCGCCAAGATCGAAGCGGTGAACGCAGGTCTCCAGAATATCGACCCCCGGCTGGCCCGGATCAATCAGGCTGTCAGCGGCTCGATCCAACAAGGCGTCACCAGCGCGTTCAACGCTATCGCCCAGTCCATCGTCGGGGTGATCGGCGGCACCGAGAGCTTCGGGGACGCGCTGGAGAACTTGGGCCGTACCGCGCTCAGCATCTTCGGCAGCATCCTCGACTCCATCGCGCAAGTGCTGATCCAGATGGTCGCGCTCCAGATCGCGCAGTCGCTTCTCGGCGGGGGGCCGGGCGGCGGCTTCTTCTCGTTCCTGTTCCATGACGGCGGGATCGTCGGCGGTCGTGGTGCTTCTCGCCAACGCCGTACCGGCGGCGGTGACGCGGGCTGGATCGGTGCGCCGAAATTCCATGGGGGCGGCGGTCTGGGCCTTCGCCCGGACGAATACAAGGCCGTCCTCAAGCGGGGCGAGGAAGTCCTGACCGAGGACGACCCGCGCCATATCCGCAACCTCGGGAGCGGGGGCGGCAGCGACGGCGGAGCGCCGGGTCTCAAGCAGGTCCTCTTGCTCGATCCCGAAGCCGTGCCTAACGCTATGCAGACTCGCTCCGGGCAGAAGTCTCTCCTGACCGTGATTCGGCAGAACAAGGAAACGATCAAGCAGGTTCTCGGCTAATGGCGGATATTGATCTCCCCGTCTTTTCGTTCCGCGCTAACTGGCGCGAGCCGATGTCTGAGCGGCTGGCGTTCCTGACCGACGTGCTGAGGGCGACGGAGGGGGCCGAGCAGCGCCGTCGGCTGCGTTCGACGCCCCGGAGGACCTTTGAGGCAGATTTCCTTCTCACGGGGCCTGAGCGGGCGTTCTGGGACCTGTTTATCAACTCCCTCGGGGGCGGAGAGGTCACGGCCCCGCTCTACTGGGAGGTCGTCACCCTGACTTCGGCGCTCACGGCCACGGTGAGCGACCGGATCAACTTCGACACGACCGACCGGGAGTGGGAGTACCACGAGGGCTATCTGGCGCTGCTGATCGGCAAGACGGCGCTGGACTACGAGGTCGTCGAGATCGCCGGGGTTGACGCCGGGGGCGTCGATCTGGCGGCTCCCGTCGCCCGCGCGTGGCCGAGGGGCACGAAGCTCCTGCCGCTGCGTCGCTGCGTTCTGGATCAGGTCGGCGAGGTCCGGCACCCGACCGCCGGGACCGCCAGCGTGACGGCCCAGTTGCGCGTGATCGGCCCGAATCCGTGGACCCCGGCGGCAGACGATTCGCCGGTCTACGCGGGCCTGCCGGTGTTCCTCAGCGAGCCTAACTGGGTCGAGGACCTGACCGTCAACATGGATCGCGAGGTCGCCCTGCTTGACAGGGATGTCGGCCTGACCTATCAGGTTGACACGCTGGGTCGCGTCCTCCTTGGGCAGGCCCATCGCTGGTTCCTGACAGGCCGTCAAAAGCTGGCAGGGTTCCGCGACCTGATCTACCGGCATCAAGGCCGAGCAGGCGCTTTCTGGCTCCCGACGTTCAAGGCCGATCTGCGGCTGGTGAACTCTCCGGGATCGGGCGCTACGCAGATCGAGGTCGAAAACGTCGGCTACCTCTACACCGGGGGTCCGACCAGCGGTCGCGAATATATCGCGATCAAGCACACCGGAGGAACGATCCTCCGCAAAGTCCTCTCCGTAGTCCCCGGATCGACCGCCGCGACCGAGAAGCTGAACCTAGACGCCCCGCTGGGTCTAGCCCTCTCGCCGGGGGTTGTCCGCCGGATCAGCTTCGCCGATGTCGCCCGGTTCGATACCGACGAGTTCGAGATCACGCACTACGGCGGCGTTGACGCGCACCACGACGCGAGCGCGACGTTCCGCACGTTCAAGAACACGCGGACCTCGCCAGAGCCGATCTCGCTGCCGATTCCGACGACGAACAAGAACGCGGCTCCCTGCGGCTCGCCCTTTACGCTGGTCAACCCGTCGTTCGAGGACGGGACGACCGGCTGGTCTGGTTCGATTGCTGCGCGCACCCAGACGGCGAACGGCGGCCCGCCCTACGACGGCATCTACATCGGCTGGCCGGGGAACAATGCCAACAGCGAGTTCTATCAGGACCTCTCGGTCCCGAACATCTGGTATGCTCGAATCGACGCTGGCAACGTGATCGTGACTGGCTTTTCGGCCTACCACCAGATTTACTCCGCACAGACCGACCACGGGCGGATGTTCATCTCCTTCCGCACGGCTGGGGGCGTCGAACTGGGCCGGGTCAACACGCCGTTCGACTACAGCCACTCTTGGCAGCTTATACAGGTTCCCGATACGGCAGTCCCGGTCGGCACCCGCATCATCCGATTCGGTACTCACAACGTCCGCGACGAAGGGTCCGAGAACAACAACGACTGGGACCTGTTCTTGCCCGGTCTGCTGGTCGAGGTTTGATATGGCATACGGTGACTACGAGGTCTCGAATCAGGACGCTAAGCCTATCGCGCTCTATGAGTTCCAGTACGGCAACACGTACTGGCGCTATTGCACGGACGACGAGGATCGCACCGTCGGCGGCGAGACTTGGCTGGCCCACGCGATCAGCGATGAAGGCGTGACACAAGGCGGCTCCGATCAGAACGATCTCCAGATCATCACGCAATCGAACAACCCGGTCGCCGCGCTGTTCCGTAATGCCCAGCCGTCCGGCAAAGTCTGGCTCTCGGTACGGCGTTGGCATATCGGCGATCCTGACGACGAGACCCCGCTGCTCTGGTCGGGCACCGTCGTCAATGCGACGCTGGTAGACAAGGCGACCGTGCAGATGGCTTGCCGGTCGCTGGGCG
>JRYH01000101.1_pt1 | contig 32626 bp, 48 predicted proteins | sample 235351 | NCBI WGS metagenome assembly JRYH01 (sample SAMN03074221, study PRJNA261480) | activated sludge metagenome | biome: Wastewater Treatment Plant; feature: Wastewater; material: Activated sludge; isolation source: activated biomass of a wastewater treatment plant treating wastewater... ...
TGCACGATGCGGAACCGCAGCGAGCGCAGCACGTAGGCCAGCGTCGCCAGCGTCTGCACCTTCAGGAACGCATTGTCGTCAAGACCGTGCGTGTTCTTCTGGTACATCGTCAGCGAGGTTTCGATCTGCAGGCGACCGTCGTCGGTCTCCTTGGCAACCGAGACACCGTCGAAGGCGAGTGAATTCTTCTCGCCCTTGGTGAACCGCAGCGCCGGCACGGCTGGCAGCATGCCGACCAGAGGCAGCGTGTGCAGCGGGCGCGCCGGATCGTTCATCAGCGCCCGGTGCGCCTGGGCTGCATACATGGCCGCACGCTCCCAGGACGGCGTCGGAGACCCACGATAGCCGAAGCAGGTCACATGCGCGCCGTTGCGGGCGGCTCCGAACGTCTGCAATTCGCCAACGGTGCCGTCCTTGGCCGTGTAGACGTGGCCGTAAATCTGGCGCTGCCAGGACCAGCGGCCATTGTCGCCGACGTGGTCCCACTCCGCATCGACAGCATCGAGCGCACCGGAATCGGTCCACGGCATCACCACGGTGTCGAATTCCTGGTCGCCGAGCGCAGCCAGGGCCGCCGACATATCCGGGACGCCGGCGCCGCCGGCCATGGCAACGATGGCAAGCGCTACGCCTGCCGGCAGCACTTCGCTGCCGAGCGCGCCGCGATAGGAGTGGCGCACGTCGATACCGTCGCCGTCGACACCCTTCCACTTTGCGGTAAGTGTTACGACAGCCGACACCGCGGCGGCGGTCACCGGCAGGTCAGGATTGGCCGTAACCGCGGCTGCGATTGCCGTTGCAATGTCAGCTGCCGCGTCACCGCTCGTTACTTCCACCGACACCTTGCGGCCGGCGATATAAAGAGCGATCCAGCCCGATGCGGTTGCAGGGCCGGTCACCGTGACAGTGCCGCTCGATGCGGTACCGGCCGACGGCTCGGCGATGGCAATTCCCCACACCTCATCGAAGGAGTTGTTTGCGAACCAGGCCTCGAACATGCCGGAGAACTGGCTGCCGCGGCCGCCGGCGATCTTGGCAGCAGAAGGCGACGAGATTCGCTCGAGCGTATCGGCCGCAAGCGTGCCGGCGCTCGCCTTGTAGCCGATCACGAGCGCGCGCTGATAGTTGGCGAATGTGCCGGCCTGGCTCGGGTCGACTTCCGCCCAGAACAGGGGAAGCCGCAGCGTCGACGGCACATGATTAAAGCTGATCGGCATAGATTATTTCTCCTTGGCCTTGGCCTGCGCCGTCGCTTGCGCTGGACCTTTCTTCGCGATGGTGATGTCCCCGTCCCGCTCGAGACGACGCCAGGCGGTGGAGTCCGTTTTCCAGGCGCCCGCATCGGGCACGACGGCAAAGTTGTGCGGATCCCGCACCCGGCGTCCGGGCTGCGGCTTGACGAAAATGCGCATGCGCTTTCCCTCGCTTCGGATTTACTCGGTGGGCACGTCGATGGTGATACCGGGCTGCGGCGTGCCGTCCGGCACATCGAGACCGACACTGACCGTCGCCAGGTCGTCGGCAGGAAGCGCCGGCGGCCAGGACGATCGCAGTTTGATGTCGAGTTGAACCTGGACGCGCCCGGACAGGTGATTGCCCTCGGGCGGCGTCTCGTAGATCTGTCGGGCCCCAGCGATGCCCTCGACGACACCGCCCTGCCAGGCCAGATTGCCGAACAGGCTCGAATAAACGGCACCGGCATGCGTCGCCAGGGCCGTCTTCAGAGCGAGACCCGTGTCGGCCTTGTCGTAGCAGGCGACAATCACCGTCACGGTATGAACGAAGCGCGGAATTCCTGTCCTCTCGTCGCCATCCGGCTTTGCATCGTCCATACCGACGTTGATCAACGCATACGGCAGATCGTCGTCAGTGCCTGGTTCGTTTCGCTCGCGCTCGACGTTGCCGCCGCATAGGTTCACCGCAACGAGTTGATCGCGGATCGCCTGCGCAATGCCCTCGAAATCTAGCATCAGGCGCTTACCTCGCGCAGCACCAGGTCGGCCCACCCCTGGCCGTCCGGCTGCACATCCCAGACGAGGAACACTTCCGCGCCGATCGTCGCCTTGTCGCCCGACTTCGGCACTGCGGCGAAGTCAGACAGGCGCACCGACAGAACCGGAGCCGACGTCGAATGACCGGCGCTGTTCAACTCAGAACGCGCGATCTCGTCCATGACGATCTCATGGTGACGTTCGAACACGGCCGTGACCTGGAAAGCCGCCGCTGCCGGCTGCGACTTGACAGGCTGATAGGTCACGTCGCGGCCCCACACGTTGAGAACGTGTGAATGCAGGTTCACGTCGAAATCGAACGGCGGCATCAGACTGTGTCACCCTCGCGCCAGTCAGCACCCAGAACCTCGTCGCGCTTCCATTCCAGTGCTGCGATGATCTGATCTTTCCTGGCCCTACTATCGAGCGGCAGTTGCAGCTCGGCGGCGACGGCCTTGAGATCGGCCACAGTCATTGGGCGGAAATCGAGAGAAGCGAGCGCCTCCCTCTGCTGCTGCATGATCTGATTTGCAGCCGCCTTGAGTACGACCGTCTCCTGCTCAGTCAGAGCAGGCGCGCCTGGCTCACTGATAATTTCGGCCTGGCCGCTTGCAATCCACTCGGCGCCGACGGCGTCATCGACCACGACGATCGCATCCTTCGGGCAGCGCTTCGTCGATCGCGGGCCGGTTTTAAGCCGCACGTCCTCGAGCATTTTCACGCGCATGTCGCCCCCCCCTCTCAAATCACGCAACGGCATGACGACGGGCCCGCGATTGCAAAACCGCAGGCCCGAAATGATGCTGCAACAGGATTGCAGTCTTGGCGTTAGTTGCTGGAGTAGCAGCGCAGGACGAGGCGCGGGTTCTGCACCAGGAACAACGGCGAGGACTCGGTATGGATCTCGATGCCGGCGCCGTGGTCGAGCTCCTTCAGCGACGCATACATCGACTGGCCGGGCATGTTGACCGTATCCATCATCTCGCCCGGCGAGTAATAGGAGCGGAACGTCTGCTGCGTACCGAGCGGCACCGCGATCGCCTCGTTGTCCGGAATGAACTGCTGTTCCGTCACCGTGCCGTCGGTCGGATCGACGTAGGTCGCAAATCCGTCGTGCTCGATGAAGGTTGCCGTGCCGTGCTGGAAATAGGTCACCCCCAGATCCTCGAACACGGGATTTGGGCGCCCGATGCCGCCGGTGTTCTTGTAGGCCGCCTGAATCTCCGGATGCTGCGTCACCTTGTCGAAGAACGTCGGGTGGCACAGATAGAGCACGCGGTTCATGGTCTCGCCGAGCAGATTGCGCTGCATGTAGCGGCGCGCATCCTTGGTCGCCTGCATGACGGTGTCGCTGGTCGTCGTGCCGAATTTGAAGTCGATCGACTGCTGCGACTCGCCCATCTCCGTATAACAGTTGTAGAGCACAGTCGTCCCGTCGGCGTCGACGACATCACCCTGCAGAGCCATCCAGCGCCAATATTCATGCGTCTGGCGATAGCCGCGCTGCAGCTCGACGAAGCGATCGGCGAGCTCGTCATCGAAGGCGTCGAGGAACATGTCCGAGCCGAACGCCGGCAGGTTCTGCAGATCGCTCGGCCTAATGACGTCGTTCTGCTGATGGAACAGCGTCTTCATGACGCGCGTCTGACGCTGGCTCTTGGCCTTGGTCGGCGCGGGCGCACCACGCTCCGACACCGGGATCAGGTTCAGGACACCCTTTTTGATCTCGACCTCGACATAGGTGGTGCGAATCCCCTTCTCGGGGAACAAACCCAGGCTCGAGAGCAGTGAATACTCGTTCGGGATCTGCATGATCGCGTCCGAGAGCGCGCGCACCGCGTAGCGCGAGTCGCGCAAGAAATCCAATTCCATGTTTGATGTTCCTTCTCAGTGCGACGGTTAGGACTGATAAGCGGTTTTGAAGCCGAGGCTGGCGAGCTGGTCCAGCGCCGCGTTCTTCTTGGCTGTGTCGTTGACCGACGCATGCCAGTCGAGCTTGAGGGCGGCAATGCGCGCCTCGCCGGTGACGATCACCGCCTTGACGTCGGCGACGCCCGACGCATCGACGCCGTGCAGCAGAATGCCGGCGGCCGTCTCGGTGCCGTCGACGGCGCCATTGACGTGCGGTGTCCACTTGCCAGTGGCGGTGATCTTGCCCATCACCGTTCCCGTCTTGATGTCGCCGGCACCAGCGACGACCGTCACCTCGGCGCGATAGAGCTCGGGATCGAGCTCGTGCTTCAGCCACTCCGACGAGTGCTTAGGATAGTTGGTTACGACGGCCATCGGTTATTTCCCCTTCTGGAAGCGAGATGCGATTTTGGTGGCCATGCTCGGCCGTTGATGGTCGGCGACCGCATCGGGACGCACGGCTGCGGTCGCGCCGCCCCTGGCCATGCGGCGATCGAGAGCTGACCCCATGCCGTCTGCATTGGCGTCTGATGCAGCAGCCTTGGGCGCCTCCTTGAGCAGATCGACGACGGCATCGACCGTCATGGCGCTGTCGAAGGCCAGCTTGCGGGCCATCGCCTCACGGCCTTTGGCTTCCTCGTGATTGAGGATGGCTGCGACGCGCTCGCGATCAGCCTTCACGGCAGCGTCGGCACACTCCTTGGCCATGCGCTCGGCATCGGCCTTGCTGACGGTGTTGTCAGCCACTGCCTGGCGACGCTGCTCCTCGGATGTGATCGCCTTGACGGCATGCGTCACGACGCTCTCCAGATCAAACCCGCCATGATCAGCGGCGGCACCGTTAGTTACGGACATTCTTGCTGTCCCTCCGTTGTGTTGCCCGCTGACGGGCGCTTGTGATGTGCGACGCAGATACTCGCGCGACGCCGTAGACCTGGCGGGCGCTGATTCCTTCGTTCTGTCGGAGTCCGACTTGCGGCCCTCGAGCCGCTCGATCATGTCCTCGAGCGTTTCGACGCGATCGACGAGACCGGCCTCAACCGCCGCCTGGCCGACATACATGCGCGCATCTGTCTCGCGCACCGCGTCTTCGCTCATCTTGCGGGCCTTGGCGACGTGACAAACGAAGCGGTCGTAAGCACGCTCGATGGCGTATTGCTCCTCAGCGGCCTCACCGGCGGTCAGCAGCTTGTAGGGTGAACCGTCGAGCTTTGTTGCTCCGGCCGAGAACATCGTCACCTGGATACCCTCGCGCTCGAACTGCTCGGCATAGCTGATGTGGCCCGATCTCACACCTATCGAGCCAGCCTCGCCGTCCGGCATGATCGACAGCGATTGTGCGCACGCCGCCAGCCAATACCCTGCGGACGCCGCCATATCGTGGGCGATCGCGTGCACGGGCTTCTTCTTTGCCAGTCGCTCGATCGCTTCAACCGCGGACTGGATACCCATCACCATGCCGCCCGGCGAATTGATGTCGAGCACCACGCGCTTGACTTCTGCGTGTGTCTCGAGGCGACGGAACTGCTCGGCCAGTCCCTCGTAGCTGGTGAGCCCCCAGAACGTGCTCATCACCGGCGAGCGGTTAATGAGCGTGCCGTGGATCTCGACGATGGCCGTGCCGTTGTCGGTGATACGCGCGCCGGTCTTGCGCTCCTTCGGCAGCGAATAGCGGTTTGCCGTGATTGCCTCGATCATGTGCACGAGATGCGGCTCCGGCATCGCCATCGGCTGGCCGATGATCTGCGACTGGAGCCAGAAGCCGAGATCGGCATGCGCCGACCCCGGCGCCGTCGTCTGAAGGCGCACGCCCGTCATCATGTCCTCGCGTGTTTCGCTTTACCGTCCGGGCGTCCGATAGCCCTTGACCTGCACCGTCTTTCCGGTGCGCGGGTCGATGCGAATGTAACCTGCCGTCATGCCGTCAGGCCCGACAGCTCCTGGCTGCGCAGCACCACCAGGCGCCGCCGGCTGGGGCGCGGCTTGCGCCTTGGCCTTTGCAGCGTCGTTCAGGTAGGCCTTGCCTCCGCGACGGGCAGCGTCTTTGATCTGCATCATGCGCGCGGAATTCTTCAGTGCGAGCGCTTTGGTCTTGGTGTTTTGCGACCGCTTCTCAAAGCCCTTTTCCGCGAGACCGGCCGCCGCCGATGCGAGGAAACTCGCCCCGCTGAGAGCAATGAAACCGCTCAGGCCAGACACGATACCGCCCGAGAATGTGAGAAATTTCGCACCACGCATGGTGCTGGCCTGTTTTGCGAACTCATCCGATTGCTTGTTGAAACGGCGCTCACGCGCCGACTGCCCGGCTTCCGATTGCTCGACCTTCTTGCGCTTTGACCGTTGAATAATGTTGTCGATAGCGGTGCCGCGCGCCCTGATCGCGTGACCCTTGCGGATGTCAGCCTGGCCTTCCTTGAGCGCCGCGTCGTCGAAAAGACGGCCAGCGACAGATTTCATACTGCCGGAAAACTCCAGGCGCATCGCCTGCGACCCAGCCCTGTTACCATAAGCCGACTTCCGCCTTGCCATGCCAATATCTCCTAGCGACCTGGTGTCCGATAGCCTTTGACTTGCACCGTCTTTCCGGTGCGCGGGTCGATGCGCATGTACCCGGCCGTCATGCCATCCGGAGCCATAGCCAGCGATAGCCGCGGGTTGATGGCAGGCATCGCCGGATTCGGAAGCGATTGGGCCTTGGACCTGGCGGCATCGTTCAGGTAGGCGAGACCGCCGGATGCCATCTTTTCAGACCGTTCGCGATCAATCCGCTTCTGCACGCTCTCCGGCACATAATCGATCGTCGGCCGGCTCTTTGTTTTGTCGGCAATCATCCCAGCGAGACCGAACGTCATCACGTTGCCAACACCCTCGATGACCGCGCGCGTCAACGCCATCGCCGTGCTACCGCTACGCGCTTTTTCCTCTTCAAAAGTGCTGACAGCACCGCCGCTCAAAACGTCGGCACCGGCCTTTGCCCCGGACGCCGCAGCATCGGCCTGCGATTCTCCGGCATTAGCGGCTTGGGCATAGCCAGCACCGGCAAACAGCAATGCGGCAACACCAGGCAACGCGCGCCCCAACAGGCGCTTGAAACCACCGCTTGCGGCTTTCGCCGGCGCGGCCGCACCGGATTTTCCAGCGTCGGTGAGGGCCTTCTGCAGATCCGCCTTTTTCATGCTGGAGGCACCCTTGATGCCAGCCGCCTTGGCTTCGGAACGCAGCGCCTTCAGCGTGCCAGGATTCGGCCCCTTCGGCGCCAATGGCGCGGTCTTTCCCGACGCGATCGTCGCCATTGCCGCGGCATCAAGCACCGCCGCCGGCGTTGCCCTGTTCACAGCCTGCTTGCCGACAAGACCGATCGCTGCCATCGCCGATCCGGATGCTATGGCATCCGAAATCGCCTGTGCTTCCGGCGCGTCCTCCAGGCTCGGCGACACGACAAGCCGCGTGAAGGCTGCCTCGGCGATGAGTGCCGTCGCCATTCCAAGGCCGAGCGGCGCGCGAGCCTTCGTCAGCCCTGCTCGCGTTGCGGCCGCACTCGCTGCGACCGTACCGGTGCGGGCCGTTACAGAAGCGAGATCGGTTAGACCCTTGTTCTTTGCCGCGACTGACGCGATGAACCTTTTGTCGACCATCTTCGACAGGCCGTAGCCGGCACCCATGCCGGCGAAAACGCCGACACCGGTGGCAATGCTGCGCGTGCCTTGCGCGTCACGCTTTGCCTCGGCACGATCCTCGGCGCGCTTGTCAGCGGCGCGTTGACGCTCGGCATCTGCAGCAACCCTTGCCGCCTCGGTCTTGGCCATTTCTGCCTCGGCTGCAGCACGGGCCTTAACCGCTTCGGCTTCAGCAGCTCGAGCACTGTTCGTCGCCTGCAGCTGCTGAAACTTCTCTTGTGCGGAGCGCGTCCCAAGCCCCATGCGGCCGTCGATCGGACCGGTATAAAGGCCCGCCGCCTGCAACTGCCGCTGCAGGCTCATGATCTGTTCGCGCGTCATGGTGCCTCACATGATCCAGCCGCGAGCCGCTGCTTCGGCGGCCGCATCGGTCTTGTCGGGAGCCTCGTCACCTGTCTTTTCCGGCGGTGAACCGGACGCCGGAGGCGCCAGCAACGGGTTGAGCGGCGGCAGGCCGCGGGCGGCGCGCGCGTTCTGCTCGATCGCGAGCTGGTCGAGCAGCTCCTCCCAATCCTCGCCGTCCTCGGCAGCAATCGACTGCAGCGTATCAACGCCGATCTCCATGCCCATCTTCTGCGCCTGGCGCTCCTTGGTGGGATCGAGCAGCGGAGGGCCGGCCGCGATGAATACGCCTCGAGCCAACGCCGGAAGCGCGTCGTAAATATCGCTTTCCTTCAAGCCCTTTGGCATCGGCAGCGCACGCGAATGCAGCACCTCCTCCATGAACGCACCGACCATTTTCAGGCCAGGCCCGTTGACGACACGGGTGCGGCGGAGCTCGTTGTGACGCCAGTTGTTGGCAACCGACATGCGCGCGCTCGAATAATTCACGTCCGAATAGTTCTGCGACACGAGAATCGGGTCAGTTGCCAGGCCGGCGGCGAATTCCTTGATCTTGTGTTTTGAAAACTCGACGTAACTCGTCGCTTTCTGGCCGGGCGATGTCAAATGCAACTTTTCACCGGGTACCAGGTGCGGGATCTTAATGCCGTTGAACGTGATCTGCGCCTCTTGGTGATACTGCGCGGCGGATGCCAGTTGCGCCATAGCCTGGTCGATGATCGGATTTGACGCCGGCTGGCCGTTCTCGTCGAGCTCGACGTCAATCAGCCCCTGCGCATCCGAATAGTTGGCCGCCGTCTCGATGACGGCAGCGTAAGAGGCCTGCAGCACCGCCGCGGCGAGCTCGGTCTCGGCAAATTCCTGCGTCATGCGCATGGCGCGAATGATCGACGAAAACTCGCTGATGCCGCGCGTCTGCCCAGGCCGTTGCGCATCATAGACATGGATCATCACCGGCCGCCCCCACTCGGTCTCGCGCGGGATCGTCTGCCATGACATGGTGCGGGCACCCAGCACACCGATGTCGCCCGGATGTGCTTCGCGGATGTGATAGGCAATCGGCGCCTGGTACTCGTCGAGCTCGACGCCGGCGCGCAGATAGATGCTGTCGGGATGCCCGTGCGGATTCGACAACCGGTCCGGATCGATCACCTGGAAGCAGGTCTTCCAACCGGACGAATTCTCGCGCCACTCGACGCCCAGGATCCCGTCGCCTTCTATGAAATCTGTGTCGTGCAGCAACCCCATCATCTGCGTGAATGTCAGCCGCCGGCCGGCGTCGATCCGGTGTTCTGGCCCGTGAGCATACTGCTCCCAGACGCGCTCGAATTCACGCGCCCAGCGGGCCGATTCAGTCGGATCGATACCCAGATATCGGTAATCTGGGCGGAGCGACAACCGCAGCGATTTGCCCACCACCCCTAGCCGGGACACGCGCACGGCCTGCTTCGCATAGGCGTTATTGCGAACGAGATCGCGGGCTCGGGCCGCCACCTGGGCGCGATCACGCAGCACTTCGGCGTCGGCCGAACGGATCGGCGGCCGCCAGGCGCCGATCTCCTTGTTGAACTGAGACGCCCCGGCATATCCGCCCTGCGACAGACCATAGACGGCCTGTTTCAGAAACGGCAGAGCGGCGGCAGGCAGGCGAACTGTCGTCATCCGCGGTCACCGAAAGCAACGCCGACCGGACGCCCGCGGCGCGTTGTCGGCATCGAGAGCTCGTTCAATTCAGGCAGGCCGCTGTCGACGAACCACAACTGGCGATAGAGCTTGATCATGTCGGCGAGTGGCGTGTTGGCAAACGAGGCCTGCTTGTCCTTGTGCCCTGTCTGCGATACCTGGCGGCCATTGACGCGCGCCATGATCGCAGCATAGAGCGCCTCGAGATCGGCTTGCAGATCGACAGGCATGCGATTCCCCTCAACGACGGAACATGCGCGCGATCGCAGCCGGATCGACACGCGGTTTCGCCTTCACAGGCACAATCTTTTTCAGCACCGGCGGCGGCACGTCATCAACCAGAACCGCCGGCAGTGGTGGCGGCGGCGCATCGTCGCCCGGCAAATCGCGCACCTGGCCGCGCAAGCGGATCGGTAGCGACATGCGGGCAGCCAGCGCATAGACGAACGTGTCGAGCGCCTCGTTGCGCGGCCGGATCGGTACCCACACGCGATAGGGTCGCCCCTCGCGATAGCGGGTTTCGACCTTCTCGGCCGTCAACTGTTCGAAATACTCGCGGCCAAACCCTGCCGTGCCAGCGTCCTCGTTCGGCGCCGGGAAGTGCACGAAGCCTGGCGCCGCGTCACCGGGCGCGGCAGGCTTGATCTTCAGGCGGCCGTAGATGGCATCCTTTCCCGTATCGACACCGACCAGAAACACCTGGTGGTTGGTCTTCGTCCGGCTGGCCCGTTTCGGCCAGATCGGATTGGGCCCGGGACGGCCCTTGATCGGATAGATGCGGCGCGCCAGGCGCGGCCTGCAGAAATCATAAACCGCAAGCGTGTGGTGACCGCCGGTATCGATCGCCGTCGCCTTGATGCGCAGCGTCCGACCGCCTTCGGTCGTCAGCGGCTCGAGCAGCAGCCGATCCAATTCGCGCCACACATGCGGCTGCGCCGGATCGCCGTGCAGCACCTCGTAACGGGCTGGCCAGGCTTCCTCGCCAACACCCCAGGCAATAACCTGCACCTCGAGGCGGTTATCCTGAACGTCGACGCCAGCCGTTGCGATCAGGGCACCGTCGGGCAAGTGATCCGGACCGTAGGCTTCGCCACGGTTGGCGATGTTGTCGAGATCGACCGTCTCGCCCTTGTCTTCCCAGGTTTCGGCGAGGACCGTATTGGTCCAGACCTTCATTTTCTCGACACTCGGGTGCGTGCCAGGCAGCTTGCCGTAGGCCTCGAGAAACTCCCGCACGACGTCCTCGAGCCGCACCCAGCTCGAATAAAGCTGGCTCAGATGGAACCCGGCAACGCCGGAGAACGGCGCCGTCGCCTTCCACCCCCCTATTTCGCCGGTTTGCGGATCCCGCATGCGCGGCGCGATTGCGACGGACTGCCAGCGCTCCGCATCGGTCCACAATGTGCCGCAGTGTTCGCACTGATAGTGCGCGGTTTCCGGCAAGTGGACGTTGCGGCCGTCCTCATCCTTCGACTTGTCCCATCGCACTTGCTCCCAGCGGAGCGTCTGGTGCTCATGGCAATGGGGGCACGCCACAAAATATCGGCGCTTGTCCGAGCGCTCGTAATCCCGCTCGATCACCGACACCCCCTTGATCGTCGGGCTCGAGCCCTTGATCAATTTGCGATTCCAGTACGTCTGCTGGCGCTTTGAAGCCAGCGCCATCGGATCGCCTTCAGAGCCGGCCGACAGCGGATAGCGGTCGGTCTCGTCACACAGCACGACGCGGATCGGACGCGACGCGAGATCGGACGGCGCATTGGCGCCGACGATCGCCAGGCGCCCGCCCGGAAACGTCTTGCTCAAAATCGTGTTGCCGCTGTCGCGCGAGCGCGGGTCCTTGATCCTGCCGCGCAGCCGCGGCGTGTCGCGGATCATCGGCGCCAGGCGGTTCTTCGACCATTCCTCGGCCACCGACAGCGTCGGCATCAGCATCAGGATCGGGCACGGATCCTGGTCGACGAAATAGGCAACGATATTGCCGAGCGTCGCCGTGTAGCCGATCTGTGTCGGCTTCATCACCACGACCTCGCGCACATCCGGTTCGCTGACGGCATCCATGATGCCGCGCATCGGCTCCATGCGTGACGTGCGCCAACGGCCGGCCTCGGCGCTATCCTCGGGCGACAGCATCCGGAATTGGTCGGCCCACTCCGAAACGGTCCGTTTTGGCGGCGGCGCACAAAGCGTGAACGCTGTTGCGATAACATCGACGAGCGCAGAATGACGGCCGGAAAGATCAAGCCGCTCGAGCCGTGCCCGGTCTGCCGCCGGCGGCGCCGACGACTTCGGTTTGCGACAGCTCGAGGAGCGCCTCCTCGACTTGCTCACGGATCACACTCTCTGCGGCCGCGATCGTCGGTGCGGCATGCGCCAGCGGCGCGGCCTTGGCAGGCAGCGCCAGCAGTCGCGTTTTCATAACGGTGACGGCGCCGTGGACCGTCTCGGCGATCTGATCCGCAGGGATCATTTCGCCGCGCATGGCCTGTGCTTCCATTTCAGCCTTGTCGGCCTTGGCTCGTGCCAGCCGGGCGTCCTCGGCGGCCTTGTTCGCCGCCTCGCCGTCGGCGCGCTGCACCTGGGCCCGGGCGCTCGCCAATTCGGCCTTCAGCCGATCGATCTCGTTCGAGCGATAGGCGAGCAGGTCCCGCGCCGTCGCCACCGCATCCCATTTGCCGCGGCCCGGATCGGCAACGACGCCGTCTTCCGCCAGCTTCCGCAACCATCGATCCGAAATGCCTAGTTTTTCGGCGACATCGGCTTGTGTTGCCATGGCTCCAACTGGAATCGGAATCAGGGACCTGAAAATCCCTATCGCTAGTTACCTACCGGGGTGGGGCGTTACCCGCGGTGCGCCGGTCCGTCAGGAAGGACCCGCCAGAGCGGCCCCCTCCGCGCCCACAAGAACGCACAGAACGGGCAGCAGCGCTGCGATGCTCATGCCAACCACTCACACACGCCCGCCGCCACGGGCCGCCTATGGGCCTTTGGCGCCGGCCATGTTTGAAACGACCGAACCACACAAGCGCAAGGCACGCGAACGGGCCACACGCGCTGGCACGGCCAGGCCCTCACGTGGCCACTGGCACGCCACACCGACGGGCCCGACAGGCTGGTTACTCACACCCGCAGGCACCCAACCAGGCCACCCACCCAAGGGCCGAGGCCTGGGTCGATTTCGACACGCCGTCAAACCCACCACCCCGCCCCCATTCTTGAAGGGGGTCGGTATTCAACCAAATGCCGGAGCACGCATGGCTTCAGAGCACACGCTCACCGGAACGCAGTCCGGATCGCGCGCTGGATGTGGCCAGGGAAACGGGCCCGAACGGCCATCGGCGCCCGCACCGCGAAGTCCTCATAGAAGCGAAAGCGCTTGTCGAGGTGCGCGCTCTCGGAAAACGAATAGAACAGGTGCAACCGCCCGCCCTTGCCGACGAATATGCCCTTGCCCTTGATGACGCGCAGTGCGCGCTTCGGAACGATCTTGTCCAACTCGCGCGCCCATGGCTTCTTGCCGCGCGCGTGCAGCTTGATCACCGCCCTGTTCGGGATGGCCAGGGTGCCGGAGTGCGTCTTTTCCCCGCCAACCGCATGACGGCCAAGATCAGCCCTGCCAAGCGCATCGAAAATGCCGGCGGACAGCTTTGCCTTTGTCGACGGCTCGACGCGCATCGATGCGCGAGGCAGGCCCTTGTTGCGGACCTGGAACGCCTGCGGCCACGTCACATTGATGATGTGCGGGCGCATATCTTTGAACATGACATCATTGAGCGAGCGCGAGATTGCGAACGGCAACTGGTCGTTGGCGAAGATCCCCATCTGCTTCGCCTTGGCCTGGAATTCGCGCATGTCCATCACGACCTGTGGCATGGCGCGCAATCCTCAAATGGGGTCGGCATCAAAAAAGCCGGCGCAACGGCCGGCCAATTGGAGCACGAAATGCCGAAAATGAAACGCCCGGTGCGACTGATTCGTCGCCCGGGCGTGAATGTCTCCGAAGGATAGAAATTAAAATGCCTGATTCGCCGTTTTTGCGGACCTTGATTTCAGAAAAAATTCAGGCGGCGTTCATGTGTGATTATTTTGCACCATTTCGCGATTAGTCGGAATAGGCAAAAAGCCCGGAAAGTCCGAGCGCCAGGCCGATCAGAGTAGCCTGGTTGGTTGCATCAGCCAGCGCCGCAAAGCCATCGATGGCGGCGAACCAGAGTGCCGCTCCGACGTAGATCGCAACGAACGCAAGCAGGACACGGCCGACAACTCCGCCCATGAGCGCTGCCACAATCGCCGAGAACCGACGACGACGCGGCGGCGCGGCTTCATGCTGATCTGACGATTTGCGCAAATCAGCAAACTCGACGTCGATGGCGTGTTGTCTGTCGATCATGTCCGCCTCCCCTTCACCGGCGGTTGCAGCCGCTCACCGGGCTCGACGCCGGCTATGGCTTGGAGCACTCGGACATCCTCGGGCCGGTGGTCGAGCAACCGCAGCAAGGCCTGCGCCGGACCGGATACAGCGCCACCTTTCGCCCATGCGGTGATGGAATTCGGGTGCATGCCGGCCAAAAGCGCGAACTGACGCTGCGTCAGCTTGAGCCTCTTGATGATCGCAATGGCCTGTTTTCCTGTCATGCATCAACAATGATACCCAGCGCTAAAAATGTCAATGCTATTGTGATTTTCTGGATTGCCTAGAATCACACTGATTGTTATATTCAAATCATCAAAACGGCGCGTTGGCCCCTCGACAAGATGCAGGCCCCGGAAAAACGGCAGAAAGAACCAGCCGGGGTTCCAGAGATCGAGGGACATCCAACCGCCCGAGAACAGGCAAAACCGCCGGGTGCGAAGCTATGGCGCCCGGCCAGCGAAAGGAGCTACAATGCCCGCTATGGATATCGAAAACGAAGTGCGCGACCTCAAGCGGCGCGTTTCCCTGGCGGAGACGCAGATCGCCCAGCTTGCCGGGCAATTCGAGTTTATCTCCGGCCAGTTGCGCAACGTGCAGGAGCACATGCACCAACGATTCGACACTATCGATCAGCGGCTCGACGGCCACGACCGGCGCTTCGACGCCATCGACCGGCGCTTTGATGCCGTCGACCGGCGTTTCGACGCCCTCGACACCAAGGTCGACGCGATCCCGAAGGCGGTCGCCGAGATCATCGCCCAGCGCGACTGAAACACTTCCAGCCCGCCGACACAGCGTTCGACCATTCTGGTGACATCGCCGGCATGGTCTCGCCCTGCGCCAGCAGGCAGTTGCGCGGAAATTCCGAACAACTGGAATAGTGCACGATCTGCACCAATTAAGCGGCCCCGCCCAGCGCAGCAACGCTGGAACGAGGCCTTGATCCAACCCCTGACACAAACAGGAGAAAGACCCATGCCCATCGTAAACCACCTGACCCGCCTCGGCGCAATGGCCGCCGGCGGGCTTATCCTCTATCTGGCCGCCGAGACCACGCTTGCCCATCTGGGCCAGACCAGCGGCCCCGGCGCCAACCTGATGCGGGCGCTGGCCCTCGGTGTCGGCGTCGGCGCGATCGCTATCGGCGTTGCCTGGCACCACGGGCGCATCGTCCTTGCCACGGTGATCGCCATGGCACTCATCGCCGGCGAGGCCTACGGGCTGCTGTCGACGGCCGAGCGCATGGTCGCCACACGTGAGGCGACGCAGGCCGGCGTCCGCGCCTCGGCAGCCAAGCGCGAGACCGCCGCCGCCCGCGTCACATCGGCCAACCGAGCCCTGACCAGGGCCAACGCCGACGCCGTGGCCGAGGCCTCCAAGCGCCACTGTGCGCGCGAATGCCGGAAATTGCTGGAGGGCGCCATTACCAAGGCCGGCCTCGAGCTTATCGCCGCACGCAAGGAGCTGGCGGCGATCCCGGCGGTCACCGCGTCAGCAACGCCGCTTGCGGATCGGCTCGGCTTGCCGTCATGGGCGATCGATCTGATCCAGGCCGCCCTAGCCTCTCTTGCCGCCAACGGACTCGGCGCATCACTGATTGCGTTCGGCGCACACGGCGGGCCGAAGCCGCGCAAGGCGGACCTTCCGGCGCAATTGTCCGACGCGATGATCCGGGAGGCCCTGGCCAATGTCCGACCGTCCGGACAACCGAGCCCGCGGGACGTGCTGCAGGCCTCTTTTGCCACCATGGCGGACGATGCCGAGCGGCTGGCGGCGTTCCTTGCCCCGAACGGACGGCCGGACGGAGGCCCGCCGCGCGGCCCTGGCAAGCGGACGAAGCGGCGGCCGGACGGTGCGACGGTGATCGCGTTTCCGGCCCGGACGTTTGCTCCGGACGTTCCGGCCAATGCTCCGGCGGCCAACCGGCGCGACCAGGTGCTCGCCGCCCTGACCGCCGACCTCGAGGCAGGCCGGACGTTTGGCTCCCAGGCGGAGATTTGCGAGGCCTACGGGATCGCGCGCTCGACGCTTTCGGATTGGCTGGCCGCATGGGAGGCGGACGGCATCTCGTTTCGCCGCGCAGCGACCGGCCGTTGCAAGGCGGTCGCCAGGGCGTGATTCCCTCCAGGCCTCTCAAGCAGATTCCTGAAACAGCCGTTTCGACTAAAGCAGAGCCCTCGATGCCACCCAGCGTCGGGGCTTTTTCATTTTCCGCTCTCGATTCCGCCCGCGTTTCGTTTCTCGTGTTGTATCCGCGCCAACCCGTTGCCGAGCCCACTTTTCAAAACAGCAGCGGCAGGACCGGCTTCGCCGGCAACATCCACCGGGCCGGCGGCGGCACGATCGAGGCGTCGGCCGCTTCCCACTTGAAATAGCCCAGCGCGCCCTTGGCGGGCACGAACGAGCAGGCGGCGGCGTTGCGCAGCACCAGGCCGCATGGTCCGAAAAACCACGGACTCGCGCTCTGCTTCACGATATCGGCGACGTCGACCGAACCGACGAGGCCACCACGCTCGAGCAAATGCGGCGCCGGACATACCACACCAATGCTTGCGATCATGAAGTCCCGGGCGCTTTCGTATTCCTCGCGTGTCATTCCCTTGGCTGCGTGGATGGCAATCCGCCCGGTCGTCATGTGGCGAACCGCGCCTTGAGACCGGTTTTCGACGTCCTTGCCGGCGTGGATGATCGCCCAGGCCCACGGCTGGCGCACGGACAGAGCGATTCTAGGCAGATCAATCACAACAGCTCCCCCTGGTCGGATTTCTTGTCTTTCAGCCGGCGCGTCACCTTGGTTATCTCGTTGACGAGGTTTGGCTGCTTGGTCGCTTCGTCGACGGCGGCGGCAATGCGGGCGCAGGCGATCTCGAAATACTCCGGGCTTTGCTCGACGCCAACGAAACGGAACCCTTCACGGACAGCGGCAATTCCGGTCGAGCCGGAACCCATGAACGGGTCGAGCACAACGCCACCCGGAGGAGTGATGAGGCGGCAGAGCCAGCGCATCAGGTCGACTGGCTTGACTGTCGGGTGGACGTTGGCCCGTGCATTCGGGCGCTCACCATTCACTTTCGGCACATTGCCTATACCGTCGCCGGACGGGGCGGCCCGAGTTGTTGTTTGGGCGCCATCGAGCCCGAACTCCCGGTCTGCCTTGTCGGCCTTGGCAGCGTAGAAGAACCGGATTGCATCGCGTGCCGACGGCGGGAACGCCTCGAGGACCTCGAGGCTGCTGTCGGTTATCACGTTCGCCGGCCAACGGCCCTGCTCGGCCTTGTCGCGCCATCCGTCGAGGCTGCCGGACGGGTCATTGAATGACCCGCCACCATGGCCAGACCATCGCTCGCGTCCAGGCGTATCTCGCAACACACGCGCGGCGGCGGCGGCGGCGTTTTCAAGATCCATGCCATCCTTGTAGCCAACGCGCGCCGCATCGATGTTGATTGCACCGGTCCCCCATTTCAGCACGTTGGCGACAATCGTGGCCTCGCCTAACGGCTTTCGCGCGAACACCACCGGCTCGTGCGCAGGCTTCATTGCCGTTCCCCAGCCTTCCCAGCGCTTAGCGTCATCGAAGACGGCCTCCCCTTTTGGGGACCGCTTGTAGCCCCGGAGCATGACCTCCTTTGGATCGCCCGGGAGCGCCGCGCCCGCGCGNNTTCTTCGGAAAACCTGAGCCATAGATCCACATCACCTGGTCGCGAACTTCAAAACCGGCATTGTCGACCGCGCCGGCAATGCGGTGATAGGTTCTGGATCCCGCGAACGCCACCAGGTGCGCGCCAGGTTTCAGCGCAATGCGCACGCCGCCCCAGGTGCGCCAGTCTGCCGCCACGCCCGACGAGTCCCATGACTTGCCCATAAACCCCAATTCATAGGGCGGGTCTGTCACGCAGGCATCGATCCACGGCCGGTTCTCCGCCAGAAGCGCCACGATCTTGGTCGAGTCGCCGCAGTAGAGCACGCAATCACCAAACCGCTTTACGTCGGCAACGATCGGCGAGGCCTTGATCTCCTCCGGCCGGTCCGGCAACGGCAGGAACCGGCCCGCCTTGACGCCATCGAGGCGGATCGCACGCAGAGCTTCATCGTAGCAACCAGCCGAATTCGCCGCCGGATCATAATCACCCTTCGCCACGCCGCACGCCTCCCGTCTGGCTCCGCTCATGTGTCACGGATTTGCGCATGAGACCGTCGAGCCAGCGCGCCATCAAGGCAGCGTGGTCCGCCGCCTGCTGGGCTTCACTTGCGATCATGCGCTGCAATTCGGCATGCGCCTCGGTCACCAGTACGGCCTGGCGCTCGACCGCCTGCCAACGCCGCTGCGCCAGGACCAGCAGCGCGATATCAATCGCCAGAACAACAAGCGCGGCGACGAGTACGATAGCGGGCCCGGTCATGGCTTGCTCCTGTTGCGCCGCTTGATTTCCTCGAGGGCCTCGTTCGGATATGCCTGCGGATCGTTGGCAATGCGCTCGATCATGTTGACGGCCTGCCGGTAGACGTTGCGGGCCTCCTTCTCGTCGACACCGATGTTTCCGGTGCGCGCGGAGACCAGACGCTGAGCGATGCGCCGCCACGGCACCGGCCGGTGCGAGGATCGATCGACCAGCACGCGCGCCTTGCGCCAGCCCGACACCCGAACCAGCGCCGCAAACCAGCCCATGGCGGTCAGGAAGTCGTCATCGTCGCGGCCCGTCGGCTGCCATGGCACGTTGCGCCGCGAGGTCGCCTGGATCTCCTTGCGGGCTTCAAGATCGCGCTCGTCCGCCATCCGCGCCAGGATGTCACCAAACGTCTTGAAGCGCGGCCCGTCTTTTTGCACCCAGGCGGTGGACCAGATCGCCCGGCAGACGCGGCCCTCGGCCTCACGCCAGGTGATCGACCCAGGCTGCGAATAGGTGATCTCGGTAGCGTCTAGCCACCACGGCGCTCGCCCGTCTGCTGGTTGTGGCGGAGCGGCGATCGGCTCACCCACCGACGGCGGCTGCAATGCCGCCACATCGAGCGGATCAGGCAACGGGGCGCGCCAACTGCCGGAAACGAGCGGCTGCCACGCGGTCGGGACTTGGCCACGGTCCGAATCCAACACCACCGCGCGCGCCTTGGTCTGCCGCTCGATCGTGCCGTCGGCGTAGCGTCGATAATTCGTCATCGCCACCCACACCCAGCCTTCCTCGGCCATCGGCTCCAGCATGCGCGCAGCCTCGACGACATAGGTCGCGGCGCGGCGGTGGCCGCGTCCGTGCTCGATGCCATCGACGTGCCAGCGGACGCGCACGCGCACGCCCAGCGCCGGCAGCGGCTCGATCACCGGGTACCAGGTGCTGGCGAGATCGGCACGCGCCTCGGCCGAGAACCAGGCCGACGACGGCCGGCTGCGACCCTCGTCGTAGAGCGCAAGGCCCTCGTCCAGGTCTTTCTTGTCCAGTTTCGTCATGCCCGTGGATGTTCCCGGTTGTGATTTCTGGTTAAGCGGCTGGCCCTGGTTGGACGCATCCGACGGACAGCGTGTAGCCGGTTGCCGGGTCGGTCTCGGCATAGCGCCGGCCGTCCCATTCGATGGCAAGCCGCGTGCAGCGAGGCAGCGGATCACCGTCGGCCTCACCCAGCGCGAACGGCGCCTCGCGCTCTGACCGCGTCAGCGTGTCGTCGACGAAGGCGTGTTTGGGGCTCGCCATCACACCGCCTCGAGCTTTTTGCGGACCTTTTCCGGAAGGTCTGATGCGGCCGATTCCGCAATCTTCGCCGCGTCCTCGTAGGTCAGCGCCAGCCCGACGTTGCGGCGATAGGTGTCGACCTCGAGCTCGAGCTGGAGTTGACTGGCGTATTTCTCCGCCCCCATCCGCAGTTCGCGCATCACCTTGTTGACGGCTTTGGTGTTGTAGCCGTCGTTTTTCAGGCCTTCCTTGATCAGCTTGATCTCGGTCTGCCGGTCGGCGATCTCGTCGAGCAGCGTGTCGATCTGCTCGACGCGCCGCTTGAAATCCGCCACCGAGTTGTTGCCTTCGCCAGACATGCCCCGCCCCCTTACTCTGCCGCCACAGCGGGCTCGCCGTTGCCGTCCTGGCCGTTCATGAACATGTCGCCGATCGGGTGGCCGTAGAGCACGGCGTGGATCATGACTCCTGTGACGATCTCGACCATGAACAGCGCCATCTCGTGCAGGCTCGCCTCGTGCTCTGGCGTGATCTCTTGGCCGGCAGCGCGCATCTGGGCGATCTTCTGCGCCGTGATGGCGCGCGCGAGGTCGGCCCAACGCGATGACTCTTCGGACTGCTCTGGCGGTGTTGTGTTGGCGTTGTCGTTCATGGTCATTCCCCCTTGGTTGAATCAGAACAGTGCCGGATCGACCGGATCCATTGCGTCAGCGGCGGCAGCCGCCTTGGCGCGCTTCCTAGGCTCGATCGGCTGGCCGTACTCGTCACCCCAGCCGTCCCAGCCCTTGCGTGCCATCCGCTCGAACAGCGAGCAGCGGCGCGCTGTGGGCATCAGGCCCTCCGCCGCGGCGTAAGCCGCCTCGGGCTTGCGCGAGTGCTCGCGAACCTCGCCCATGACGACCGAGCGCACCGAACGCGTCGTCACGGGATCGCCGCGCGTGGCGATCAGGAACGGCTCGTGCGCGTTGCGCAGCACGTAGCCGGTACCGAACGCGATTTTGGCGTTGCGCGTGGTCTTGACCCAAACGCCTGATGTCTTGAAGGCAAACCCCCAGGCGGCGGCGATCTCGATCTGCGCCGGCAGCATGGGCGCCGTCGCCCACAGCCAGAGCACACAGTCCGGCCGCGCCAGGTCGGCGACGGGAAGCGCCGCGATCTCATCCAGCGACATGGTGCGATAGTGAGCCTTGGCGCTTTTTTCCGTGCCGCCCTCCGAGTAGAGCCGGAAGTGCCACGGCGGATCGGCCATGATGAAATCGTAGCCGCCGAGATCCAGCCCGGCGAACGGCCACGACGCCGGCGGCGTCTCGAACAACCCGGGCTCGATAAATGAAACCGCCATCACGCGCTCCTCGCGTGCGGCTTCGGCAGCATCAGCCAGATCGCCCGCTGCTGGATCTGCTGCTGCGGAATATCGATGAGCTCGTCAGCTATATCGGCTGGTGTCATGCCGGCGATCAGCATTGCCCGCAGTGCCTCGTCCTGTTCGGGCGTCCATTCGTGAGTGATCGTCATGCGCTGACCTCCTCGCGCAAGAACGGCAGGACGTTCGCCGGCTTGGCCGCGGATGCCGCCTCGTCGAGAAGCTCGAGCGCGAACCGCACCTGTGCGACCGTGTCCGGCATGTCCCATTTGGTCGGATAGGGCTGCAGGATCAGGCCGAGCGCCTGGGCGAGATGCTGATCGAGCCCGAAAGCACCGGCGATCTCGGACGGCGGCACGAGATTCCTGGATCGGCCGCCGCCGAGCGGAGACGTCAAATCGGCGGCGCGCTCCAGGTACCAGATCGACTTGGCCAGGTCCTGGCGCGGATCGGCGGTCTTGCGGCCGGCGCGCAGGATGTACTTCACCGCGTTTCCCAAGTGGTACCCGAGGCCATAGGCCTCGATGATGTCGATCACCTCGAGGCCGCCGGCGTTGTAGTGCGGCGGATGATTGATCAAGTCGGTCATGCGATAGCCCCCTCTTTGAGCACGCTGCACATGGTGATTTCATCGATCTGGAATTGCCGGCACAGGCCCTTGACGGTCCAGCCGTCGGCGCGCAAGCGGCGCAACCTGGCGCCGGTCACTTGCTGGGGCCCGAACTTCTGAAAGGCCTTCCCGTCAATGGGCTGCTGCGGCACGGAGACGACGTCGGCGCGGCTGTCGAAGCGGCGCAGGATCATCGCCCGCTTGGCCGCAGGATTGCCGCCCTCGGCTACTAGAACGCGATAGGATCGCATTCCGGCGCACCTGATGGTGATCGACCCCGAACGCTGAAATCCGAGTGCGCGCACGGCGTCGCCGAACAGGCCGAGCCGCTTGTCGAGAGCGATCTGCAGCACCGCGTATCGCGCTTCGAGCCAGGCCGGCATCTGCGCGCCGTATCGGCCCTGCTTGCCGGGACCCAGATCCGCAGGGCAGACGCCGTAGACGCTGGCGGCGATGCGGATCAGGCGGCGCAATTCGATCTGGACGTCGGCCGGTTTGGTGGCCGGTGTTGCAAGCAGCGTCATCGTCCAGCACCTCCGACGATTTTGAGCCGATCGAGCTCGGACCGTACGAACCCAGCATGCGATTCGGCCTCTTCGCGGTTGCGATCGGTGCGGGCGGCACGGGCATGGCGGTCGCAGAATTGCGCCAGGTTGGCGAACAGGATGGCGCGGTCGATGTCGGTGAAACCGCCGGCCGGACGGACTGTGGCTACCGGATCGCCGGCGGACGGTGTAGCCACCGCTGGCCGGCGCATGAGCTCCGGGAACAGCCGGAGGATCCGCGCCTCGAGCTGCGGCGCCAGGTCGGCAGCGAGACCGGCCTCGATGTTGCGCTCGATGAGATCTAACATCGCCTGGAGCGGATCGTCTCGCTCGTCGGGCAGCGGCAAGCGCGCTTGGGTTGCGGCGGTCATGCTGCAGGCCTCCCATCGGTCGATTGCGATTGCGGCGGCCACTCGGCGCGCACCTGCCAGAAGTCGAACCTCGACATCACGTCGGCCTCCCTCGGTTTCGTGGAGCGGAAATGCTGCAACCAGGCATGCCATTGCGGCGTGCCGCGCCGGATCGGAACCATGCAGCCGGCCGCCCGGGCGGTGTCGATCGCCTTGGCGATTTCGGCCGGCTTGACCTTGCCCGCCTGCTCGACGAGGCGCTTGGCTGCGGCCTGCAGCGCCGGCGTCGGGATTCCGTGAGCCCTGCCAGCCATCTCGGCCAGCACCTTGGCAGCCTCGCTGCCCTTGCCGATCGACAGCCGCTTGCGGGAGGCGACCAGTGGCGCGATCAGGTTCTCGACCGCGTCGAGGTGTTTTCCGTCAGCCCGAAGCTGCTCGAGCAATCGATCTTCAAATCGAAAATTTTGAGAAGGGCCCCCGCTGGGGGCTTTTGGGGGAGTGATCTTTGATCTTTGATCTAAAGCTGTGTCCTTATTAGGCGACACGTGTGTCGCCTCCCGCGCTACACGTGTGTCGCCTCCCACGCTACACGTGGACGTGTCGCCTCCTACGCTACACGTCCCAACATCTTGCGTTGCAGCATCATCATCGGCCACATCGACGACGGTTGGCTCGTCCAATTCGATCGGCTCGGGATCATCGACCAGAAGGCGATAGTGACAGCGCGCGCTGCCTGCTTCCTCCTGGCCGCGCTTCTCGAGATAGCGCCACTCGACGAGCTCCTTGACGGCGCGAACGACCGACGTCCGGTTGTATCCAAGCGCAGCGGCGAATGCGCTCTGGCTCATCTCGCACCAGCCCTGGGCGGTGTTGACGCGGCCTAGCATCGCCATCAAACGGAAGTGGATGAGCGTCAGGCGCGTGTCGAGTGCGGCACGCGGCGGCGTGATGGAATAGCGGGCGTTGTCCCAGTCTTCCACACGTTGCACACGCGACCGCCTCTGCGCTCTTGCATCGGCCCGCGAATTCTGTTCTTCTCGTTGCACGTCGGCTCCCCCGGCGATGGGCAAACAAAAGCCCGCCAGCAAGAGCAGCGCTCTTGCCGTTGATTGAAGTCAGTTCAAAACGCTGAACAACCCGAGCCCCGCAGGTGGCAGCCTGGAGGGGCTCAATCTTTACGAGGACTCGGCCACCTCGAGGTGCGCCGGTACGGGCTCTGCGAGCGTTACGAACGCATCCGGTGCGGCATCCTCGAGCGCCGGCGGCAATGGCGTCGTCACCTCGATGACGTGATCGCGGAACGAAACGTCACCATCCTCGCCCCACACTTCGTCAAGCGTCGTGCCCGCATCCATTTCCAACTGCGTGATCGACGTCGTTTCACCGTTCGATCCGACGCGCACGTAAACCCTGAATGTGATCGTCTCGCTCATTGTCGTCCCCCTTCAAAATAAGAATTCACGCTGCGCGGGCCATCCGCTGGGCGGGTGGCGGGCAACTCTGGGCCATCTCGAACAGATCAAAATCCTGGATCGGCGAGCGTTTTGCGCCCACCGCCGCGCCACGCCTGGACGTAGACGCCAGGCCGGAACCGGCGCGCGCCCGGCGGTCCCTGACTGCGGCTTCCCGCTCGTGGTTACTTTCGACGCGGACGACCAACGCCCGGTCCTTGCCGATCTGGTGGCGGATGTGCTCGAACGCTGGCCCGTTGAGCCGGTGGCGGCCATAGTGCACGCCGCGAACCGTCTGCACCGCTGTCATGAAATTCTGCCGGCTGTCCGGCACCACGGCGTGCTCGCGGCACCAGGTGCGGTACCAGAAATAAAGATCCTGCGGCCGCATCCATGAAACCAGACACACCCGCTCCCACACGGCCTCCGGATCGTTGCTGTCGGCCGGACGGTCCGCTTCGTCGCGGATCCATTGGACAAACCGATTGACCGCCTCTGCGTCGTTGAGTTGGCGCTGGTGGATCACCGATCCGTTAGCGCGGATGCCGCGCCCGGCAACGAACCGGACCGGCGCCAGGTCGTTGGCAACCGGCGCAATCGGTGAAGCGTCATCGCCACCCGCTGCCAGCCCCCCGGCGTCAGCAGCGGGTGGCGGCGCTTCTGCGGCGTACGCCTCGGCCGCAGGACCTGACGAGCTCGGCGCGGGCGCCTCCTCGATGATCGGGATCATATCGCCGCCCATGACGACGGTGCGCGATTGCGCCACGGTGAGCAGCGCAACGGCGCGGCGCTGACCCAGCGCGTAGGCTGCAACGGCGATCAGCGTCATCATCAGCGCCATGATCACCGCCAGCAATGTCATCTGCGGCACGGCCGCGAGAATGTCCATCGAAACCCCCACCTCGCCTGGCTGGCCGCCGGACCCGAGAGAGAAGGGGAGTCCGGCGGCACCAAGCGAGACCTTCTGAGAAAACTCACGGGACGCAACCTACGAAGTGCCTGGGAAGCGCCGCCCAGGCTCGGCTGGTTTCGCTGGCTAGATACCCGCGCCGGACTGGTCGCGCCCAGCGCACACAGCGAACCCACTCGGCATCCCTCACCCTCCCAAAAGAGCCACCGGCGACCAGCACCGGCGGCCAAGTCTAGGGAGGAAACGCCCCGATGGGGGCACTCAGGACAAGACGCAGAACGGAAACCGATGATCCGGCGTGCGCTCCTGCTATGCTTCGATGTCACTCACAAACACGGCAGGCGGCCAAATTGAGCGAGGAACACGAACTGAGCCGGATAAGGAGCGAACTCGACAACGTGGTGCGAGAACTCAGGCAGCTACGACAAGCGTTGCTGGCCCTGACCCAGGTTGTTGCTTCACGAAAGTGAGAAACTCTTCGGCGCGGGCGATGATCTGGCCCGCGTCGCCCTCCGCTTCGCCACCGATGCTCGACTTGACGGCCATCTCAATGGCCCAGACCCGCAACTGTTCTTCGTTCATTTGATCCCCCATAATTTGAACCCCCATTTGCTGAACTCGACCGGCATGACGACTCGCAGCACCATGAAGTCTGCAAGCCCAACCACGGAGACGAGACGCCATGCCGACCGAACAAAACTCACTCGAGGACCTGCGCCTGACCGTCGAAGTCGCCGGCTCATCAGGCGAAGTGCATGTCATCCATGCCACCCGCAACGGCGAACAACTGGTCATGACCTGTTCCTGCGAAGCCGGTAAAAAGCACATGGCCTGCAGGCACCGCCTCGCATTGCTTGCTGGCGATGGAAACTCTGCGGTTGGTGGCAATACTGACGCGGCGGCCTTGATCTCGGTATGGCTTGCCGGGTCCAACATCGAAGCCGCTCTTCGTGACCTCACCGAAGCCGAGTGTGAGGCTGAAGCGGCCAAGCGGAAGGTATCCGCAATGAAGAAACGCCTTGGCCGAATGCTGGATGGTCGGTGATTTCAGCATCCAGCAGCCCTCCCGGCGGCACGAACCACCAGATGTGAGGGTCGAATTGCCTTGGCCCTCAGCGACACACGACCAGCAGGTCGGCCCATCTTAGGGACGTGGACACCATGAACGCCGTTCATCCGCCACACGGCGAGCACTTCTGCGCGATCGTCGAACGCCATGGTTGGAACGATACCGGACTGAAGGACGCGCTGGATGATGGTCGCCTTGGTGGGATCGTCACCATCAAAATCCAGGTCGCGCATGAATAACATGCCGTCCGGAAGCCCGTGACGATTCAACCAGTCGAGTGTGCTTGAACGCACAACCTCGGAGCGACCGGTAACATAAACAATGGTGCTGATACGTCCCAGGTCGCGCGCCAATGTTGCTACCGTGCCAATCAAACGATCTGCGGGACAGGCGTCGTAATAGCGTGCCCAATCCTTTGTTGCGCCGTTAACGAAGTGCGCGCGATGGTCGCTATCGGCGATGGTTCCGTCGATATCAAAGGCATAAACCGGCAATCGACTGCTCATCACGCTGCCCTCCCGCTCTTAGCATCCAGGCCTGTGTCGTCGCTGCTGACGGAGTGCTCCGACATGAACTGTTCGACACGATCGATCGTGGAAAGCCGCGGCTCACGTTTCCCGCGGCGCAAATCAGTCACGAACGACCCGTCGTTGCAGACAGCGAGACCGAACGCGGTCTGGCTCATCCCGGTCCGCTCAAGAAATGCGTCGATCCTGTGCAGGAACTGTTCAAGGGTTGTGGACGTCATGTCCAGAACATGCGTCGGATTCGTCCGACTCGTCAAGGGGGTTGATTCCGACTATCAATCGGATGTTTTCTGATTTCGCCGCGCGTAGCATCCGACCCATGAGGGATTCGGATCAGATCAGGCGACGCATCGAAGAGCGGCTCAACGAGTTGGGTTTGGAGGCTGTTCAGGTGTCGCAGGAATTAGGGTTCAACCGCGGCTACTTGCACGATTATTTTCGCAAGGGGACGCCAAAGATCATGCCGGCCGAAACAAAAATAAAACTTGCTCGACGCCTGCGAATTTCTCCAACGGATCTTGGCGTTTCCGGCTTTGTCCCAATAGTTCGGTCATCAAGTTTTCTAGACGATGTCAAGCCGTACATTGTGGACAGAGCCGACTTTCCACCCCACATCGCGCTGTTCGAAATTCAATCCCGCGCATTGGACAGACACCCGAACAACATCGTTCCCGGTCGGCTCGCGGCCATCAATATAAGTAAAACAGACCCCGCACGAATTCCGGTTGGGGCAATTGTGATAGCTCAACTATGTGACCGAACGGAACTCACAAAATCACACGGCACCGTCATGCGCCAATTTCTACCACCGGACAAACTCGCAACGAACAGTTCTACTGGCAACGACATCATGGCACTTGATGATTCGTCGCGGCCGTTCGTTGCTGTCATAAAGGGTACGTTGGCGTACATGATCGATGCCGTGAACCACGACGGCGATGCATTCGCGCCCCCGAACTAATGCCGATCATTTGTCGGTAAAAACATGGGCTTTCCGCGAAGCCATGGGCGCACCCGGCTATCTGGGCGGCGGTCGTATTCTTGCAAATCTCCATCTTTACCGAGCCTGAAATATGCAGTGTCAACACCACGCCCGTCTGCAGCAAAGCTGGCCCCACTTAGATCACGGCTCTCGACTGCTTCCAGCACTTCGTTGCCCGCTTCGTCAAGCATAAGACGCCGAACAAGCAGCCGGCTCGAAGTCTCCTTTCCAGCAGCGAGCGAGATGAATCGATCCGCGCCGATCGTACTCAAGAACTTGACCCCCAACAGATGATAATGATCGACCCACACCTTCTCGATCCGCTCTCCGGGCCAAAGTGGTATCTCCGCAACCAAGCGCTCCGCTGCCTTTGGTGAAACACCAGCGATCCGCATATTATCGACCTTGCCCTCTCGGTAGAGAGCCCATGCATAGAATGCATCTTCAGAATCGGGATGCAGCCCATATCGTGGCCAATCGGCAAGCACAAACCGCAGCGAGAACCAGTAGGCAATCCGTTTAGATCGCACAATTTTTTCAGCCAGCGCTGGCAATTCGTCAGGCTCAATCGGCCGCGCAAGAACAATGCGATACACCGCCGATTCGACGCGCCCCCTTAGGTTTGGGCCGAGCCGTTCATAACGCTCTTCTTCGACGACTTTGAGAAGCAGCGCATCCGCTTTGCTGTTCGCGAGCGAACCAGGATAGCCGAGCCATTTCCAGGCATGTAGCGCCAGCGCGATCCAGCCAACCACGTACAAACCTTGGCGTAATCGAGACCACATCGTCCATCCCCTTACTGCAACGAGAATACCATCAACCGTCGGCGTCACAACCTACGCTTCGTCGGATAAGATCGGAAATTGCGCTTGACTGATCGTCGGAAATTTCCGATTTTCTTTTTATCGACTCGGCCGGACCGCACGCCGGACCGGGGCCCTGGGCGGGCAACACGACGAACACCCGCCCAGGGCACCACCACCGCGCCGGCATATCACCACGGGGGCACAAATGACCGACACGACCAAGATCAAGCCGCAGGCCGCAGACGGCTCGCCGCTCACCTTCCAGCGCCTGGCGGCTCTGGCCGAGCGCACCATTGCCGAGATGGTCCGCGCCGGCGGACCTGCCGCCACCCAGGCCATGATCGAGGACATCGTCGCCCAGGAGGTGCTGCGCCGCGCCAGTGCCGCCGAGCTCGCCACGATCGCCAAGCGTCTGGATGCCGCCGACAGCCTCGGGGGTATCGCGTGACCTTCTTCAAGCCAGGCCGCCAGTCGGATATCGACGCCGCCGCCTTCATGGGGCTTTCCGCCGGCGTCGACGAAACAGGCCGCGACCCGTTCTTCGCCGGCCAGCAGGCGTTCGCACGCGCCGAACCACGCCGCTGCCCGCTGGCGCTTGCCGACAAGATCGGCACCGACAAGTGGTTTTCGGGCTGGGACGCTGCTGCCCTGGAAGCAAGCCGCGTGCTGCGCCAGACGCGCGCCATCCACGCCGAGGCCAAGACCATCCGCGACACGCTCGAGGACGCTGGCCAATTGCTGCGGCGCATCGACCGCGACTGGATGCGCAAGCCACCGGGCATCAAAGCGACGCTCTCGGCGGTGCGCGTTGCCATCAACAACTGCCTTGTGCGCATCCCGCAGATCGAGGCAACCGCAAAATCAGACACATCCGCACCGGAAGGGGGCACGGGCGCTGCAGGGGTATGAGCGCACCGGGACGGATAACCGGCGGCCGGTTAGCGGACGGGCCGGCCGCCGGAGACTACACCAAGGGGCAACACATGAACATCACAAACACAGCGGACGACGCCTTAGTCAACGTCATCCTGCGCGCGCTCGTCAACCGCGACGGCGGGCGCATCGAGGTCGGAATGCCGGAAGTGCACGCCGCAGCCGGCGCTGGAGAACTGCGCTGGCACATGACCGACGACGGCCGGATCGTCATGCGGCTGCTGCCGAAGGCCGCCGCGCAGCCAGAGCCAAACCCAGCGCCGGCTAAGCCCGCGCGCCGGCCGGCGGCCCAGCGCCGCCAGAGGGTCGCGGCATGAGCGACGACGCCCAGGATCCGAAGCGCCAGAAAGTGCCGCTCGCCGATCTGATTGCGATCGCCGAGCGCGAATTGGGCATGCGCTATCGCGTTTATCCAGGGCGCGTGAAGGTCGGAAAGATGACCCAGGACGTCGCTGATATCGAGATCGCCGGCATGCGCGCGATACGCGACATCCTGCGCCTGTTCGCCGAACACGAAGACGCGGTGCGCGCCACGCTCACCCATGAAATGCGCTGCCGGCGCCTGGCCGCCGAAGCGGAGACGCTGCGCAATCACCCCGCCGTAGATGCGGTCCTGGATGCGTTCCCGGACGCAGAAATCACCGACATTCGCGAAGCTCAGGAGACCGCTGCATGACGGCCTCGCCGACCATTTTCTGCATCAACCTCGACCGCTCACCGGACCGCATGGAGTTCATGCGCGGGCAATTCCTGCGTCTCGGCCTGACGGTTGTCGAGCGTGTGCCCGGCATTGACGGAGCGGCTAACGTGCCGGCCTGGATGGCGCATGAGTTCGAAGACACGCCCCTGACATCCGGTGAGATTGGCTGTTATGCGAGCCATCTTGTGTGCGCCTGGCGCATCATCGCGCAGGACCTCTCCTGCGCCGTTGTGCTCGAAGACGATGTGACGTTGCAGTCTGATTTCATCGAGACGGCAGGGGCGGCCGTCGCTGCCGCACCGCCGGGCTGGGATTACATCCACCTGTCATCGCACATCAAGCGCAGCGTCGTGCACGTCGCCGATCTCACGACAGGGCGAACGCTGATCCGCCACACGCGGCTGCCCGTCAACACGGCGGCCTACATTCTGAGCAATGCGGGAGCGCGAAAGTGGTTGAAGCCGCGCCCACGCATCCGGCCAAACGACATGGATGTGCGTTACGGCTGGCTCGACGATCTCGACATCTACGGAGTCTACCCGTCGCCGGCGAGCCAGGAGGATGATTTCGAATCCGACATCGGTGGAACGCACGGCGGGAAGCGCAAGATCAAGGATCCGCGCAACTTCGCTCCGGGGCTCGCTTCACGCATCTACGGCGCTCTATGGCAGGCGCGCAAGGTGGGCGCGACACGGCTGGCACGTGGCCGAGTTGCCAATATCACCAATTCACTCCGCCGCAAGGCGACGGGCCAGCGCACCGTCGCCGTTCTGCGCTGACAAAACCGACGAGGCCAGACCATGACAAAGCGCAGGAAATCAACATTGACCAGCGGCGAGCGCGCCTATCTCGGCGGAATCGGAGGCGGCAGTTCGATCCGCAAGGCAACGCGGCGGCATGACAGCCCGACCTATCAACCAGCGCCGGTGTCTCTACCCCGCTTGGCGTTCCTGGAGCGCGGCGATGAGACCGACACCAAGGAGCCGGCGTGATGCGCAAGGTGCTCAAATTCGCGCCCGTCCGACACCGGGATCACCTCCGCGCCGTTGGGCCGACGGGCCGCGCCTACGAGATCGAGAAAAAACACCCAGGCGAGTGGATACTGACGGCCTTTGCCAATGAGGACACGGAGCACGGCGATCGTCTCGATTATGGAAGCCTGAACGGCATGAAGGCGCGCGCCCGGCTCGAGGAAAAGATCGCTCTGTCAGAGGACGCCGGCGCATGACCGACATGTCACCGATCCTGGAAACCATGGTCCTGACCCATCGCGTCAGACTGCAGCCGACGCGGCAACAGCGCCGCGCGCTCGAGGCAATCCTCGAGCAGCAGCGCCAGCTTTACAACGCCGCGCTTGAAGAGCGGATCGAGTGCTACCGCAAGACAGGCAAGTCTCTGACAGACATCGACCAGTCGAAATCGCTGACGGCGATCCGCGCAGATGACCCGGCATTTGCCGGCGTGCAGCGGCGCATCCAGCGCGCCACGCTCATCCGCCTGCAGCGCGCGTTCCAGGCGTTTTTCAAGCGTGCCAAGGCCGGTGCAGGCGCACAGTCCGGGTTTCCGCGCTTCAAAGGTCGGGAGCATTTCGACGGCTTCGGCTTCGACGCTCCACAGCAGATTTCATTCGATGGGCGGCGGCTGCGTTTTGCAGGCGTGTGCGGCGGGCTGCGTGTTTCCAAGCGCGACGCGCGGCGATTGCCGCAGATGATCGCCGGAAAGGGCGGCACGTGGAAGGGCGTTTTCTTCAAGCGCACGCATGCCGGCTGGCAGGTCACGCTGCAGATAGAGACGCCCATTGCGGTCTCACGCGCAGGATGCGGCAACGGCGATGTTGGCGTTGATTGGGGAACGAGCGTCATTGCGGCACTGTCGAATGGCGAGATCGAGGACAACCCGAGGCCGAGAGAATCGGCAGCAGGCGAACTGCGGCGGCACGAGCGCAAGGTGGCGCGATCCAAACGCGGGTCGAAGGGCCGCATGAAGGCGCGGCGCGCCAAGCGGTCTATAGAGCGGGCGATCGCCAACCGTCGGCGCAACCGGCTCGACAAGCTGTCAAAGCGTCTCGTGACACAGTACGAGACGATCGCCATCGAGGACATCAAGGTTCAATCCATGATGAACGCCGAGCGTCCCGGGGAAGATCTGCCAGAATTCGTCAAGCGCCGGCGCAACCGCGAGGCGCTGGACGCTGCGCCCTACAGGCTGCGGCAGATGCTTGCCTACAAGGCCCAGCGCGCACGCGCACGGGTCATCGCCGTCGATCCGAAGAACACCACGCACGAGTGCGTGTGGTGCGGCGGCATTCATTTCAAGGAGCTTACCGATCGGGTGCACACCTGCACGCGACCCGGCCCGTTCTTCGGACGAACGGAGCCACGCAAGGTGCACGCCGCAAAGGTGATCCTGAAACGAGCTTTGTCGGAGATTGCGAAAGGCTCCGACAACACGGCCGGGCGAGGCCGTGCGGGTGGCGCGAAAGTGCCGAACGGGGGGATTACTTCCCGTCGCCCGAGAAACACGTCGGCCGGCCGCAAGGTCGGTGCGGACGGGTCGCGCTCCGGGTAGCCGGAGTCCCTTCATAACTCGTGACTGTGAGACACGCCGATGAGACAGCTTGAACCGCCGTAGGACAAGGACGATGCGCGAAATCATAAGCGGTTCAGTCCGTTCCGCCGAAGAGGCGCGTCCACGAGCACGGG
>JRYH01000459.1_pt1 | contig 32558 bp, 30 predicted proteins | sample 235351 | NCBI WGS metagenome assembly JRYH01 (sample SAMN03074221, study PRJNA261480) | activated sludge metagenome | biome: Wastewater Treatment Plant; feature: Wastewater; material: Activated sludge; isolation source: activated biomass of a wastewater treatment plant treating wastewater... ...
TTAGCAGGCTGTTTTTCAACAGCCCGCTAATTGCCCGACGCTGGTGCCCCGGAGGTGTCACCCGCGCTCTCGCAGGCCGGATCGGCGAGGTGGTCGGGCATGTCGTAGTGCACGTCGCCGTACACATCTTGCAGGGTTTTCAGCGCCGGCGCGACGCGCTGCCAGTCAGCGGCGGCTTCGTCGGCCGGGAACGGGGCGTTGTCGGTGCCGCCGGTGTACAGGAACAGCCGGTAAGGCAGACCCAGCGCCGCCAGCGACGATTCGAAGGCCGCGATATTGTCGGCCTGGTCGTCGATCGCGACCACCGCCTTGAGCGGCCGGCCGAGGTGGCGGGCGATCAGCTCGCGCAGCATCTCGCCTTTGTGCTGGCCGGCGACCATCATCACGCCTTCCTCGTAGTGCACCGGGCGCGATGAGCCGGGCGGAAACCAGGTGACCGCCGCGAAACGCTCCTCGGGATCGCTGATGACGATCGCGTGGCGCGAAAAATCCAACCGGTTGCGGCGCAGCTCGCGGAACGTCGGCAGCCGGAACTCGTGGCCGCGCGCGGTCAGGGCGATGACAATAAATCCTTCGTTCTGTAGATCCTGCACCAACGCTCCGGCATTGGCCTGCGTGGCGTGCATGCTGCCGGCGTAATACAGCGCGCCCTGCGCCTTCAACAATTCCGGAACGCGGCCGGGCACGCAGCCGGGCCGGTCGCCGAGCGACCGCTGCCAGCGGTACCAATCATCCGAGCCGAGGGCCCGGTCCATCGCCAGCAGTGTGTTGTCGAGATCGAAAACGACCAGGATTTCGCGCGGCTTCAGTTCCTCGGCCAGGTCGCGGGCGGCGAGGACGGCGGCGACCAGATCGCCGCTCGCCGTGCGCGCCGAGCGCGGCGGATCCGAGGCGCAACCGCCGAAGAGCAAAAGGGCGACGAGCCATGCGGCACCGGCGGCGGGAGAGACCGGGCGCGGGGAAAACGGCTTCGGCGACAGCTTGTTGAACAGGTTCATCGGCGGGTTCCTTGATCAGAATGCCTGGTAACGCTCCGAAACGACAGACCGGAGTGCTGCGGCGGTGATCGCGCAGGGCGATTGTACCCTGTGGCGTTGCGGCAACCCGGCTCCGGCGAATGGGCGCTGGGCCGAACCTTGCACCGGCACCGGCCAAATAGTACAATATATGTCCTATTTAAGCCGGGTGCGGTCCATGTTCAGGATCAGCAAACTGACCGATTACGCCACGCTGTTGTTGACGACGATGGCGCGCGACCCCGAAACCGTGTATTCAGCGCAACAACTGGCCGACCTCAACCGCCTCGAAGCGCCGACGGCGAGCAAAGTATTGAAAATGCTGGCCGCCGCCGATCTGGTGCGCTCGTACCGCGGGGCCTACGGCGGTTACCGGCTGGCCCGGCCGCCGGCCGGGATCAGCGTGGCGGCCGTGCTGCGGGCGATGGAAGGTTCGGTCGGCATCACCGAGTGTGTCGCCGACCCCGGCGCGTGCAGCCAGGAGGACCACTGCCGGCTGCGCGGCAATTGGTGGCGGATCGGCCAGGCGATCGAACGGGCGCTCGAAGATCTGACGCTGGCCGAAATGATCGCGCCGGTCGATTTTCCGCCGCCCCGGCTGGCGGTTGCAATCGCCATCGTCGGCGGAGCGGCCGGATGAGCAATAAGGCCGCCGAGACCGAAGCCCTGCTCCAGCAGCGCTACCGCCACGGCTTTGTCACCGATATCGCCGCCGACACCGTGCCGCCCGGCCTTGACGAGGGCGTGATCCGGCATATTTCGGCGCTCAAGAACGAGCCCGGTTGGCTGTTGCAGTGGCGTCTGGAGGCGTATCGGCGCTGGATTCGGATGCGCCAGCCGGACTGGGCGAAGCTCAGCCTCGCACCGCTCGACTACCAGGCCATCTCGTATTACTCGGCGCCCAAGTCCGACAAAGACCGGCCGCGCAGCCTCGACGAGGTCGATCCCAAACTGCTCGAAACCTACGAGCGCCTCGGCGTGCCGCTCCACGAACGCGCCCGGCTGGCCGGCGTCGCCGTCGATGCGGTGTTCGATTCGGTGTCGATCGGAACCACCTTCAAAGAGGAATTGAAAAAAGCCGGCGTGATTTTCTGTTCGTTTTCGGAAGCGGTGCAAAACCACCCCGATCTCGTCCGCCGCTACTTGGGCAGCGTGGTGCCGCCGGCCGACAATTTCTTCGCGGCGCTGAACTCGGCGGTCTTTTCCGACGGCTCGTTCGTGTACGTCCCGCAGGGCGTCCGCTGCCCGCTGGAATTGAGCACGTATTTCCGCATCAACGCCGCCGAAACCGGCCAATTCGAACGCACCTTGATCATCGCCGAAGAGGGCGCTTATGTCAGTTATCTGGAAGGCTGCACTGCCCCGATGCGCGACGAGAACCAGCTCCACGCCGCAGTGGTGGAGCTGATCGCGCTCGACGACGCCGAGATCAAGTATTCGACGGTGCAGAACTGGTATCCCGGCGACGACGAGGGGCGCGGCGGTATTTATAACTTTGTGACCAAACGGGGCGATTGCCGCGGTGCTCGCTCGCGCATTTCATGGACCCAGGTCGAGACCGGTTCGGCGATCACCTGGAAGTATCCGAGCTGCATCCTGCGCGGCGACGGTTCGAGCGGCGAATTCCATTCCGTGGCGCTGACCCGCGGCCGGCAGCAAGCCGACACCGGCACCAAGATGATCCATCTCGGGCGCCATACCAAAAGCCGTATCCTGGCGAAAGGCATTTCGGCCGGTCACGGCAAAAACAGCTACCGCGGCCTGGTGCGCGTCGCCAAAAAAGCCGAGGGCGCGCGCAATCACACGCAGTGCGATTCGCTGCTGATCGGCGCCCAGTGCGCCGCCCACACCTTTCCTTATCTCGAGATCGGCAATCCGAACGCCCGGGTCGAGCACGAAGCGACGACGTCGCGCATCGCCGAGGACCAGCTTTATTACTGCCGCAGCCGCGGCCTCGGGGAAGAAGACGCGGTGGCGATGATCGTCCACGGCTTCTGCCGCGAGGTATTGCGCGAACTGCCGCTCGAATTCGCCGTCGAGGCGAGAGCGCTGCTCGAAATTTCACTGGAAGGCGCGGTGGGATGACGGTGGTGGCACACCGTCGCCCCCGAACGATATATGAAGCAGATTCCGTAATATGGAAAATATTCTAAAAATTGACGACCTCCACGCCGTGGTGGACGGCCAATCGATCCTCAAAGGCTTGTCGCTGGCCGTCAACGCCGGTGAAGTACACGCCGTGATGGGCCCGAACGGCGCCGGCAAGAGCACGCTCGGCCACCTGCTCGCCGGCCGCCCCGGCATCGAAGTCACCGCCGGCAAGGTGTGCTTCGACGGCGCGGATCTGCTCGCCCTGGCGCCGGAAGAGCGGGCCGCTCGCGGCGTGTTTCTGGCCTTCCAGTATCCGGTCGAAATCCCCGGCGTCAACAACAGCTACTTTATCCGCGGCGCGCTCAACGCCCAGCGTCGCGCCCGCGGCGAGGACGAGATCGACGCCGTGGCCTTCATGCGCCGCCTGCGCGAAGCGGCCGGCGAACTCGGCATGGATCCGGCGCTGTTGCAGCGCAACGTCAACGAGGGCTTTTCCGGCGGCGAGAAAAAACGCAACGAAGTGCTGCAATTGCGGTTGCTCGAACCCCGGCTGGCGATTTTAGACGAGACCGATTCGGGGCTCGATATCGATGCTCTGCGCACCGTCGCCCGCGGCGTCAACGCGCTGCGCGACGGCCGCCGCGCGTTCATTGTGATCACCCACTACCAGCGCCTGCTCGACGACATCGTTCCCGACTGCGTCCATGTGCTGGCCGGCGGCCGGATCGCGGCGAGCGGCGGCCTGGAACTGGTGCGCCGGATCGAGCACGAAGGCTATGCCTGGCTGCCGGCCGCCGAACGCGACGAGGCAATGGCGGGATGAGCGCGCTGCTCGCCCGGATTTTAGCCTTACCGGCCGGGGAAAATCCCGTGCCGGAACTGGCTCGGCGCCGGGCCGAGGCGGCGCTCGAACGGACGGGATTGCCCGGTCGCCACAACGAGTCATGGAAATATACGGCGCTCGCCGCACTCGACGATCTCGAGCCGGCGCCGCCGGTGCGCCGGCCGCACGCCGCCGCCGAGGCGTTGCTGGCTGCCGCGGTGGACCTTCACCTGGGCGGCGCGTTGCCGGACCACCGCCTGGTTTTTTGTGACGGCGTTTATTGCCCGTGGCTCAGCCGCCTGCCGTCCGGGGCGCGATTCGCGGACCACGACAGCGATTTCGTCATCCCCGAGGCCGGAGCAGACGATCCGGCCGAGGCGATCGTCCGGCTGGCGCTCGCCCGCGCGACTGTGGCCTGGTGTTTGAACGTCTCCGCTCCGGCCGAAATCCATGTACTGCACCTGGGCGACGCCCCGGCCATCAGTTTTGGCCGGATCGCACTGGCCGCCGGCGCAGCGTGTACCTGGATCGAACATCATCTGCTTGCCGGTGGCGGTCTTGCCAATCATCATCACACCGTGGCGCTGGCCGCGGGCAGCCGGTTCGAGCACCTGCGCTTCGCCCCGCTGCGGGCAGTGGGTATTACGCTGCAACGGACGGCCGTCGAAGTCGCCGCCGGGGCGCACTATCGCCTGCACAGCGTGACCGGCGGCGCCCGCCTGGCGCGCCACGAAGTCCGCGTCTCGCTGGCCGGCGAAAGCGCGGCTTGCGCGCTGCATACCGCCAACATCCTGGTCGCCGGGCAGGCCGATGAAGATTGGACTGTCGTGCACCGGGCACCGCGCACCGCCGGCACGCAGACGTTCCGCGCCGTCGCCGGGCGGCGCGGCCGGGCGGTGTGCAGCGCCCGCAGCCTGATTCCGGCGGGCGTCACCGGCGGCGACACCCGCCAGACGCTGCATGGCCTGCTGCTCGACGCCGCCGGTGAAATCCAACTGCGTCCGGTGCTCGACATCGAAAACGACGAAGTCAGCGCCAGCCATGGCGCCGGTGTCGGGTACCTTGACGCCGAGGCGCTGTACTACCTGCAAAGCCGCGGCCTGCCGGCGGCCGAGGCCCGCCGCCTGCTGATCGCCGCGCTGCTCGACGAAGCGTTGGCCCGCGATTTGCCGGATCATCTAAAAAACCTATGGCGCGGGGCGCTCGAACGCGGCGCGCCGCCGATCGGAAACGGTCAATGAACACGGTACTGCGCTCCACCGCCACCCGCGGCGCTGCCGCCGCCTGGCGCGAGCAGGTGCCGATCCTCGCCCGCCGGGTGCACGGCAAACCGCTCGTCTATCTCGACAACGCGGCAACGGCTCAGCGGCCGCAGGCGGTGATCGATGCCATCGACGATTTTTACCGCCGGCACAACGCCAACGTCCACCGCGGCGTGCACACGCTGAGCGGCGAAGCGACCGATCTGTTCGAAGCGGCGCGCGAGGCCATCCGCCGGCGGTTAAACGCGGCGAGCAGCCGCGAAATCGTTTTCACCCGCGGCACGACCGAAGCGATCAACCTGGTCGCCAACAGTTTTCTCAGGCCCCGTCTGCGGGCCGGCGACGTCATCGCCTTGAGCCACATGGAGCACCATTCGAATATCGTGCCGTGGCAATTGGCGGCGGCGGCGGCGGGCGCCGAACTGCGCGTCATTCCGGTGACCGACGACGGCGAACTGGATCTCGAAGCGCTCGACAAGCTGCTCGACGAGCGGGTCAGGATGCTCGCTCTGGTCCACGTTTCGAACGCCCTCGGCACGATCAATCCGGTCGCCGACATCTGCCGTCTGGCGCGGGCCCGAGATATTCCCGTGCTGCTCGATGGGGCCCAGGCCATGCCCCATCTCGCCGTTGACGTGCAGGCCATCGGTTGCGATTTTTATTGTTGCTCGGCGCACAAGATGTACGGCCCGACCGGCAGCGGCGTGCTTTACGGCCGCGAAGCGCTGCTTGAAGCGATGCCGCCGTGGCAGGGCGGCGGCGAGATGATCGAGGAGGTGCGTTTTTCCGGCAGCACGTGGAACGCATTGCCCGCCAAATTCGAGGCCGGGACGCCGAACATCGCCGGCGCGATCGGCCTGCGGGCGGCCAACGATTGGCTGCTCGGCCTCGGACTGGAAGCGATCGCGGCGCACGAAAACGACCTGCTCGCCTATGCCACAGCGACGCTCGACGCCGTTCCCGGCCTGCGGCTCATCGGCCGGGCGCGGGCTAAAACGGCGCTCGTCACCTTCACGCTCGCCGGCACCCACCCGCACGACCTCGGCACATTGCTCGATCTCGAAGGCATCGCGATCCGCACCGGCCACCACTGCGCCATGCCGCTGATGCAGCGCTTCGGCGTCACCGCCACCGCCCGCGCCTCGTTCGCGCTGTATAACAACCGCGCCGAAATCGACCTGCTCGCCACTGCCCTGGACAAGGCCCGTCGGATGCTGATCGCTTAGCAGCGGTCTAGGTTGCCTTGAATTTTACCGACCGGTCAACTATAATGTGAATATGTCGATTTGGAGTGCGGTCTGATGGGCCGGTGCAGCGATGCCCGCGAGCGGTTGATCGAGGCGGCGGCTGAGTTGTTCCGTGCGGACGGCTACCACAGCGCGTCGGTCGAGGCCATGTGCCGCAAGGCCGGGGTGCAAAAAGGCAGCTTCTATCATTTTTTCGAATCCAAGTGCGACCTGGCCGGCGCGGCGCTGGATTATGCCTGGGCGCAGCAGGAAGCGCGTCTGAGGCGCGATTTTGCCTCGGCGGTGCCGCCGGTCGAGCGCCTGATCCGGCATTTCGACGCGGTCTATCGCGAGCAGCTCGCGTTGCGGGCCCGCCACGGCCGGACGCTGGGTTGTCCGTTCTATCGGCTCGGCACCGAGTGCAGCGGCGTTTATCCCGAGATCGCGGCGCGGATCGAGACCATTATCGCCGCCTATCGCGGTTATTTCGAACGCGCGCTGCGTGCTGCGGGGGGCGGGAAGCCCGGTTTGAACGGCGACCCGCTGCGCCTGGCGCACTGGTTGTTCGCGTTGTATCAGGGGCTGCTGGAGGAGGCGCGGATCTGCGACGATCCAGAGATTCTCCGCCAGTTGCCGGCGGCCGTGGCACGGTTGCTGGGCGGCGGCCGGGTCGAATCGGCCGCGGCCTTGCCTCTGCGCCGCGGCGATGATGAAGAAGTGGTTGCCGGCGGCGGGCCTGTCGCCAGCGTCGTCGATTGATGCTAGTTGCAGGAGTCATGTGATGAAAGAAGTGACGATGGGGACGTTTGAAGAAGAAGTGTTGAAATCCACCGAACCGGTGCTGGTCGATTTCTGGGCGCCGTGGTGCGGGCCCTGCAAGATGGTCGCCCCGGTGCTGGCCGATATCGCCGAGGAACGCGCCGGCAGTCTCAAAGTGGTCAAGGTCAACGTCGATGAACAGGCGGCGCTGGCGCAGCGTTACAACATCCGTTCGATACCGACGCTGCTGGTGTTCAAGCTCGGCGAGGTGCGCGAAACGATGATCGGTGCGGCGAGCAAGCAGGCTCTCTTGCAAAAGGTCGATAAGGCACTGTCATGACGCTCGTCTCGGCTGGCGCGCTGCGCTTCGCCCGGCGCTTCGGGCTTTACGGTGGAGCGCTCCTGCTCGCCGCTTGCGGGCCGGCAGGCGAAGCGCCGCCGCCGTGGATGTTGACCCGGCGGTCACCGCGGCCCGCCCCGAGGTGCGGCAGATCACCGACTGGGATGAATACACCGGCCGCCTGGAGGCGGTCGAGGAAGTCGAAATCCGCGCCCGGGTCAGCGGCTACCTCGACCGGGTGGCCTTTACCGATGGCACGAGGGTCGAAGCCGGCGATCTGCTCTATGTCATCGATCCGCGGCCGTTCCAGGCGGCCTTGGCTGAAGCGCGGGCCGGGCGCGACCGGGCCGCGGCGTTGTTGGCGCTGGCACGCAACGACGAGGTGCGGGCCGAACGGTTGTACGAATCCCGTTCGGTTTCCGAAGAGGAACTCGACAACCGCCGGCAGGGGGCGCGCCAGGCGCAGGCCGACCTCGCCGCCGCCGAGGCGGCCGTCGAGCAGGCGCGCCTGAACCTCGAATTCACCGAAGTCAAGGCGCCGATCGGCGGCCGGATCAGCCGCACGCGGGTGACGCCGGGCAACCTGATCAACGGCGGCACGGCCGAGGCGACGTTGTTGACGACGATCGTCTCGCTCGATCGGATCCACCTTTATTTCACCGGTTCCGAAAGCGCCTATCTGCGCTATGTCCGGCTCGACCAGAGCGGCGCCCGGCCGAGTTCGCGCTATGCGCCTAACCCGGTTTTATTGCAACTGGCCGACGAGTCGGGCTTTCCGCATGAAGGGCACATGGATTTTGTCGACAACCGGATCGATCCGGCGACCGGCACGATGCAGGGCCGGGCGATTTTTCCGAACCCCGACGGAGTGCTGGTTCCCGGTCTGTTCGCCCGCGTCAGGCTGCTCGGTGAAGGGCCGTACCCGGCATTACTGATTCCCGATGCGGCGATCGCCACCGACCAGAACCAGCGCTTTGTCTACGTCCTTGGCGAAGGCGATGTCGCCACCCGCCGCAACGTGACGCCCGGCCGTCTGGTCGACGGCCGGCGCGTGATCCGCGACGGCTTGCGGGGTGACGAGTGGGTGATCGTCAACGGCTTGCAGCGGGTGCGTGCCGGGCAGCCGGTCAAGGCCGAGCGCCTGGCCGCCGCTACCCCGCCTGCTGAACCGCCGGCCGGCGAAAGCGAAGCCGCTGCCGCGCAATGAGACTCGGCCATTTCTTTATCGACCGGCCGCGTTTCGCCGCCGTCGTCGCGATCGTCATCACGCTGCTCGGGGCGCTGGCTTACGTCGGCCTGCCGGTGGCGCAGTATCCGGAGGTCGTGCCGCCGACGGTGGTGGTGCGGGCGGTGTATCCGGGCGCCACGCCCGAGGTGATCGCCGCGACCGTTGCGACGCCGATCGAGCAGGAAGTCAACGGCGTCGAGAACATGCTGTACATGAGTTCGTCGTCGACCACCGACGGCGTGATGACGCTGACCATCACGTTCGAACTCGGCACCGATCTCGATACGGCGCAAGTGCTGGTCCAGAACCGCGTCGCCGTGGCCGAGCCGCGCCTCCCCGAGGAAGTGCGCCGGCTCGGCGTGACCACCCAGAAAAGCTCGCCCGACTTGATGATGGTCGTCCATTTATACTCGCCGGACGACACTTACGATCAGCTTTATATCAGCAATTACGCAACGTTGCAGATCCGCGATGTGTTGTCGCGCCTCGACGGCGTCGGCAGCATTACGATCTTCGGCGCGCGCGATTACAGCATGCGCGTCTGGCTCGACCCCGAGCGCATGCAGTCGGTGGAATTGACCGCCGGCGACGTCGTCGCCGCTCTGCGCGCCCAGAATGTCCAGGTGGCGAGCGGCATCCTCGGCCAACCGCCGATGCCGTTCGATAACGCTTTTCAGTTTGTCGTCAACACCGAGGGCCGATTCGTCGTTCCCGAGCAGTTCGAGCAGGTGATCCTCAAAAGCGGGGACGACGGCCGCCTGATCCGCCTTGCCGACGTCGCGCGGGTCGAACTCGGGGCGCGCGAGTACGTCACCAACAGTTACATGGACGGCCGGCCGGCGGTGGCCGTCGCGGTGTTCCAGCGGCCGGGCAGCAATGCCTTGCAGACCGCCGAGGACGTCAAGGGGGCGATGCGGGGGCTGGTCGCCGATTTTCCCCAGGGCCTGGCTTACGACATTATTTACAACCCGACCGATTACATCGCGCAATCGGTGCGCGCCGTTTACACCACGATCGGCGAAGCCATTGTGCTTGTCGTTTTGGTCATTGTGTTGTTCCTGCAAAGCTGGCGCGCGGCGCTGATCCCGATCATCACGATCCCGGTGTCGCTGATCGGCACGTTCGCGGTGATGGCGGCGCTCGATTTCTCTCTGAACAACTTGTCGCTGTTCGGTCTGGTGCTGGCCATCGGCATCGTTGTCGATGATGCGATCGTCGTCGTCGAAAACATCGAACGCAACCTGGCCGCCGGCTTGGCGCCGCGCGATGCGGCGCGGCGGACGATGGATGAAGTCGGCAGCGCGCTGATTTCGATCGGCCTGGTGCTGGTCGCGGTGTTCGTGCCGAGCGCCTTTCTCGGCGGCATCGGCGGGCAGTTTTTCCGCCAGTTCGCGGTGACGATCACCGCCGCGACGCTGATCTCGGTGTTCAATTCGTTGACGCTGTCGCCGGCCCTCGGCGCCTTGCTGTTGCGCCCCGGCCACGGTGACGGACGCAGCCTGTGGCAGCGGTTGCTCGGGCCCATCTTCCGCCTGTTCAACCGCGGCTTCGACCGTTTTTCCAGCGCCTACGGCGGCACGGTCGGCGGCGTCATCCGCCGGCCGCGCCGCTGGCTCGTGCTGTTTGTCCTGCTGCTTGCGGTCACCGCCTGGGTCTTTACGCGCGTTCCCGGCGGTTTCATTCCCGAGCAGGATCAAGGTTACCTGATCGTCGCGCTCGAATTGCCGAAGGGCGCTTCTTTGGCCCGCACCGACGCCGTCATCCAGCGGGCGACCGAGATGATCCTCGAGACGCCCGGCGTGGCGCATACCGCGGCGTTCGCCGGTTTTTCCGGCGCCACCTTTTCCAACGCGACGCACGCCGGCGCGATTTTCGTGCCACTCAAACCGTACGCCGAGCGCGGCGCCGGACAGAGCGCGCGCGATCTGATCGCGACAATACAGGCTAAATTCTCGACGATCCAGGACGCCCAGATCTTCATCATCATTCCGCCGCCGATCCGCGGCCTGGGTACCGGGGGCGGTTTCAAGATGCTGCTCCAGGACCGCACCGGCCGCGGCTTGAAGCTGCTCGAAGATACCGCTTGGGAAGTGATCGCCAAAGCCAACCAGGCACCGGAGAACGAGCGGGTGTTCACCACCTTCAGCACCGCGCTGCCGAATTATTTCGTCGCTATCGACCGGACGCGCGCCGAAATGCTGCACGTGCCGGTCGAGGCGGTGTTCGAGGCGCTGGAGGTGTTTCTCGGTTCGAGCTATGTCAACGATTTCAATTTGTTCGGCCGTACCTGGCGGGTGACGGCCCAGGGTGACGCCCCGTACCGCTTGGAGCCGGCGGACATCGAGCGCCTGAGAGTGCGCAGTACGACTGGCGCGATGGTGCCGCTCGGGTCGATCGCGACGATGGTGCCGAGCACCGGGCCCGACCGCATCGTGCGCTTCAATCTTTTCCCGGCGGTCGAAGTGCAGGGCGATACGGTCCGCGGTTTCAGCACCGGCCAGGCGCTGGCGGCGATGGAACGCATTGCCGACGATACCTTGCCGCGCGGCCTTGGCTACGAGTGGACCGAACTCGCGTTCCAGGAAAAGCGGGCCGGCAACGCCACCTTGTACATCCTGCCGCTGAGCGTCTTATTCGTCCTGCTGGTCCTCGCGGCGCAGTATGAAAGCTGGTCGTTGCCGCTGGCCATCGTCCTGATCGTGCCGCTCGTTCTGCTCTTTGCACTGCTCGCCGTCGCGCTGCGCGGCTACGACAACAACATCCTGACGCAGATCGGATTCGTCGTGCTCGCCGGCCTGGCGAGCAAGAATGCGATTTTGATCGTCGAGTTCGCGCGCCAGCTCGAAGCGGCCGGCAAGGATCGCTGGGCGGCGGCGAAAGGCGCGGCCCTGCTGCGCTTAAGGCCGATTCTGATGACCTCGTTCGCCTTTATCCTCGGCGTCGTTCCCCTCGTCCTGGCGCGCGGCGCCGGCGCCGAAATGCGCCGCACGCTGGGCACCGCAGTGTTCGGCGGTATGCTCGGCGTGACGCTGATCGGCCTATTGCTGACCCCGGTGTTCTACGTGACGATCCGCGGTTTTGTCCGCTCCCGCCGGCCCTCCGGCACGGCCGCCCCGGCGCGGAATTAGCGGGCTGTTGAAAAACGCCAGGATGGCGTTTTTCAACAACTTGTTAACGCGCCGGCTGGCACAACGCCCCCGGGCAGTGTAGAATGCGGCCATTGCCTGGAAGTGGATAGAGCCGGTTCAGCATCTTCGAACGTCGAATCACGGGGCGCGCGGCCATCGGCCGCGGCGCTTCGCGCCGGGCTCCATCCCGCTATTTGCGCCCCCCACTGAACCCTCTTTTCTTTTCCCTGACGCCCGGCCTGACCATTGCCGGGCCGCCGAACCGGCCGCGTGGCGGCCGCCTGACCCGGTACGGGGTGTTGCATGCCGGAGCAGTTTCAGCTTTTCAGCACCATGCGTTTTCAGAGATACAGTTTATGAATATTTATGTCGGAAACCTGCCTTACTCGCTGACCGAGGACGACCTGCGCAATGCGTTTGCGTCCTACGGAGCGATCAGTTCGGTAGCGATCATCACAGACAAGATGACGGGCCGGGCCAAAGGCTTTGGTTTCGTCGAAATGCCCAATCGGGAAGAAGCCGAGCATGCCATCAAGCAGCTCAACGGCACCGATCTCAATGGCCGGAATATCACGGTGAATGAAGCGCGGCCCCGGACTGAACGTCCGCCGCGCGGGGGTGGCGGGCGGTACTGAGCCCGGCCTCCGGGGCGGTCGCCGGCGGCCGCCTGATGCCACCGTTCGGCCGGCGATCGCTTTTCGCATGCTATCTCTTGCCCCCGGAGCAGTTCCGGGGGCAACCCCTCGTTTTGCCGACGCTATCGCCGGCCCCTGTCTTGCGCCCGCAGATCCACCCCGCCCGCCTTTACCGCCCCTCATCTCCGCCTGCACGCGCGACGAGTCGGTCATGAACAGTCCGGGCTTCGACGTGTTACCGGCGGTCAACTGGCCTTGGTTATTCGGCCTGGTCAGCGTTCTGTTCAGCAGCACATTGTCGCTGCACGTGCTGCTCCGGCCGCGGGAAGCACCCAGCGCCTCGCTCTGGTTGCTGCTCATCTGGCTGCTGCCGTTGGGCGGTGGCGTGCTGTATTTGCTGTTCGGTATCAATCTGCTCAAGCGCCGGGCGATCTTGTTGCGCCGCCGGATCCCGGCACCTGCCCCGGACGGCGTTTCGCCATCCGCCGCCGCACCGGCGACCCGCGGTCTCGACGGCTTGTCCGCCGTGCTCGATCGGGTCACCGGCCAGCCGTTGCAAACCGGACACGCCGTCGAGATGTACGCCGGCGGCGACGCTGCGTATCGCGCAATGCTGGCGGCGATCGGCCGGGCGCGGCGCAGCGTGGCGCTGTCCAGTTTCATCTTCTCCGCCGACCGCATCGGCCGCGCCATGATCGCGGCGCTCGGCGCGGCAGCCGGCCGCGGCGTCGAAGTTCGGGTGCTGATCGACGGTGCCGGTCGTTATTACAGCCCGCCGCTAGCCGGCGGCTCGGCGGTCCCGGCGTTGCGCCGCGCCGGGGTCCAAACGGCCTTGTTCCTGCACTCCATGACACCGTGGCGCATGCCCTATATCAATTTGCGCAACCACCGCAAATTGCTGATCGTCGATGGCGAAACCGCTTTCACCGGTGGGATGAACATCAGCGATCAACATACCGGCAGCCGGCCGCGCTCGCGCGATGTGCATTTTGCCGTGCGCGGTCCGGCGGTCGCCGCGATGCACCGTGTTTTCGCCGCTGACTGGCGGTTCGCCACCGACGAGGTGCTGGCCGGGGAAGCCTGGGAGGTGGAGCCGCCGAGCGCGGGCGAGGCGGCAGTTCGGGTGATTCCCGACGGTCCTGACGAAGACATCGATCAATGCCGTTGGGCCTTTCTCGCCGCCCTCGGCGCCGCCGACCGCCAGGTGTTGATCGTGACCCCGTATTTTCTGCCCGACAACGATCTGCTGATGGCCTTGAGACACACCGCGTTGCGCGGCGTCACGGTCGATATCGTGCTGCCGGAGTACAACAACTGGCCGGTTGTGAATTGGGCGATGCACAATCGTCTGCCGCCGTTGATCGGCAGCGGCTGCCGGATCTGGTACGGCAGCGACGGCTTCGATCACAGCAAATACCTGGTCATCGATCAAAGTTGGGCGCTGATCGGTTCGGCGAATTGGGATCCACGCAGCCTGCGGCTCAATTTCGAGTTGAACCTGGAGATCCACTGCCCCCAACTTGCCGCCGCGCTGCACGCCCTGGCCCGCGCCCGGCTGGCCGCCGCACGGCGCATCGAAATGGACGAAATCGAAAACCGCGGCTTTTTACCCCGCCTGCGCGACGGGCTGGCCGGCTTGCTGACGCCTTATTTATAACTGAACCCCGAACATCGGTGCGGTGCCCCCCAGCCCTCCCCCGCGAGCGGCGGACTCAAGATCCGGTGGATTCCGCGGCGTAGTCGTCGCCGTAGTACTTGCTGGTGATCCGGGTGTGGAAGGTTTCGGCGCGGATCGGGGGGTAGCGTGGTTCGCCGAGGCCGGGCAGGACTTCGAGCATCTCGTTTTCCCAAAGATAGATCGCCATCGGGAAGCTGACGCGCGGGCGCAGCATGGCGGCCGGGTCGCGCGGCCGGGCGACGCGGTGCGTTGTCGATGGCAACCGGTCGTTGCTGAGCCGCTGCATGTAATCGCCGGTATTGATGATCAGGCTGCCGGGCGGCGCCGCCGGGCGGATCCAGCGTCCGCTGGCGCGGTTCAGAACCTGCAGCCCTTCCTCGCGTGGCGCCGGCAGCAAGGTGAACAAATCGACGTCCTCGTGGCCGAGCATGCGGCCGCCGCTAGCGGGCGCGGCGGGCCCGAGCGCTGGATAGTAATTTAATCTAAAGCCGAAATTGGTGGCGCTGAGCCGGGCGTCGTAAAGATGTGGGTCGCAGCCCAGGTAGTGCAGCATGCTCTGCATCAGCGGCAGGATTAACGACTCGTGCGCTTGGATCAGGCGGCGGAATACCGGTTCGAACCCGGGGCGCGGCCAGAAGGATTGTTCGTCGAATCCACCGCCTTCGAGGTTGAACGCGCGGCGGCAGAAGACCCAACCTTTGACCTGATCAGGATGGATGATGGTCGTTTCGTTGATCGGGAAATAACCCTGGTTGACCGAGCCGTGACGCTTGGCGAGGTAAGGCAGGCGCTCGGCTTCCGGGATGTTTTCGAAGAATTTGAGGACTTCGCGCTCGATTTCGTCGTACAGGGCGAGCGGCACGCGCTGGTTGACGATGATCGCGAAACCGATCTCTTCCAGGGCGCGGCCGAGGTCGGCGGCGAAACGCGCCCGCCCGGCGTCGCCCCCGACGAACCACGGGGTCATATCGACGACTTGGATACGGTATTGGTCGTCGAACAGATCGACTTCTGAGTTTTCGGTCAGTCCGTAGCGCTGTTCTTTGCGTACTTGTTCGTAGCGGCGAAATTCCTGGTTCAGCGCCTTGATGCCGTGTTCTTTTGCCGATGCCATCGTCCTGGTTCCTAGTGCCCCGTCTGCTCGCCCAGCCAGCCGCTCAGAATGACCGCCAAGGCGAGTGGGACGGCCCAACGTATCCAAGCAGTATAGCCGCGTTGCCAGCGGTTCGGGCGCGGGCCGAAAAGCGCGGCGGCCGCCCGTTCGCGGCCGATCGCCCAACCGAGCGCGATGAGGGCCAGCAGGCTGCCGGTGACCTGCATGCCCGAACCGAAAATCAGATCGATGAGGCCGATCAAGTCGTTGTCGTAAGCGCTCGGCAGGATCAGGACGGCTTCGATCGCAAAAATGGCGGCCAGGATACGGGTCTGCTGCTTTGGATGCATGCGGCGCAGCGCCGCGGCGGCGACTTCCAGCGCCGCGATATTGGAGAGCAACGCGACGCCGGCCAGGGCGAACAAAAACGCCGCGCCGAGCCAGCCGCCGGCCGGCAGCCGGGCGAACAGGTGGGGCAGGGTCGAAAAGATCAATCCCGGCCCCTGCGCCAGATCGAGGCCGATGACGAGCGCCGTCGGGACGATGAACAAGGTGGCGAGCAGCGCCGCGGTGGTGTCGCCTAAGGCGGTGGCCAGCGCCGCTCCGGGCAGGCGTTGGCCGGCCGCCAGATAACTGCCGTAGACGACATGGAACGTGCCGCCCAGGCCGAGCGAGAAAAACGCCTGGCCGAGCGCCGCGAAGACGTCGCGGGCGCTGAGAGCCGAGAAATCCGGCCGTAAAAACGTGCCGAGCGCGGCGAATGCGCCGGGCAGAGCGAGGGCGTTGAAAATCAGATACAGCATGACCAGCGCAAAACCCGGCATCACCAGCCGGCTCAACCGCTCGATCCCGCGGTTCAGGCCGCGGCCGATCACCCACAGGCTGAACAACAACAGCGCCAGCGCCACGACATATTGCATCGTGCCGCTGGCCAGCAGGGTGCGGAAAGCAGCCTCATCGCCAGCCGTGAAACCGGGATAAAGCGCGAAGCCGCCGGTCAGCAGAATCTGGGCGATGACCACCAGGTAATACGAATCGGCGACCAGCACGGTCATAAACAGCAGCCCGCCGGCAGCCAACCCGAGGCGTGGCCCGAAAGCGTGTATATACGCGGCCGGCGGCCCGGCGCCGAGCAACCGGCCAAGCGCCCATTCGGCGCTCAGTGCCGGCGCCGCAAGAAGCAGCGCGAAACAAAGATAAACGATCAGAAACGCGCTGCCGCCGTAACTGCCCATCATGTACGGGAAGCGCCAGACATTGCCGAGTCCGACCGCGACGCCGACCATCGTCAGCAGCATGCCGAGACGGCTGGAAAACACGATCGGGCGCCGAACTTCCCCGCTCGTCGCCGTTTGTTGTTCTTGTTGTCGTCCTTCGGTCATGGGGCGCCATGATAGGCGATAATCAGGCCATGCGATATCTGCACACGATGGTCAGGGTCGGCGATCTCGACGCCGCGCTTCATTTCTATTGCGATTTACTCGGCCTGGCCGAGGTCCGCCGCCGGGAATATCCGGACGGCGGATTTACTCTGGTCTTTCTCGCCGCGCCCGAGGATGTCGAACAGGCGCGGGTCGGCAGCGCACCGCTGATCGAGTTGACCTGGAATTGGGTTCCGGAGTCATATTCAGGCGGGCGCAACTTCGGCCATCTGGCTTTCTCAGTGGACGATATTTATGCCGTCTGTGAGCGGCTCGCCAGTGCGGGAGTGGTGATCAATCGCCCGCCGCGCGACGGGCATATGGCCTTCGTCAAATCGCCGGACGGCATTTCGATCGAATTGCTGCAAAAAGGTAATCCTCTGGCGCCGGCAGAACCGTGGGTCACGATGCCGAACCAGGGGAGGTGGTAAGCGCCGAACGGCATGAACGCCGCAGAAGCGGTGTGCCGGGTTGACGTGCCCGGCGGCGGCCGCCGGGCACGCGATATGATCAGAAGCTGTAGGTGTATTCGACCCCCCAGGTTCTCGGTTCGTTGACGAAACCCGTCAAGTTATTGAAGTCGATACCGCCGACGATGGTTCGGTTATCGGTGACATTGCGGATGAAAAACGCCGCTTCCTGACGGTTCGCGTCCCAGCCGTAACCGAGCCGGACGCCGCCTTCGAGCAGCGATTCGCCGCGGAATTCGACCGCGTCGTAAAGAAAGAAATTGATCGCCGAGCGGTACGCCCAGTCGGTGAAGAAAAACGCTTCGCCGTTGCCGAGCGGCAGGCCGTAACGCAAGGTGCCGTTGGCGACCCAACGCGGCGCCTGCGGCAGGCGGTTGCCGTCGATCAGCACCGTGCCCGGCACCGGCCCTTCCGGGTCGAGCACCGTGCAGCCGCCACCGCAAGGTTGGATCGCCAGTGTTTCGTCGTCGATTTCCGTATCGTTGAAACTGGCACCGGCGGTCAAGGTCAGGTGCTGGTTGAGGAAAGCTTCGAGATCGATTTCGAAGCCACGCCCTTCGGTATTGTCGGCATTGACCAGGCGGTTGAAATTCGCCTGGCCGCCGACCGCCGTCAGTTGCTGATCGTCAACCGAATAGACGAAGCCCGAGAGATTGAATCGGAGGCGGCCGTCGGCGAGTATCGACTTGATTCCGGCTTCGAAGGAAAGTAACGTTTCGGTATCGGCCACCGAGATCTCGTCGCCGAACAGCAGCCGGCCCTGGATGCTGGGGGCGCGGAAACCGCGCGCCGCGCGGGCGTAGAGATTGTTCTCGTCGCTGGCCTGATAGGCCACGCTGAAATCCCAACTGTATTCGGTATCCCTGGGCCGGGCGGTCAAAAGATCGGTTGCGCCGGCGCCGATCGGCGATTCGGTGCGCTCGGCGCTGAAGCTCTTCTTGTCGCGCGAGACGCGGAAACCGCCGCGCAGTTTGAGCCGTTCGGTCAGTTCGTAATCGAGCGAGAAGAACGCGGCGTAGGCGTTGGTGGTTTGCATTTGTTGTGCAAAACCGTTCTGCACGCCGCCGGCCAGCGTGTCGAAATTGAAACTATCGACGGTGATGTCTTCGTAAAAATAATACAAACCGAATATCCAACCGAAGCGGTCCTCCGGGCGGTCCGAAGCCAAGCGCAATTCCTGCGAGAACTGGATGTGTTCGGGCAGGCCGTCGGCCGATTCGGCCGTGAACGGGATGAAGCCCGGTCCGAAGGGCGGGGCGAAAGAGGCACCGAAACCGCCGTCGATATCGCCGCGGCTCAGAATATCGACCGTTTCGGCGCCGCTGATCGAGGTCAGCATGAAATCGCCGAAGTCGTAATCCAGCGTCACCGAACCGCCGACTGCGTCGAGATCCTGGAAGTTGTCGCCGTCCACGGCGATCTCCTTGCGTTTGAAGCCGTCGACAAGTTCGTTGGTGCCCGGTTCGATGATGTTGGCGCGAAACAACCGGGCGGTGCCGTCGAGTGTCCGGAAGTGAATGTTGAACAGGGCGCTGAACGGACCGCCGCGGTCAAAGAGCAACTGCAAGCGGCCGGCAGCCTCGTCGTAGCCTTCCAGGGCGTCGTTCTCGCCGGTGAAGGTATTGTCGACAAAATCGTCGCGGTGCTGGTAGAGCACGGACAGCCGCGATGACCAGCCGTCGGCGATGCCGCCGCCAACCGCGCCTTCGAAGTTGACGCTGTTGAACGAACCGTATGAAAGTTGCGTGTAGCCGCTGAAAACCTCGGACGGCCGGCGCGATTCGAACTTGACGATGCCGGCCGGTGTGTTACGGCCGAACAGCGTGCCCTGCGGGCCGCGCAGGTTCTCGATGCGTTCCAGGTCGAAGATTGGAAAACCCTTGAGAATCGGGTTTTCCTGGACCACGCCGTCGTAAACCAGCGACACCGGTTGCGAGGCGTTGAGGTCGAAATCGACGTTGCCGAGGCCGCGGATGTAAAAGCGCGGAAACGCGCGCCCGAACGATGATTCGATCTGCAGGCTGGGTAGCCGCGACGAAAGGAAGCGGATGTCGTCCCCCGCCGAACCGAGGATATTCAATGTTTCGCTGTTCAGCACCGCGACCGAAGCCGGCACCTCTTGGAGATTTTCTTCCCGTTTCTGGGATGTGACCGTGACGGTCTCCAGCGCCTTGGGTTCGGCGGCGGCGCGGTCGCTGTCGGACCTCTGGGCCCCGGCCGGCGTGGCCCAGAGGGTCACGAGCAAGGGTGCGGCACAGGCGAACGCCCGCCCGATGCAACGAATGGCATGCATGATGACTCTCCCATACGATAGTGAAACGATGCCGCGTTTTTTTGCCCTTTCGGTGCGGCGCGGCTGTCGGCGACTCAAAGATAGCAGATCGGGCTGTCACATGACAGCCCGCTGACAGGGTTTCGGTATGAGCGGGGTCGGCCTGGCCGGATCATGCACTTGATTTCGTCGGTCTTGAAGCCGAGGATGAGTGGCTGGCGGGGAACAGGCGCGAGAAACGGACCGAATGCGGCTTGCGACTGGTCGCTCAGCGGAGCGTCAGGCTTTGACCGAAGCCTGCGTCGTAGCGGAGTTGTACCGGCTGCAAGCCATGGGGTACACCCAATAGTTGCATAAATTTTGCTCGATTGCATATAATTTACAATAATATCATATAGTTATAACGCTATTAGCCGGAAAAGCGAATTCACATATGGTGACGCGCCCGGTTTCTCGCCCAAGCTGGCGGCACATCTTGTCCGCTTCCCCTCGAACCGTAGAATNNGAATCTATGCAACAATTGGGTTCAGTGCAGCGCGCCGCCGATGGCCAGGTGAAATCGCCCGCCGAGGGTGTAAAACAGCAGCCAGGCGAGAGCGCCGAGAGTCAGGGCGGCGAGCAGCGCCAGCCCGAGGCGGGCGGGCGGTTTCAGCCGGCGGCACAGCCAGAAATTGAGCAGCAAGGCCACCGCCGGCAGGCCGTTGAACAGCCAGCCGGTCAGTTGCCGCATCTCGGCCGGCGGCCGGTAACGGCTGACATAACGGTAATCGAACCAGGCCCACAGCGCCGCGGCGGTGGTCAGTAACGCGAGATTCAAGACGACGGCGCCGGCGATCTTTCGCCCGCGGGCCGGCTTTCCCTCGGCGTTCGGAAGGATTTGCCCGGACATCAGCGCCTCAAAACGGCTTGACCACCGCCAGGATCACGATCACGATCAGAAACAACGAAGGTACTTCATTGACCCAGCGGTAAAACCGGTGCGACCGGCGGTTGGCGTCACGGGCGAAACGGCGGACCAGGATGGCCAGGTAACCGTGGTAGGCGATCAGCAGGGCGACCAGGGACAGTTTGAGCAGCAGCCAGCCCTGTTTAAGGTAGGCCGGGCTGCTCGACGCCCACCACCAGAGCAGCGCCAGACCGAAAACGACGGCCAGCGCGCCGCCGAGATGGGTGATCGTCAGCAGCCGGGATTCCATGATCTTGAAGCGAGCGATCATCCCCGGATCGGCGTCCAGCGCGTGATAGACGAACAGCCGGGGCAGGTAAAAAAGCCCGGCAAACCAGGTGACGACGAAGATCAGATGCAGGGATTTCAGCCACAGCATGAAATTTTCCTTCAAAAACACTTGACGTGGGCGTTTAACGGGAGTATAACCTTTCACCCAGTGATGACGGGGGATTGGCTGGCGTGCCTCGCAGACAGGATCGATAACAAAAATCTCAACAGCAACAATACCATCAAAAGTTTGGGGAATAAGCGGCTTCGGCCGCTTTTTTTTCCGCCGGCCGCGGCGCCACCGGCTTTCGGACCCGCCAGCGGCGTAAAATACCGGCCATGATCGAGTTCACCAGCGCCGCGGCGCGCAAAGTCCAGGAACTGATCCTCGAAGAGGGCAACCCAGGCCTTCACCTTCGAGTTTACGTCGCCGGTGGCGGCTGTTCGGGTTTCCAGTACGGTTTTACGTTCGACGAGCAGGCCGGCGCCGACGATGCGCGGATCGTGCGTGACGGCGTCACGCTGCTGGTCGATCCGATCAGCCTGCAATATCTGGACGGGGCGACCGTCGATTATCAAGAATCCCTGCAAGGCGCGCAGTTCGTGGTCCGCAATCCCAACGCGGTGACCACCTGCGGCTGCGGTTCGTCGTTCGCGGTCTGATGCTGCGCGACGAGCTGCGCCAATCGTTTGCCACCTGCCGCATCGACCGGATGAGCGAGCGGCGCGACGACGACGATTGGGTGCACGACCGGCTTGCCGCCCCGGAGACGGTGTTCGTACCGCTGTGGCGCAGCCGGGTCGCGGTGCGCACGGCGGGCGATGGGGCCGCGTTGCTGCGCGGCGGTGACCTGCCGTCCGTCGATCGTATCCGGCCGCCGACCCTGCTCGGCGTCGCCGAGCGGATTCCTTATTTCGCCGTAACGCTGAACGATGCCGACCGCGAAGCGATCGAAGCCGTCACGGCTGCCCGCTTTGCCGACCTGCGCCACGCCGTGCATGGCCTGAGCGCTTTCGAAGCCGGTCTTCTGGCCTATGCCAAGGCGCTGCACTATTGGCAGCATCGCCACACTTTCTGCGGCGTTTGCGGCGCCGCGAACCGGTTGACTTCGGCCGGTCACCGGATGGTCTGTACCAACGACGAATGCGGCCGGCATACCTTCCCGCGGATCGATCCGGCGATTATTGTCCTGGTCACGCACGGCGACGCCTGCCTGCTCGGCCGCCAGCCGGGCTGGCCGGCCGGGCGTTATTCGACGCTGGCCGGCTTTGTCGAACCGGGTGAGAGTCTGGAAGACGCCGTGCGTCGCGAGGTGTTCGAGGAGGCCGGAGTGGTCATCGAGCGCCTCGAGTACCGCTCGTCGCAACCCTGGCCGTTCCCGGCTTCGGCGATGGCCGGTTTCCACGCCACCGCAGCGCGGCGCGAGATCAGGCTCGGCACCGAACTCGAGGATGCGCGCTGGCTGAGCGCCGCCGAACTGGCAGCCGAACTGCAAACCGGGCGGCTGCTGCTGCCGCCGCCGGTGTCGATCGCCTACGGTCTGATCGCCGAATGGTTCGACAGCGGCCGGTATGGACCGCTCGAACAGCGGCTCGCGGGGAGCGCGTGGCGCCACAGTGATCCCCCGGCCCGCCATCAGGAGCAGGTGCGATGACGCTGCTGGCCATCTTGTTTGCGCTGTTGATCGATTATGCCCTCCACCTGCCGCCGGCACTGCGCAGTGCGCAGTGGCTCGCGGCTCTGGCCCGCGGCATCGGGCAAATGAGCGGTGATTCGCGGCGCGCCGCGCTGCTGACCTGGGTGGGTTTGGTTTTTTTGCCGCTCGCCGTCGTCACCGCCGGCGGTATCTTGCTGACCGCTTACGGCGGGGTGCTCGCGGCGTTGATTTATGCCGCTGTGGTTTTGGTCTATTCATTCGGGCCGCTGAATATCGACCGCGAAGTCAACCGCGTCCTTGCCGTCGAAACCGAAGCGGAACTGCCCGCCGCGGCGGCCGGGCTGGTTGCCGAGCCGCTGCCGGCATCCCCCGAGGCCCGCTCCCGGACGCTCGTCGAAGCCGTATTCAGCGGTGCTTTGCGCTGTTGGTTCGGGGTGATCTTCTGGTTTATGGTTTTCGGTCCGGCCGGCGCGCTACTTTTCAGGATGGCGCGCTGGATGATGGAAGAGTCGGTGGTGCTCAGCGCGCGGCAACGGCATTGGTCGGCGGCGCTGGCGGCGGTTCTGGAGTGGCCGGTATCGCAACTGATGACCCTCGGCCTGGCGCTGGTCACCGATTTCGACACAGTGTTTAAAGCCTGGCGGCACTATCATCGCGAGCAAGGCCACGGTTTGTGGGAAGGAGACAACGGCTTTCTGCTCGCCGCTGCGTGGGGAGCGTCGCGTGACGCCGCTGCGGCGCGCGATGGATTCACCGAAGAGCGGCGCGGGCCGCTGGCGCCGGTGGCGCTGGCCCGTGATTTGGCCTGGCGCCTCCTCGGGATTTGGCTCGCGGTGATCGCCCTGTTGTTGATCGTCAGTTGGATCGCCTGATGCGTAGCGCCGGGTGGCTGTTCGTCTGTGGCGCGGTGGCCGTTGGCGGGGCACTCGGCATCGGGAATGCGCCCGCGGCTTTGCTGGACAGCGAACGCTTGCTGGCCTGCGCGGCGCTGGCCGAGCGCGAGGCGCGTCTTGACTGTTACGACCGTTTAGCCATCGAAGCTGGCGCAACGTTGCCGGCTGAGGACGTCGCCGCCGAGGCCGGCGACGCTGGACAATTCGGCCTCGAAGCCCGCCACCGCGAGCCGCAACGCCCGGATGCACTGGCGGTGACCATCGTCGATCGCCGCCCGGACCGTTATGACCGCTGGATCGTCACATTGGACAACGGCCAGGTCTGGCGCCAGATCGACGACAAACACTTCACCTGGGACGACGCCGGCGGCTACCGGATCACCCGCGGCTCATTCAATTCATTTTTTCTCGAAAGCGTCAAACACGGCACTCGGATACGAGTGACCAGAATGAAATAAGAAGCAAAGTTCGGACAGGTGCCGAACTTTGCACTGATTCAGACCTTCACTATCATCCATCACGACATTGACGCTCGCGGCCGCAGCAATGCCGCGGCGACGGCGGCGAGTGCCAGGCACCAGACGACAACGGCGCCGGTCGGCAGGTCGAGCAGGGCCGACAGGATCAGACCGGCGGCATAACCGGCGATACCGGTGGCGAACGCAACCCAGCGGGCGCCGCGGGGCGGCCAGGCGCGGCCGGCCAGCGCTGGAACGATCAGACTGGCGAACACCAGGTAAACGCCGACCAATTGGACCGCAGCGGTCACCGTCACCGCGAACAGCAGATAAAAGCCGCTGCGCCCGAGCCGGCCGCGCCCGCCGTACCACAGGGCGAGAACTCCGGCATAGAGCCCGGCGACCGGCCATAGATCACGGTAGTTGACCCACAGGATCTGCCCGACCAAAAGATTCTTGAGCTGTTCACCACCGTGCGGATTGCGGGCCAGAAGCAGGATACCGCCGGTCGCGGCGAGGACGAACAGGGTGCCGATCAGCGCCTCCTGAATCGCCGCAAAGCGTCTCTCGCTCCACGTCAACAGCAAGGCCCCGAGGACCGCGGCGGCGCCGGCGGCGAGTTGGACTTCCCAGCCGGAAAGTTCCCAGGCCAAAAGATGCGCCGTGATCACGCCGAGCCCGGCGACCTGGGCGATCGCCAGGTCGATGAAGATAATGCCGCGGCGCAGCACTTCGCGACCGAGCGGGATATGCGTGCTGAGCACCAAAAGGCCGGCGATGAACGCCGGGCCGAGGATGGACCAGTCGAGCGCCGCGGTGTTCATGGGGTGCCCGCGACGGTCGACAGGCGGCGCAAAATTTCGTCGAACAAGGTGAAAAGATCCTTGATTTCCTTGCCATCGACGGTATGCGGCAGTTCGATTGCGGTGCTGCCGGTGCGCTCGGCGAGCCAGGCCGACGGCCGTTCGCTCTGATAGGCGGAACGGACGATCGCCGCCGGTGGTTGGTCTTTGAGCGTGGCGAGCAATTCGGCCAGGTGGCCGCTGGTCGGCGGCAGGCCGGGCTTGGGTTCGAGATAGCCGACGATATCGAGATGGAGCCAGGCTGCGAGATACACCCAACTGTTGTGGTGGACGACCAGGCGCAGGCCGGCGAGCGGCACGGCGCGTGCTTCCCAGCCGGCCAGCGCCTGGTTCCAGCGCTGTCGGAAATCGTCGAGCCGGGCGCGGTAGTCGGCCGCGCCGGACGGATCGAGCTGGATCAAGCGGCGGCTCAACGCGGTGGCGATCGGCGTGATGTTGCGTGGATCGAGCTGCACGTGAGGGTTGCCGAACGGATGAATGTCGCCGGCCGCGCGATCGACCACCGACGGTACTTCCAGGCGCGGCACTTCGAGCGCCGTTTCGAAGTACCCGGGCTGCCCGGGCATCACCCGGTTGTTGGTCGATTGGCGCAGTAGAAGCGGCAGCCAGCCGATTTCGAGGGACGCGCCGCTGCACACCACCAGATCGGCGCGCCGCGCCGCGGCGATCAGGCTTGGCCGGGCCTGGATCGTGTGTACGTCCTGCGCCGCAGTGGTCGCCGAGGTGACAGCGACTCGTGGCCCGGCCAGTTCGGCGAGCAGCGCCGCCCATTCCGGTTCGCAGGCAAAAACGTTGAGGTCGGCCGCCGCGGCCGGCGCGGTACAGGTCAAAAACAGGAAAATAGATCGAATCGATTTCATACCGTTTCTCCTAAAATCCGTGCGCCCCGTGGGCGCCCAGGCTCATGATGTATTGCAGAAAAACCTGCTGCTCGTCTTCACCATTCAGGTTTTCCTGATTGAACTGCAAGCGCAGGCGGCTGAATTCGCTGTTCGAATAATCGAGCATCGCCGAAAACCGCCAGGGGTTGCGGGCGGTATCGGCGAAGAACAGATCGCTGGGCAGGTCGGGTATCTTGTTATCGATCGCCAGCCGATCATAGCGCATGCCAATCCGCCATTGCGGCATGAACTGATACACGCTCTGGAGATACCAGCCGCTCTGCTTGCCGTGATAGTCGCTTTCCGCACCGTCACCGAGCGCCAGACGGCCGTCTTCCTCGCGGCGCAAATACTCGCTCTGGATAATCAGATGGGTATTTTTCGGATTGCCGCCCGGCGCCCATTTCCAAACCAGATCGGCGATATACAAATTGCTATCGCCGTCGAACGTGACGCCGACCTCGTCGAACTCCGATAAGCGCTCCCTGACATTGGCGTTGAACCACGACAGGCCGGCCTGCCAGCTATGCCCGCTACCGACGTCGCCGCCGAAATCGACGAACGCGGTCTGTGCTCCGACGCCGTCGTTGGCGCTGCCGCCGGCCGGGAAATGATCACCGGCAAAGACCTCGCCGCCGAAGCGCAGGTAGAACGGCGCCGGCGCGAGCCAGGTCACCTGTACGCCGGGATCGATGAACTGGTTGCCGAGCAGGCCCTGATAAGCGAGCGGCTGATCGATGAAATCCCAGGCGTGGGAGTGGACTTTGTTGAGATAGCCGATTTCCGAGAAAAACTGTCCGGCTTTGATATTGAAGCCGGCCGGCAGGGCGAGAGTTTGCAGATAGAGTTCCTCGAGTTCAACCTCGGTGTCGGTCTCATCCTGGTTGAGGGCGATCGAGGCAAAGCCGTAGAACTTATCATCGATATTGGCGCTGAGGTCAAGTTCGGTTTCGTCCAATGCAAAACCCTCGGCGCCGACGCCGGCGCCTTCGGCCGCCTCGCCGCCGGTCAAGATGCCCGGAATAAAGCGGCTTTCCGGCTCCTGGCTGAACGCCCCGTAGCGCCCCTGCAGAATAATGCTGATATCCGGGTTGAATGCCTTGCCGCCGCCGGCCGGAGCGGCGGCGGTTGGCGGCGTTGCGGCGGCGACCGCCGCCGCGCTTTGGGCGGTCTGCTGGGTGACTTCAGCTTCGTTGCGCGCTTCATCGGCTGCCTGTTCGGCAGCGGCCAGGCGCGTTTCCAGTGCGGCGATGCGCGCTTCGTACTCGGCGCGCAAGGCTTTGAGTTCGGCGTGCAGCGTGGCGAGATCGGGGTTGTCCGGCGGCGGCGCGGGTTGCGCCGCAACTTGAAAGCCCAGCAAAACGAGCGACCCAATCAGGGTCCGGCGGAAATTCGACATGGTGCTCCTCCTGATGATGTCCTGAAACCGACTGCTGCGGTCAAAGCGCCCTTGTCGCGACCGGACGGAACAGACACGAGGCCTGCATCAGCCGGGGGCTACCGGGTTGCTTTGAAGGCGGGTACGATCAGTGGAAAGAAGCGGGAGGAGCGCGGGAGCGGTAGAGGTGGAATCGGGGGGCGGGAGCGGCGGGAATGGCGGCCGCGTCGAATACTCCCGCCGCGGTCTTGACCACGGGCGAATACGACGGGCTCGGCGCGAGCCCGCAGCCGGACTGCAAGTGGCCGGCGCACAGCGGGCATTGGATCGGATCCGGAACCGAATGCGAGAGGTCGTGCGCGGCCAGCGCCGCCTGCGCCGCGACGAACGACAGGACCAGCAACAGGAGCCTGACCGGCTTGCGGATCATCGTCAGAGCTTAACACGATTCGGTGATTCGGAGCGCGTCGAGCGGCGGGCGTGCCGCTTATCCACAATGCTTGTGGATAACGTTGTGGACGAAAAACAGCGGTCTTCGAAGCGACTTTGCCTGCCGCGCATTGACCAGAAGGTGTTCATGAATAAATTTCAATAAAAACAATATGTTATATGATATTTTTATAATCGAACGTAATCATTTTTTTGTAACTTGACGGCCTGTGGCGTCGTCGCCGGTGTGTATAACTGGCGCGTCGGGTGTCGCCAGGTGCAGCGCCCCGCGCACCAGGCGGGCCTGCAGACGGTCCTTGAAGGCCAGCGGCTCATGAAATCCCAACCGTTCGCGCCAGCGTGCCTCGAAAGTGCGATCGCCGGCTGTCCGTCCGGCGCGCCAGGCGCGCCACAGGGCGAGTGGCCGGCTCTGGTGGGCCGCCAGCCACTGGAGCGCGTTCAGCAGGCGTAGTTCCAGCTCGTCGAAGTCGCTGCCGAAGGGCCATCTGGGCAACAGACGGGCGTGCGGCGCCAAGCGGCGGGCGAGTTCGTCCGGTGTATTGCGCCGGAATTCCGGCGGCAGGCGCCAGGCAGGGTCGATCTTTCCGGCGCTGTGCGCCGCGGCCAACAGGTCTTCCTGGAAACGTGCGTCGGCGATCGCCAAAAGCGCGATGATGACTTCTTCGTCGCTTTTGTTGCGCAGGTCGGCGATGCCGTATTCAGTGACCACCAAGTCGCGCAGGTGGCGCGGAATCGTCACCTGCGGGTATTCCCAGACGATGTTGCTTTCGAGCTTGCCGTTCTGGCGGCGCGTGGCGCGCAGCAGCAGGATCGACCGGCTGCGTTCCAGGGCATGGGCCATCGCCACGAAATTATATTGCCCGCCGACGCCGCTGACGACCTGGCCGTTAGCCAGCGTCTCCGAGGCCGCGGCGCCGAGCAGCGTCATTTTCATCGTCGTGTTCATGAAGCGCGATTCGAGTCGCTGGGCACGATCGAGCGCTTCGCCCTGATAGAGCTGGTTGATCCGCGACACGCGACACATCGCGAACAGCGCCCGCTCGTCGGCGGGTAGGGCCGAGAGCGTTTCGTAAAACCAGCGCGAACCGAGGAAAAACGCGGCGTGCAGCAGCTTGCCGTGGCTCAGCCGGGGGCCGAGGATGGGCCCCCAGCGGGCGGCATCGCCGTGCCGTGGGTCGGCCGGCACGCGCTCGCCTCCGGGCGCCAGCAATATGCCATCTTGTAAGGTCACTGTGGAGTCGATGATCCCCCAGTGTTGCAGCCAGGCAAGATCGTCGGGGCTGAGCGGCGCGGCGATCTTGCCGGCGCGGTAGAGGGCGGCGAGCATCGCCGGCGAGGGGATCTCGTCGATCGCCCCGCCATTGAGCAGTTCCTGCAGGTGCAGGTCGTCGTAGACCCGGCGCTTGAGTATGCCGCCGCGGTACAGGTGGATGAAGGCATCCATGAACATTTCACTGGCCGCGTATAACCCTTTCGCGAACGGTTCCAGGCCGCCCCAATGGCTGACCAGATCGCGCGTCGGTTCGTCGAGCACTGCGGCGCACAAGGCCCGCCAGTCGGCGTTGTGGTGTTGCCTGTGCAATAGGAAATGAGCCAGCGATTCGCCGAGCGAACCGATGCCGATCTGCAAGGTGCCGCCGTCGGCGACGAGCAGACTGGCGTACAGTCCGATGGCGTGGTCGGCGAGGTCGATCGGGGCGCGCGGCGGGGCGAACGGCAGGTAATCGAGCGCCGGATCGTCGAGCACCCGATCGAAAGTCGAAGCCGGCACCTCGGCGTCGCCGGCCATGTACGGCAGGTGACGGTTGACGAGCGCGATCGTGTAATACGGCCGCTGCCCTTTTTTGAGACGGTCGATGAGGTCCAGTGTGACGTCCGGATTGGATGACAGGCTCAGCATCCGGCCGTGCGGCGTATCGCGCGCTGCGACCGCTTGGCAGATCAGGTTGACGCCGCGCCGTTCCATATCGCGGGCGACGTGCGTGTAATTGCTGCTCACGTAACGGCGTTGCGCCGCCGGCCGGCCGAGCATCGATCCGGGTTGCAGGTAAAACTCACTGACCGTGACGTTGGGCGGCAGATTGTCGGATTTGAGGTCGGCGAGCCATTCGAGGTGCGGGTAATCGCCGAAATGGCGGGCGAGGAATGGCCGGGCGAAACGGCCTTTCAGACCGCCGCCGGCCGGCGGCACGGCCAGCGACAGCGCGGTGAACACATCGAGGCGTAGTTCCGGGTCGGCGGCGGCGCGCCGGTAGAAGGCGTTGAGCAGCGGGTTCGGTTTGCCGATGCCGAGCGGTGCGCCGAGCACCAGGTGGTGGCCGAGGGCGTCGATCGCCGCCTCGACGGCCTGCTCCAGGGCCGCGGCCGCTTCATTCGTTTTCGTCGTTTCCATCGCCTTCCAGTTCGTCGAGGTCGAGTTCCGCGAGCCAGCTTTCCAACTCGTCGATCAGGACCGGCGGTGCCGTGCCGGCGGCGCGCCAGGCCGCAAGCGTGGCGCGGTAATCATCGACGGTGATCGTCGCCCAATCCGGATCGTACAAGCGCCGGCGGCGCTGGCGGCGCCACCTCCGTTGTTCGGCGGCGTCGAGGGTTTCGGGAAAGTGCCGGGCGCGGACGCGGAACATCAACTCCGGGATTCTCGGGTCGCGGCTCGCGGCCAGCAGCGTATTCCAGTCGCCGGGCGGTGCGGCGCGCAGCCGGTTGAGCAGCGCCCGGTCGGCGTCGGAAATAAAACCGTCGTAAAGCGCCGCCTCGACGTCGCCGTCGGCGGCGAAGCGGGCGCGGCTAAACAAAGTTTGCACCCGCCCTGCAAAATCGGAAGCGGTGGCCAGAAGTTCGGCGTGGCGCCGAGCCTGGTCGAGGTCGAGACCGATCCGGCCGAGATCGGCGCCGTGCGCCGCGTTCACCGGCGCGATCATCGGCACCCGGTTGATGCGCACCGTTTTGACCGGCAGGCGTTGGCGCCCGTCCGGCAGGTCGGCGGCCGGCGTGTAGAGCAGGTCCTCCAGGTCGTTGGCCGGCAGTTCTAAAAACGGCTGCGGATCTTCGCCGAGGTCGTATACCAGATATTGGTTGTTGATCAGCGGATGGCGGCCGAGCACGGCCACCGGCGCGAGGCAGCCGCGTTCGGCCGGGTAACGCGCCGAGACGTGGAGCAGGATGGGTTCGGTGGTGAGCAGGGACTCGACCTTGGTTTTGAGACGCAGACGCAGCGCCCAGTCCCACAGCTTCGGTTGCGCCCGCTGCAGCAGGCGGGCGAGCGCCGCGGTGTTGGCGACGTCGGTCGCCGCGTCGTGCGCCCGGCCGTGTTCGATGCCGTTGGCCGCCGCCAGATCCTCGAGTCTGAAACTCGGCTTGCCGTTGTCGTGTGCCGGCCAGACGATGCCGTCCGGGCGCAGCGCAAATGCCAGGCGCAGCACGTCGATCAGATCGAAGCGGCTGTTGCCGTTGCGGAATTCGTGGGCGTAGGGGTCGAGAGCGTTGCGATAGAACAGATAGCGGGTGAATTCGTCGTCGAAGCGAAAATTGTTGTAACCGGCGATGCAGCTTTGCGGCCGGCTGAGCCGGTGGTGGACCTGGGCCGCGAATTCCCACTCGCACACCCCGTTGCGGCGCGCCGCCTGCGGCGTGATGCCGGTGATCAGGCAGGCTTGCGGATCGGGCAGAAAATCGGGGGTCGGGGCGCAATAGAGGATTTCGGGCTCGCCGATCGGGGTCAGCGACGGATCGGTGCGCAACGCCGCGAATTGGGCGACGCGGTCGCGCGTCGGGCGGGTGCCGAACGTTTCGTAATCGTAAAACCAGAACCCCGGGGCGGCGGCCATCGGGGCTCAGGCGTTTTGTTCGCGGCGATAGGGTTGGCCGAGCCGGCGTTCGGCGTCGACCGGCAGGATCAGGGCCCCGGCCGGTGGCTGCTCCATCATGCGCCGGGCCAGCCGTTCGAAATGTTGCAAAAATTCATCGACCGCCGCGCCGTCCTTGCGTGGGCCGCTGCCCGGCAGGCATTCTTCCTGTTCGCGCCGCCAGCGGCGGACGTGGTCCCAATCGGGGGGCAGTAAAAACCACAGATCGGCGATCAGCGGGCGCATTCTGGCTTCGTAATAACGCAGCTTGTGGTTGACTTGCCGCCGCCACCGGGCGTCGGGGTCGCCGTTGCGCTCTAGATCGTTGAGCGGTTCGGCCAGGTCTTCGTCGGCGACGGCCGGGGCGCCGAGGCACCAGCCTTCGAGAATGAACAACTGTACCGGCCGGCCGGCCCGCCAGCGACGGGCAGGTTGCGGCCGGTCGAGCAGTTTGTCGAAGCGCGGCACCATCGTGTTTTCGCCGCGGCTCATGCTCGCCATGCAGGCGATGAGCCGTTCGAGCTGGTGCGTACCGGGGACGCCGCGCGTCCGAAACAGCGGGTGATTGGCCATCGGGTCGCGTGCCCGGCCATGTTCGGGGATATAGAAATCGTCGAGGCTGAGCACCTCGATTCGCCGGTCCGGGCGGCGCAAATGCAGGGCGAGATCGAAGCCGAGTTGCGTTTTGCCGATGCCGGGCGGTCCGGAAAGCGCCAGCACCCCGCCGGCCCGCGCTCGGGCTTCGGCGAGATCGAGCAGGCCCGATGGAATCTGCCATACGCTGGCGGCCGGCGGGCAGTCTGGCCAGTCTGGTTCGTCTTTTTGCATTCGATTCATCGTGATTGTCGGCGATCGGCGCACTCGATATCGGCGAAGTGACCCGCGACCGGCAAACCCGACAGGCGGCTAGCGTCGCAACCAGCGGGCGACACCGAGCAGGATAATGGCGCCGAGCGTCGCGGTGACCAGGGAGCCGGCCAGCCCGGACGGCAATGTGCCGAGCATCCGGAAGATCCAGCCACCGATCACCGCGCCGGCGATGCCGATCGCGATGTTGGCGATCAGGCCGAATCCACTGCCTTTCATGATCTTGCCGGCCAGCCAGCCGGCCAGCGCCCCGACAATCAACCAACCCAGTATGCTTTCCATTGTAGACCCTGCAAGTTTTGTTCCGGCATTCAATTGGTCTTGACCCACCGGGATCGCCGGCCCCAGCGGCTGCGGACCCACCAGTATACCAGTCCACAGATTTCGAGCGGTGATATTGTGGCCGGGCGGCTCCCCCGCCAGGACGCCGCTTGCCGCTTGAATTTCATGAAATTTCCATGCCCATCGTAAAGGACGGCGGGGCAGACCCCCTTGAGCGGCGGCGGGAAGCCGGGCAGAATATGCCGATGCCACACTCGCCGGTCATGGGGTTAACCCAATTGTTGCATAGATTCCCGGAATTCTCGGTCAAGCTGGCGAGTGCAGCTTG
>JRYH01000532.1_pt1 | contig 32553 bp, 29 predicted proteins | sample 235351 | NCBI WGS metagenome assembly JRYH01 (sample SAMN03074221, study PRJNA261480) | activated sludge metagenome | biome: Wastewater Treatment Plant; feature: Wastewater; material: Activated sludge; isolation source: activated biomass of a wastewater treatment plant treating wastewater... ...
TCCGGGCGGGCGGGCTTCGCCTTGCCGGATCCGGCCTGCTCCTCCTGGTCCTTCATTTCCTGCGGGAAGAAAACGGCACTGGCACGCCCCTTACCCTCGGGCGCAGCCGCTCCCGGCCGCGTGACCCATCCCCCGCCGCCCGGGTTCGCCGCGGTGTTCTGAGGCGCCGTGTCGATCTTGCTTTCGCCCGTGGTGAGATCGATCAGGAGACGCGTTCCCCGCACCATGTTCTTGCCCTGCGCCAGAACGACGTTTCCGCCCATCGTGATCTTGTTCGCCTTCACGTCGAAATCCGCCCAGTCTCCCGTCGCCGTCCGCCCGTCCTTGGCGATGACGCGCACCTGCTTGCGCGCCTCGATGCGGGTGAGCTCCGTGCTTGGCTTGGCACCCTCGCCCGCCGGCGTCGCACCGGGATTGGCAACGTCCACGAGCCCCGCCGCGCCCTTGTAGAACGCGGAGAGCTCCGCACAGTGGATCTTGAAGCCGTCCTGGGACGCATCCACATCGCCGCGGAACACCGCGACCTTGCGCTGATCGTTGACATCGAGCGCATCGGCATGAACCTCGACGGGCGCCGATGGATTGGTCCGGAACGAGAGAAGTCCCGGATCGTCGGCCTCGTCCGTCTTGGTCTTGGCCTTGCCCGGCGTCTGCCCCTGGGGATCGCGCATGAGACGCGCCGAGATCCGGCCGGGACCGTAAGAGCCCTCCGGCGGCCGCGTGAGCTGCGCCGTGCCGCTCTTGCGGTCGATCGCGAGGCGTCCGCCGGTGAGCTCGTTGCCGCCTTGCGTGATGACGACGTCGCCGAGGAGCACGATCGCCCCCGTCGCCTCGTTCAGCTCGACCCGCTCGCTGACGGCGCGCCGGTCGGTGCCCGAGGTCATGATCACCTCTCCCGTCAGGACGGCCGATTGCGACGGAGCGTCGAAGTCGGCCGAATCGCTGGTCACGACGTCGCCGTTGGCGCGCTTCATCACGACGGGCTTCAGGGCGACGATGCGGCGCACCTTGCCTGCGGGCGCCGCCGAGCCCGTGGCCGATGCGGGCGCCGTCGCCGAGCTCATGAGGCCTTCGCCTTCGTAGGTGACCTCGAGCTTGGGGGTCGTCATGGTGTCGTCCCCTTGCCGGGCGCGCACATCGCCCATGAACACCGCGGTCCTGCTGCCGTCGTTGAGATCGAGCGTCGCGGAATCGATCACGATCGGCCCGTTCGACGGGGTGAACATCGCACCCGTGACAGACGTCTCGCCGGCCGCATCCGCCGGCTTGGCCGCCTCCTCGGGCGGCGGCGTCAGCTCGGTGACGACGTGCCCCTTGAACGTCGCCTCGCGCTGCTTCTGCCGCAGATCGAGCTGCTCGGCGCGCACCGAGCCGTTCGGGAACTCGACCAGGACCGGCTGCGTCGAGTTGAGGACACCGGTCTTGGTCTGCAGAACGGCCTGCGTGAGCCGCGCTTTGAGCCCCGACTGGGAATCGACATTGATCTCCCCGGCCAGGACAAGAACGCTGCGCTTATTGTTGTAGTCGCCCCGCGTGGCAGTGACGTCGGTGCGCGTGTTGTCCGCCTGATAGACCTCGCCGACGATGCCGTGGAGCATGATGACGTCCGCGGACCTCGGATGCTGCCGGGCCGTCTTGGCCGTGAAGTTGTACTTGCCGCCGTCCTCCGAATACCCTTCGTAGCGCGGATTTCTCATGGCGAGGTCGGCCGGAAGCACCTTGCGCAGCGCCAGCGCGGCCAGCGCATCGGGCCTCGCAAGGCCCGCCGTCTGCGCGATGGTCAGGGCATAGGCGCCGAGCAACCCCAGCGTGATGACGGGCAGCGCGATGCGCAGCACCTTCACGACGGCGGTGCGCCGCGCGGCCCTGCGGAACTCGCGCGAACGGTCGATGCCGGCGAGCGCCAGCCCGTCGCCCGTCCGCCGGTCGGCCGCGGGCTTCAGGTGTTGATCGGCAGTCATGACCATCGCGGTCTCACCCTCGGCCCCTCTCCGCTCTCAGCCGCATGCATGACGCCATACGCCGGCCTTGGCGCCCGCGAGGGACCAAACCCGGCGACATCGGCACGAGCCCCGCGACACGCCTGCCGCGAGGACGGATCGGCCGAACACTCCCCGGAAATTGGGGTGACATTGGGACTGGTCCAGGACGGAAACGCCACCCGTCCCGGAAATTCCCGAGGACATTCCGTCATCCCTGGCCCGGGATCCCGCCTAATGCGCGAAAATGTCGTCCTCTCGGTAGCCCGCGAGATCGAGCTTGGCGCGCGTCGGCAGAAACCCGAACGCCGCCTCGGCAAACGCCGTCCGCCCCTCCCGCGCGAGCATGCCGTCGAGCTTGGCCTTGAGCGCATGCAGATGCAGAACGTCGGAGGCCGCATAGGTGAGCTGCTGCGGCGAGAGCGTGGGCGCCGCCCAGTCCGAGCTCTGCTGCTGCTTGGAAAGCTCGATCCCGAGCAGCTCCGCCGTGAGGTCCTTGAGGCCGTGCCGGTCCGTGTACGTGCGCACGAGCTTCGAGACGATCTTGGTGCAGTAGACGGGCGCGACCGTCACCCCGAGATAGGCCTCGATCACAGCGAGATCGAAACGGGCGAAGTGAAAGATCTTGAGCACGGAGGGGTCGGTCAGCAGCGCCTTGAGGCGGGGCGCCTCGTAGTGTCCGGCCGCGAGCTGCACGAGGTGGGCACTGCCGTCGCCGCCGGAAAGCTGCACGAGGCAAAGACGGTCGCGCAGAGGGTTGAGCCCCAGCGTCTCCGTATCGATGGCGACGCTCCCCGTGAAGACGACCTCGGGAGGAAGATCGCCCTTGTGAAGCGTGATCTTGGGCGCCGACATGATCTTGAGCCTTTCCCGGCGTTGCTCGGGCCTAGAGCCCATAGCAACGGAATTGCGTTTCGCGTGGCGAGCGATCTCGCCAGCTCCGGGGGTGTAGAGCCTCCCCGTCCGGCGTGCAACGCCCTCGGGGTGAAGCCAGCATCCCGCGCGCCGCCGCCCGAGTTGCCGAGGCCCCCGTAAGCTCCCTGAAAGCTGGGGCGGATAGAGAGGCCCCGCGGTCCGCTGCGATCCTCCGCGGAACGATTCGCGTCGCATCAGCCGGACGGGCGCATGCTGAAACCCCTCGAAACCCGCGGCACGCTCCGCGCAATGTATGAGACGATGACGCTGATCCGCGCCGTCGAGACGAGCCTTCTCGATCTGTTCGGCAAGGGCAAGCTGCGCGGCACCGTCCACACCGGCATCGGCCAGGAGGCGATGGCCGCCGGCGTCGTCGCCGCCCTCGATCCCGAACGCGACGTGATCTGCTCCAACCACCGCGGTCACGGCCATTATCTCGCCTATTGCGGCGACGCGAAGGGTCTCATCGCCGAGATCATGGGGCTGCCGCAAGGCGTCTGCCGCGGCGTCGGCGGCAGCCAGCATCTCCACAAGCGCAACTTCTATTCGAACGGCATCCTCGGCGGCATGGCGCCGGTCTCGGTCGGCATGGCGATGGCCGAGAAGACGAGCGGATCCGGCGCGGTCGTGGTCCAGTTCGCCGGCGACGGCGCGCTCGCCGAAGGCGCCTTCTACGAAAGCTTCAACATCGCCGCCCTCTGGAAGCTCCCCTATCTCCTCGTCATCGAGGACAACGGCTACGCCCAGAGCACGCCGAAGGCGCTCGAGCAGGCCGGCCGTCTCGCAGACCGCCCGAAGCCGTTCGGCATTCCCGTCGTCGAGGTGGACGGCAACGATGCCGAAGCCGTGCACGAGGCAGCCGAGTCCCTCATCGAGCGCATTCGCGCCGGCGACGGCCCCGCCATGCTCTACGGCACGACCTACCGCCTCGCTCCTCATTCCAAGGGCGACGACATCCGCGACAAAGCCGAGATCGCCGACGCCTGGACGCGTGAGCCGATCGCCCGCGCTCGCGCCAAGCTTCCCGCCGACTTCTGCGAGGCCGTCGACGCGGCGATCGCCGCTCAGGTCCGCGACATCATCGAAACGCTCGCATGACACCCGAAACGCCTCTGCCCGCAACGTATCTGCAAAGCCTGAACCGCGGCCTCCACGCCGCGATGGCCGCCGACGAGCGCGTCCATTTCGCCGGCGAGGACGTCCTCGATCCCTACGGCGGCGCCTTCAAGGTCTCGGCCGGCCTCTCGACGCACTTTCCGCGCCGCGTCCACACGACCCCGATCTCCGAAGGCGCGATCACCGGCCTCGCGAGCGGCATGGCGCTGCGCGGACTGAAGCCCGTGGTCGAGATCATGTTCGGCGATTTCCTCACCCTCACCTTCGATCAGATCCTCAACCACGCCGTGAAGTTCGCCACCATGTACGGCCGCGACGTCGCCGTGCCGATGGTGATCCGCACGCCGATGGGCGGGCGGCGCGGCTACGGCCCCACCCACAGCCAGAGCATCGAGAAGCATTTCCTCGGCATCCCCGGCCTCACGGTCGTCTCGCCGTCCCATGTCCACGCCCCGGGCACGCTCCTGAGCCATGCCATCGCGCACGAGACACAGCCCGTGCTCTTCATCGAGTACAAGGCGCTCTATCCGCTGCCGCTCTTCACCGGCAACGACCGCCTGAGCGTCACGGCCGTCGCGGCCGGGCCTTATCCCACGCCCATCGTGCGGAACTTCGAGACCGGCGAGCCGGATGCCGTGCTGATCGGCTACGGCGGCATGGCGCCGCTATTGCTCGAGGTTGCGGAGCGTCTGGCCGAGGAGGAGATCAACGTCTCGATCGTGCTCCCCGCCGTCATTGCCCCGCTCGACATCGCCCCCATCGCCCGCGAGGTGTCCCGCGCCCGGCGCGCCATCGTCGTAGAGGAGGGGGCGGCCAGTTTCGACTGGGGGGCCGAGGTCGCCGCGCGCCTCCACGAGACGCTGTTCGGCACGCTCGAGCGCCCCGTCCGCCGCCTCGCCTCGAAGGCCGCCATCATCCCGACCTCGAAGGAGGGCGAAGCCGCGGCCCTCCTCAGCGCCGACACCATCGAAGCGGCCGTCTACGAGGAGCTCGCCTGATGATCCACGTCGTGCGCATGCCCGGCGTCAACGCCAACGAGGACAGCGCCGTGCTCGTGCGGTGGGCGGTGGACGAAGGCACGCCCGTGAAAAAGGGCCAACTCATCTGCGAGATCGAGACCACGAAAAGCGCGGTCGAGATCGAAGCCGAGGCGGACGGCTTCCTCGTTCCGATTGCCCCCGTCGGCGCCAGCCAGCGGGTCGGCACGCCCATCGCGGTAATCAAAGCCGATCTCGCCGCCGACCATGACGCCCTGCTCGCAGCCGAAGCCGCGCCCAAGGACGAGGCGGAGCGGCGTTGGACCAAGAAGGCCTTCATCGTCGCCCGCCGCCTCGGCCTCGACATCGAGGCGTTGGCGAAGGCGAAGCCCGGCACGACGCTGACGGAAGCGGATGTCCTTGCCGCGCAATCGGGAGGGAGCACGGCGCCGGTCTCGGGAGACGCGGCGCAGCCGAAGGCACCGAAGCCCGCCGCCCCGGACGCAAACGTCACCCCGCTCGCACCGGCAGCCGAACCCCTCGCCCCGCGGCCAAGCCTCGGCCTCGGCCAGCACTTCGAGCGCATCCTGCTCATCGGAGGCGCAAGCGGAGCGGGCGCCATCGCCGTCGAGGCGATCCTGCGCACGTCCCATCAGCGTCCCGCCGGCATCATCGACACCAACCCGCAGACGCATGGCCAGACCGTCCACGGCGTCCCCGTGCTCGGCGACCGCACCGCCATCCCCGCGCTCTGGCGCGCCGGCCGCTTCGACGGCGCGATCATCCTCTTCACCGACGACATCGACGACCGCGCCGAGCTGTTCGACGCGCTGGTGGCCGAAGGCGTGCGCATGACGAACGTCATCGATCCGTCGGTCTCGATCCGCACCGACGTCCGGATGGGAGTCGGCAACGCCATCATGGCCAACGGCTTCCTCGCCCACAGCGTCGAGATCGGAAACAACAACTTCTTCGCCAGCCACAACGTGGTGGAGCACCATAGCAAGGTCGGCGATCACAACGCCTTCGGCCCCGGCTGCACGGCGTGCGGCCGCGTCACCATTGGCAGCTTCATCCGCTTCGGCATGCACGTGGGCATCGAGCCCTATCTCACCATCGGCGACCGCTGCATCGTCGCCTCGGGCACGATGCTGACGAGCTCCGTGCCGCCCAACACCCTCGTCAAGGCGCGCGCGACGAACGAGCTGCGCCCCCGCTGAGCGGCCATCCCCGGCAAGCGAAACGGCGGAGAGAAAAAATCAGCGGTCCCGCCGCGCGACGAACCGTGCCGCCTCGACCAGCGGCTCGGCGCGCGCACCGAACGGCGCCAGCGCGGCCACCGCCGCGGCCTCGGCGCGGTGAAGCTCCGCACGCGCGGCCTCGAGCCCCATGAGCGACACCAGCGTCGCCTTGCCGGCCGCGGCATCCTTGCTCACCGCCTTGCCGACCGTTTCCGCGTCCCCCTCCGCATCGAGAAGATCGTCCGCGATCTGAAACGCGACGCCGATGCTGCGGCCATAGGCCGAAAGCGCCGCCTGCTCGGCGGCCGCCGCCCCGCCCAGGAGCCCGCCGGCCTCGCAGGCGAAGCGGATCAGCGCCCCCGTCTTGAGGCTCTGCATCCCGAGAATGGCCTCGGCCGAGGACGCGGGCCCGCCCCCGAGCCGCTCAGCCGCGAGGTCCAGCGCCTGCCCACCGACCATCCCAGCCGCGCCCGCCGCCCGCGCCAGACCGGCGACGAGCGCCAGCCGCGTCTCGGCCAGGGGATGCGTCTCGGGCCGGGCGAGGATCTCGAACGCCAGCGTGAGAAGGGCATCCCCCGCCAGGATCGCCGTCCACTCGTCGAAATGCGCCCAGACGGTCGGGCGGCCCCGGCGCACGCGGTCATTGTCCATCGCCGGCAGGTCGTCATGCACGAGGGAGTAGCAGTGCACGCATTCGACCGCCGCCGCCGTATCCACCGCCTGATCCGGAGAAAGTCCGAAAAGCGCCGCACTTTCAACGATAAGGAACGGCCGGAACCTTTTGCCACCTCCAAGCGTCGCATGGCCGATGGCATCAACGAGCCGCCGGGGAGCGCCCTCGTCACCCGCCCCGGACGGACCGGCGAGCGCGCCGACGAGCGTCCGCAGCCGGTCGTCCATTATCCCTTGGATGCGATCGAGCCTTTGCGCGAAGGTCATAGACGAAGTACCTAGAGGGCTTCCGGAAAAGTGGGAACCGGGTTTTGCGTGCGCGGGATATAGCATTGGCGGCGGACAAGCAAACCGGTGACGGAGGCGCCCCCGGCGAGGGCCTCGACACCCAGGACGTCCCGCCCTCCGAAGGCCTCCCGGCAGCGGGCATGACCGCCGAAGCGTCCCCGGACGCGGCGGCGCCGCGCGACACCCTCGACGGACAACAGATCCCATCTGTTTCCGCGGCCGTCGCCGTACCGGACGTCGCAAGGCCCGACATTGTGCCGGAGATCGTGACCACGGCCCCGCAATCCCTGGCGGACGAACCGGAGGCCGCACCTGACCTCGTCGCTCTCGCGCCCGCGCCCGCCTCCGAGCGTCTGGACGAGGCACGCCCGAACGACAGGCCACCGCCGCCGGCCCCCGAGCCGTCGCCCGTCTCGCCGGCGTCAACCTCTTCCTCGGAGCTGCCCCCTCCGCCCGCTGAGGAGGCCGGATGCTGGCGCTCCGCCATTGCGGACGCCCTCGCCGAGCCCACGCTTCCCGAGCCCATGTCCCCCGAGCCGGAGCAGCCCACCCTCCTCGATCCCGGGCCGCTGCCTGAGGCGCTCTTGCCCCCACAGACGGAGGAAACGGCTCCGATCGCCCCCGTCGAGCCACCGTTCGCTCCGGCCCGGACTTCCATCGATCTGCTGCCACCGCGCCGCACACCGCAGACCGAACCGCCCGAGCCAGTACCGGTGCTGCGCGTGGAGCCGCTGGTCCGCACGCCGCAGGGCGGGACGACCGAAACCGCGCCGTCGCCATTGCTGGAAACGCCGCCCGCCACCGAGAGCAGCGAAGCGTTCACCGCGGCCGTGCAGGACCTGTTCAGCCCGCCGGAGGGCGTGCGCGACCCGCACATGATCACCCTCGGCCGGCGTCTCGACCCCAGCCTCACCATCCCGCGCCTGGCGCCGCCTGTCGGCGCATCTCCCGACCTCGCCCCCCCTGCACGCCCCGTCGCCGTGCCGTACGACGAGCCGGGCTTTGCGCCCACCCGGCCGACCTGGAAAACGGCGACATGGACGGAGCGCCTCGCCATTGCCGGGCGCTATGCCGCCTACGCCGCCTGCGGCTATCTGGCGCTGATCCTCATGCTTCTGGTGCTGTTCCGCTTCCTCGACCCGCCGGGCTCGATGCTGATGCTGACCAAGGTGCTCACCGGCAATCCCGTCGCCCGCACCTGGGCGCCGCTCGAGAACATCTCGCCCCATCTCGTGCGCGCAGTGATCGTGTCGGAGGACGGCCGCTTCTGCGAGCACAGCGGCATCGACACGAAGGCGATCAAGGAGGCCATCGAGCGCGCTTCCGGCGGCCTGCCGCGCGGCGCCAGCACCATCTCGATGCAGCTCACGAAGAACCTCTTCCTCTGGAACGCGAAGAGCTACCTGCGCAAGGTGATCGAGATCCCGATCACGCTGCTCATGGAGATCGTGTGGCCGAAACGGCGTATTCTCGAGGTGTATCTCAACATCGCCGAATGGGGGCCCGGCATTTTCGGGGCCGAGGCAGCGGCCCGTCACCATTTCGGCAAGCCCGCCTCCCGCCTCAACGAGCGCGAGGCGGCGCTCCTCGCCGCCGTGCTTCCCAATCCGGTCGTGAGGAATGCCGGCTCGCCCGGCACGCTCACCTCGCGCAAGGCCCGCGTGGTGCAGGCCCGCGTCAAGGCGTACGGCGCGATCGCCTCCTGCGTGGTGGGGCCCGCCGCCTCCCGGCCGACGCAGGGGAGCAAAGCGCCCGCGGCGGGCTCGGCCGCGACCCCGGCGGCACGCAGCCAGCCGGCCCGCAAGCCGCCGCCGCGCAAGCCGCCGCGGCGCGAACCGATCGAGGAATGGAGCCCCTCCGTGCGCATGGGCCCGCAATGAAGACGCCGTCCAAGCCGGAATTGCCCCCTAGCGCCGGGCCCGGAATGCCGCTATAAGGCCGCCAACTTTTGGGGTTGAGCCTGCGGCGCCCGATCGACCGGTTGGCGTCGCATTTTGCTGTTGGCCGCGCCCGATTCCCCCTTTTGCGACGTGCGGCGCCCCGGGTTGGGCCGCGCCGGAAGATTTGGAGCTAAACCAATGGCAGTACCCAGGAAAAAGACCTCGCCGATGAAGAAGGGCCAGCGCCAGTCGCATGACGCGCTGAAGGCTCCCACCTACGTCGAGGACAAGGACAGCGGCGAGCGCCGCCGTCCGCACCACATCGACCTCAAGACCGGCAAGTACAACGGCCGCCAGATCCTGGCGCCGAAGGCCGACGTCTGAGCCGACGTGCTCGAAAAGATTTCGACGATCCGATCCGCGATGTAGGCAACCGTTTACATCGCGGATTTGTTTTTTCCGCATGAGCCGCAGCGAGGCCACACTCGCGCCACCGCAGAGCGCGACGCACCCTGTCCTCCGTCGCAATCCGATGCGCGATGGAGTAAAAGGCTGCCGTCGGGCCACCAGGAGAGAGCCATGTCGCTGAGAGCCATTCCCCTCACGTTTTTCATCCTCGTTCTTTACAACGTCATCGTGCTGTTCTCGGGCTCCTCCGATGGCGGAGACGGAGCGTCCTCGGCGCGCGCCCTTCTCGCCAGCGAGATCTTCGCCATTCCCATGATCAGCGGAGCGACCTGGTCGTTCACCTGGGGTGACCTCATCCTCACGATCACGCTCTTCGTGCTGTTCGCCGAGATCCTGAAGGCGACCTACACGTCCACCTCGTCGCTCGTCGACCACGGCCTCTCGATGGTCGTGTTCATCGCCGCGCTGATCGAGTTCATCGTGGTGCCGCAGGCCGCGACATCGGTCTTCTTCCTGATCCTCGTGGCGTTCGTCATCGACGTGATCGCAGGCTTCACCATCGGCATCCGCGTCGCCCGCCGCGACATCGGTTTCGGCCACGCCGACTAGAGTGCTTCCGGAAAANNTAAAACCGGAACGGCTCTAGAGGGCGCCCGGACGAGCGGGGAGCCGGTCTCCCTCTCCTCCGGCCCGCACGAGAACGACGCAAGCCAGGGCTGTTCGTGCTCCCATACGAAGGGAGAGAGCCCTGGCACCCCCTGACGCTCCGAGGTCCGCCGCACCTCGAAGCACGCAACCGGGAAGCAACGAGCACGCTTCATGATTAACCTCCCCCGCGCACCGGACGAATGGGAGCCGGACGCGGTGCAGGCCGTGCTCCGAAGCGACGCGCTGACCTTGGTGCTCCAGCCGATCGTCGATGCGAAGAGCGGCCATGTCGTCTCCTACGAGGCCCTGCTCCGGCTGCGCCGCGCGGACGGCACGCACGCGCCCGCCGCGGCCCTGATCGCGAGCGCGGAGGACAACGGCCTCATCCAGGAGATCGACGACCGCGTCCTCGAGATGGGACTCGCGCTTCTGGGCCGCTATCCTCACCTCAACCTGTCGCTCAACGTTTCGAGCCTCACCGCGCACGGCTGCGGCTGGGTGGCGCGCTTGAAGGAGATCGCAGCCGCATCGCCCGGCCTCACCTCCCGCCTCACGATCGAGATCACCGAGACGGCCATGATCCGCGACATCGATCAGGTCTCTCGCTTCGTGGACGACGTGCGCGCGCTCGGATGCCGCGTCGCGATCGACGATTTCGGCGCCGGCTACACATCCTTCCGGCACTTGAAGACGCTCAACGTCGACATCCTCAAGATCGACGGCGCCTTCATCAACGACCTGCCCGACGACCCTCAGAGCCGCACGCTCGCCAAGACGATGATCGAGATGGCGCGCGCCCTCGGCCTCACGACGGTTGCGGAATGGGTCGGCAACGCCGCGGCCGCCGCCTTCCTGCGCGATGCCGGTGCGGATGCCCTGCAGGGATATTTCTACGGCGAGCCGAAACCGATCGAGGATCTGATCGGCCTCCCGGCCTTCGCGCCGCCCCCGCCACAGGACTGAAACGCCTTCGCGCCGATCCCGTCTCTCGGGACCGGCGCGAAGGCAGCTTTTGTCTGATCGTGCGTCTTATCGGAAAGCCGGTTTCCGCTTTTCCGGAAGCACTCTAATCCCGGTCGCGTGCCAAGCGCTCAACGCGCTGCTGCATGGCCTCGAGCTGGGCCTTGAGCTCGTCGATCTCGCCCTTGGAGGCTTCCGCGCCGGCCTTCTGAGCCGCAGCGTCGATCGCGCCTCCGTCCTCGGGCTTGCCTCCCGGAAGCGGCAGCTTGCCCGCACCGCCGAACGAGGTCCACATGCTCATGGCCTGCTCGAACATGGCCATGTTTTTGCGGGCCTGGTCCTGATACGCCTCGAATGCGGCGGCAGGATTGGCAAAAGCGTTGGCGAACATGGAGCGGAATTTTTCCTGCTCCTTGACGAGATTCTCCAGGCTGAACTGCAGATAGCTCGGCACCATCGAGCCGATGTTGTCGTCGTAGAAACGAATGAGCTGGCGCAGGAACGGAATCGGCAGCAGCGTCTGCCCTCCCTCGCGGCTCTCCTGCTCGACGATGATCTGCGTCAGAACGGCATGCGTGAGATCGTCGCCGGACTTGGCATCGTAGACCACGAAGTCCTTGTCGTTGCGCACCATCTGCGCCAGGTCGTCGAGCGTCACGTAGGTGCTCGTCTCGGTATTGTAGAGGCGCCGGTTGGCGTACTTCTTGATGACGACCGCCTCTTTCTTCTCGGGCGTCGCATCGGATTTGTTGAGGATCGCTTGGGCCATCGAACTCACACCTCATTGCAGTGCGTCACGGTAGCACAGGCGCATCGGGCGCGGCCAGCCATAAGTGCACCGCCCGCAAGTCCTCGGGAGACAAAAGGACCCGATTGCACAGCGTAATGTGCAACTGCTATCCTGCCGGAACGACCGAGCAATGACGCAGATCAGCAATGATGCATGTCAAAGACGGTCGCGGCGTCCAAGCCCAGGAAACGACCGAATTCCCCCAGGAGGAAAGCACGGATGAGTGCGGAGAATACGTCCATCGTCATCGCGAGCGCAGCCCGGACCCCCGTTGGGTCCTTCAACGGGGCTCTCGCATCCCTGCCGGCCAGCGAGCTCGGCAAAATCGCCATTAAAGCCGCACTCGAGCGCGCCGGAGTCCAGCCTGGAGACGTTTCCGAGGTCATCCTGGGCCAGGTTTTGACAGCAGGTCAGGGCCAGGGCCCCGCCCGCCAGGCCTCCGTGGCGGCCGGCATCCCGGTCGATGCTCCCGCCTGGGGCGTCAACCAGATCTGCGGCTCGGGCCTGCGCGCCGTCGCGCTCGGCATGCAGCAGATCCAGACGGGTGACGCCAGCATCGTGGTCGCCGGCGGCCAGGAGAGCATGAGCCGCTCGATGCACGCCGCGCACATGCGTGACGGCACGAAGATGGGCGACGTGAAGTTCGTCGACACCATGGTGAAGGACGGCCTGTGGGACGCCTTCAACAACTACCACATGGGCACCACGGCCGAGAACGTCGCGCGCCAGTGGCAGATTTCGCGCGCCGAGCAGGATGCTTTCGCCGCCGCCTCCCAGAACAAGGCCGAGGCGGCCCGCAAAGCCGGCAAGTTCAAGGACGAGATCGTCCCCGTCTCGATCAAGACCAAGAAGGGCGAGACCGTCGTCGACCAGGACGAGTACATCAAGGAAGGCGTGACCGTCGAAAGCATCGCCAAGCTTCGCCCGGCCTTCGATCCGAAGGAAGGCACCGTCACCGCCGCCAACGCCTCGGGCATCAACGACGGCGCTGCCGCGGTCGTCCTGATGAGCGCCGATGAAGCCAAGAAGCGCGGCATCGAGCCGCTCGCCCGCATCGTCTCGTGGGCCGTCGCCGGCGTCGATCCGTCGATCATGGGCACGGGCCCGATCCCGGCCTCGAAGAAGGCGCTCGAGAAGGCCGGCTGGACCGTGCAGGATCTCGATCTCGTCGAGGCGAACGAAGCCTTCGCCGCCCAGGCGCTCAGCGTGAACAAGGGCCTCGGCCTCGATACGGACAAGGTCAACGTCAATGGCGGCGCCATTGCCATCGGCCATCCCATCGGCGCCTCCGGCGCGCGCGTGCTGACGACGCTTCTCTATGAGATGAAGCGCCGCAACGCCAAGAAGGGCCTTGTCACCCTCTGCATCGGCGGCGGCATGGGCGTCGCCATGTGCGTGGCCCGCGACTGACGCAAAGCGCCTCTTCCTACCCATGGGAGGGGCGCTTTTTCTTACCCCTTTGGCGATCTCGGGCCACCCGAACGCCCTGCATCACTTTGCTGGCTTTCCGCGCCCCCCGCGGCGGCCTAGTCACCACCGCCATCTCATCATCCAGAAACCGGCTCTAGGGAGTTCACTCAATGACGCGCGTCGCTGTCGTAACCGGAGGAACGCGTGGCATCGGCCACGCCATTTCGATCGCACTCAAGAACAAGGGCTACCGCGTCGCCGCGAACTACGCGGGCAACGACACCGCCGCCCAGCAGTTCCAGGTCGAGACCGGCATCCCGGTCTACAAATGGAACGTCGGCGACTACGACTCCTGCGCCAAGGGCGTCGCCGAGATCACCAAGGCGCTCGGCCCCATCGACATCCTGGTCAACAACGCGGGCATCACGCGCGACGCGATGCTGCACAAGATGACGCCCGAGCAGTGGCGCGAGGTCATCAACGTCGACCTCGACTCGATCTTCAACATGAGCCGCCTCGTCATCGACTCGATGCGCGACCGCAAGTTCGGCCGCATCATCAACATCTCGTCCATCAATGGCCGCAAGGGCCAGATGGGCCAGGCGAACTACTCGGCCGCCAAGGCCGNNAGATGGTTGCCGCCGTGCCGAAGGAGGTTCTCGAGACCAAGATCCTTCCGCAGATCCCGGTCGGCCGTCTCGGCACCGCCGAGGAGATCGCCCGCGCCGTGACCTTCCTCGCCTCCGACGATGCCGGCTTCATCACGGGCGCCTGCCTCGACGTCAACGGCGGCCACTACATCGCGCTCTGATCCCAGACGCGCTTTGTCGAGATCGAAGGCCGCGGAGTTTCCTCCGCGGCCTTTTCTTTGCCTGTCACCTGATACGATACGCACGTCACCCAACGCCTCTTGAACGACAACACAAATCAAGACCGGGCGCGGCTCCCCGAGCCGACCAGTCGAGACTCCGCCCGACGCCGGCACCCAGCCAGCGCGGACGAGGCCCGGATCCTCCGGCACGAAAAAGCCGGCCGCCTCGAATGAGACGGCCGGCTTGTTTCTCTCGTGACTTTCGAGCGCTCCCTACCCGCGCAGACGCGAGCGCACGATGCGCGGAAACTCCTCGTCCGCCTCGCTGCCGAACGCCGCGGCCGGCGGCGCGCCGGTCTGCCCCTGCCAGCGATCCTGCTGCGGCGGGGCTGCCGGAGGCGCATAGCCTTGCGGCGGCGGCCCATGAGCGGCCGGAGCCGCCGGACGCGCGCCCGTCTGCGGGGCCGGCGCCGCAGGCGCGCTCTGATGCGGGCTGCGCTGCGAGGGCGGTGCCCCTCCGAACCAGGCGTCGATGAGATCGATCTCCTCGGCCGAAAGGTTCAGCCCCTGCGAGCGGCACCGCGCCACGACGAAATTGCGGAAGCGGCTCGCGAACAGGTTGGCCGAGGCCCCCTGCTCGAACCAGGGATCCGTCTCGCTCACGACCTCGAGCACGAAACGCACGTCGTCGCGGCGGACATCGAGCCCCATGTCACGCGCCCGCTGGGCGATGTTGACGAGCGTCTGCTGGCCCGAGAGGTTGTTGGTGCCGATCTCCTCGGCCATCACCTCGAACAGCACACGATACTCGGGCGGCGACAGCGGCGGCGCCTGGCAGGCCTCGTGGATGCGCGCGATCGACTGCTGGATCTGAGACGCCTGATCAGCCCCGCGCGGTGCGGCCGGCGCTGGTGCCGGATGCGGCTGCGGCGCCCCGTAGGCCGGACGGGCGCCATAGGCCAACGGCGCACCCGCCTGATGGGGTGCAGCGTCACCAACCTGAGTCCGACCGGCGGGCGGCTGCCCGGCGAGCGGCGCACGCTCCGGCGGCGGCGCGAAATAGCCCGACTGGCCGTAGGCGGGCGCAGCGATCTCCTGGCGCGGCGGCGACGGACGCTCCGCGCGCGGCGCGGGCTCCGGCTGGCGATCACGCGGCACGCGCGTCTCGCGGGGCGCTTCGCCCAGCTCGCCCCGCGCCTCGCGCGGGAGCGCGTAGCGCGGCTCCTCGTAACGCGGCGCAGGTTCGGCACGCTCCGCAAGCCCACGCTGCGGCTCGGCCCCACGCTCGCTGGCCACGGCCCGCTCGCCGCCGGGACGCATGTCCCCGGCACGCAAATCTCCGGCCCGCAGGTCGCGATCCGGCGCACGCGCAGCAGGCGCGGCGGGATAGGAGGGCTCAGCACGCAGCTCGCGGCCATAGTCGGCCCGCGGCTCGGGGCGGCTCTGCGGCAGCGGCGCCCCCGGCAGCTCGGCACGCGGCTCGCGCGCGATCTGAGGCTGCGTCCTCACCTCGGCGTCGCGGCCGATCTGGCGCGTCGCGTCGTAAGCGAAATAGGGCGGCTCGCCCGTGAGGCGAATGTCCTGCGGCAGCGCCTTGGCCAGAAGATCACGGAACGTGCCGGCGCCGCCCCAGGCGGAGCCGACCGTCTTGTCGTGGCCCAGCGCCCGCACCGCGCGATCCGCCAACGCCTCGAGCGGCATCGGCTGCGCGGAGGCTCGCACGGCGCCAACCACCTCGGCCACGATCGCCTTGCGAACGCTTTCGAGGTCCGCCGACGAGAGCGCCCTCAGCTCCCCGCCCTGGCGCGGCTCGGCCTCGAGGCGGCCTTCGAGCAGGAGGGAAATGAGATCGGCTTCGCGGATCTCGCCGTCGCTGATCGCGGTATAGGGCTGCGCGGTATGATCGTTGGCGAACACCACCGTGCGGCGCGCATGCGCACGCAGGCGGTGCAGAACCGGCGTGAAGTCCGCATCTCCCGAGAGCAGGATGAACTCCTCGAAGCGCGTCTCGTGCGTGAGCATGTCACGCACGTCCATCACCATGCGGATATCGGCCGAATTCTTGAGCTGGGCCGTGAGCGGAGGGCAATCGATCACCTCGAAACCGGCGCGCAGGAAATGATGGCGCACGAACGGGAACGAGTTCATGTCGGTGGAATTGTCGCTCGCATTGCGGCGCGGCACGGGATTGCCGTAGCAGCGGCTCATCACGATGCGGCGCGGCTGGGCGAAGCTCGTGCCGGCCGTGGGCGTGATCAGGCGCCCGCTCTCGATCTCGCGCAGCCACAGCGCTGCGTCCTTCGCGAACCGCTTGGCGGCCTCTTCGTTCTTCCGTTTCAGCGACAGGTAGATGTTGTCGTAGTCGACAAATACCGTACTGAGAACTGCTCCGGTGGACTCCACCCTCATATCTTGCAACCCCCGCTGCGCGCACGCTTTTTCCAATTGATTCGCACTCTTTACGAGTCGGGTTTCAGCGGCAAGGGTAGGGCGGACCCGCTCCCCAAGAATCGCAGGTCGGAAAGGAAAATCAGCGCCTTAGGTGGATCGGGCTCAGGCAATGAATGGTGGAAAACTTTTGCGTTGACCCGGCTCGGTCGCCCGGTCCGCGTCCCTGCTCTGTGCGGGTGCGAAATCCTCTGACGCCATCGAGGCGCCAGGAAGGCGATCGCCGTCCGCTCACGCCCGGTTCTTGCGTTCGCGCAGCTCCGCGAACACCTTCCAATCGGGCGCATCCCTGAGGCCCAGCCGCTCGCGGAGGGACGGATCGCCGGCGCGCAGGAAGACATTCGTCGCAAGCTCGTCATCGAGCCGCGTCGGCAGCGTCGCCCGCCCTTCGGCGCGCGCGGCCTCCGCCTCTGCCAGACGCTGCCTGAGCCGCGCATTGTCCGGCTCGATCAAGAGCCCGAACTTCGCATTCGCCACCGTATATTCATGCCCGCAGTAGAAGAGCGTCTCGCGCGGCAGCCCGGCGAGCTTCGTGAGGGAGCCCCACATCATCTCCGCCGTGCCTTCGAGCACGCGCCCGCACCCCATCGCGAACAGCGTATCGCCGACGAACGCGACGCCCGCATCCGCGATCCAGTAGCTGACATGGCCGATGGTATGTCCCGGCGTATCGAGCACCGCGATCTCGAGGCTCCCGATCGTGAGCGTCTCGGGCTCGGACACGCTCCGGTCGAGATGGGGAATGCGCGCCGCCTCCCTTTTGGGGCCGATCACGGTGCACCCGGTTTCGGCCTTCAAAGCCGCGATCCCCGCGGTATGGTCGCCATGATGGTGCGTGACGAGGATATGCGTCAGCCGCCAGCCCCGCGCCTCCAGCGCACGCGAGACCTCGGCCGCATCCGGCGCATCGATGGCGATGGTCGCCCCCCCTTCCCGATCATGGACGAGGACGCCATAATTGTCTTTGAGGCAGGGGAACTGGTGAATCTCGGGTCTGGTCATATCGGAGCGTCGGCACCGCCCGGCTCTGGTGCGGGAGGATCGAAGGAAAGGCTATCCGGGCTCCCCGGCCATTTCAATGCCGGCGGCTCCAAAAGAGGCCCCGATCGGGCCCGCGGGACGATATGCAGCTCGACGTCGCAACACTGAGGGATTTCTACGCGACACCCCTGGGGCAGATCGCGCGGCGTCTGCTGGCGCGTCGCATCCGCGCGCATTGGGGCACGGCCTCGGGCCAAACCATGGCCGCCCTCGGCTTCGGTACGCCGTTCCTCGGCCCTTACCGCCAGGAGGCCGCCCGCGTCACCGCCCTGATGCCGGCCGCGCAGGGCGCGCTGATCTGGCCGCAGAGCGCCCCCATTCTGTCGACGCTGGTCGAGGAGGATTCGCTGCCGCTGCCCGACAACAGCGTCGACCGGCTGCTCGTGGTGCATTGCCTCGAGGTGACGGAGCAGGCGCGCCCCCTGCTGCGCGAGCTGTGGCGCGTCGTCAAACCGGAAGGTCAGGTGCTCGTGATCGTGCCGAACCGGCGCGGGCTCTGGGCCCATGTGGAGACGACGCCGTTCGGCCAGGGCCAGCCCTACAGCCGCTCCCAGCTCGACACCCTGCTCACGCAGTCCCTGTTCACGCCGATCTCGTGGGAAACCGCGCTGCACCTGCCGCCCTTCGACAAAGGCATGCTCGTGCGGTCGGCCGCCGCCTGGGAGCGGATGGGAAGCAAGGTCTCGCCGCGCTTCGGCGGCGTTCTCATCGTCGAGGCGCGCAAGGAGACGATCGCGCCGGTCTCCGGCAAGCCCGTCCGCGCCAAGGCGTTGCGCGAGCTCGTCACCCTGCGCTGATCGGCCCTCGCCGCCGCACCACAGGACTCCGCTCAACCGACCCGGCGCCTGAGCTTGAACACCGCCTTCTCGCCCAGCAGGTTCTGCAGGGAGAGCGAGCGCTTGATCGGCAGCCGCTGCCCCTGGCTGTTGAAGGCGACGGCGTCCTCGACCTCCGCATCCACCTCCGCGACGAGGTCCACGAAATCCTTGATCGTGCAGAGATGGGCGTCGGCCGTCGCATACCACGGCTCGGGCAGGTTGGGCGTCATCGGCATCCGGCCCGTGAGCAGAAGCTGGCCGCGGATGCGCCAATGCCCGAAATTGGGAAACGACACGATGGCGTGGCGGCCGATCCGCAGCAGGTTCTCGAGCACGCGTTTCGGGTTCCGCGTCGCCTGGATCGTCAGCGACAGGATCGCGTAGTCGAACGCCCGGTCGGGATAGTCTGCGAGGTCGCGGTCCGCGTCGCCCTGGATGACGGAGAGCCCGCGCATCACGCACAGGTTGACCTTCTCGCGCGAAAGCTCGACGCCGCGTCCGTCCACGCTCTTCGTCTCGGCGAGGAGATGCAGGAGCGCGCCGTCTCCGCAGCCGACATCGAGCACGCGCGCGCCGGGCTCCACCATCTCCGCGATGAGCAGATGATCGGCCCGCTGCTGTCCGCTGAGGGGGATGGCCTTCTGCATCAGCGCGCCCCTCCGTCGAGTCCCCGCTTGCCCGCCGCGGCCCCGAGGAAGCCGCGCACGGTGGCATGGAACTCCGGCTCGTCCAGCAGGAACGCGTCGTGCCCCTTGTCGCTCTCGATCTCGACGAAGCTCACGTTCGCCGCCACCGCATTGAGCGCCTTCACGATCGCCTTGCTGTCGCGGGTGGGATAGAGCCAGTCGCTCGTAAAGGACACGACGCAGAACTGCGTCTCGGTGCCTGTGAAGGCGTTGGCGAGCTTGCCCCCGTGCGCGCCTTCGAGATCGAAGTAGTCCATCGCCCGCGTGATGTAGAGGTAGCTGTTGGCATCGAAGCGATCGACGAAGGTCGAGCCCTGGTGGCGCAGATAGCTCTCGATCCTGAAGTCCGCATCGAACGAGAACGAGCGCGTGACGCGGTCCTGCAGGTTGCGCCCGAACTTCCCTTGCAGGGCCTTCTCCGAAAGATAGGTGATGTGCGCGGCCATGCGAGCCACGGCCAGCCCGTTCTTGGGCGCCACGCCATGCTCGGAATAGGCCCCGCCCCGCCAGTCCGGATCCGCCATCACGGCCTGGCGGCCGACTTCATGAAACGCGATGTTCTGCGCCGAATGCCAGGCGGCCGTGGCGATCGGGATGGCGGTCGCGACGCGGCGCTTGTGGCGTGCCGCCCACTCCAGCACCTGCATGCCGCCCATGGAGCCGCCAATGACCGAGAACAGCTCCCCGATGCCGAGGTGGTCGATCAGCCGAACCTGCGCATCGACCATGTCGCCGATGGTGATGATCGGGAAATCGAGGCCGTAGGGCTTGCCGGTGGCCGGATTGATCGAGGCCGGCCCCGTCGAGCCCATGCAGCCGCCGAGGATGTTCGCGCAGATGACGAAGAAGCGCTCCGTATCGACGGGCTTGCCGGGGCCGACGAGCGCTTCCCACCAGCCGGGCTTGCCCGTCACCGGATGCGTGCTGGCAACGTACTGATCGCCCGTCAGCGCATGGCAGACGAGGATGGCGTTGGACTTGGCGGCATTGAGCCGGCCGTAGGTCTGGTAGGCGACGGCGAGCGGGGCAACGAGCTGGCCGGACTCGAGCTGAAGCGGCGCGTCCTCCGGGAACACGACGAGCTCGCTCGATGGGGCATGCACCTCGGAAAGCTGCAGCTCCCCGCGCCCTGCGCGCGGACGGCTCTGTTCAGGGGCGGAAAACGTGGCCATCGCCTGCATGCGCTCCCAGCCCGCGCGACGCGGGCTCTTGCCACCGGCCTCTTCTGACCGGCTCAACCGAACGATGCGGGTGCGCGACGGCCCATTTAGCGAGTTGTTTTACGTGGCTGCAAGCCGGCCGGCCAAATCACCACGGAAAGAGATCGAGCTTTTCAATATCGGAGCGAAGCGGCCCCGGTCAAGCGGCGCGCCCACCCTGGCGCAAGGAACAGCCGTCACAGTCGCGTGTTGAGAAGGGGTGAGGACCGTTAACGAGACGGAAAGCCCCCTCGGCGATCCTCAGGAGCCGTCCGGACGGGGCTCGGCGGCGCCCCGAAAGCCACACCCGGCACCGAAAGCGCCGCCTCGCAATCGACAGTGCATGCAACGTGGGTTAAACGTAGAGCCATGAAAAAGTTCGGCCTCTTCAAAATATTCGCCCTTTCGGCTGCACTCGTGCTGCCCGCGCTCCAGACGCCCGCCATGGCGCAGAGCTCAGGCGCGAAACAGGCGAAGCCTCTGCGCGGCGTCGTGCGCCCGGCCCCGCGCCGCGGCGGCTACTCCTACAAGTATCTCCAGGGCGTCGAGACCAAGAAATTCTACGATCCGACTGTGACGAGCCAGACCAACGGCGGCCCGTTCGACAACGGCTTCTTCTTCAATTCGCCCGGCGCCGCACCCCGGGGTGGCGACAGCCCCTACATGCAGTAGGCGGATCGCCTCTGACCGTATGTCGAGGCCGTCGCGGCACCCGCGGCGGCCTTTTGCTGTCGGCGCCCGGCTCCCCACCTTCAAAGGCGGCCGCTCTCGCCCCGCTCCTCCGGAGCGCTCAACGTCGCCCACCCGGAGTCCCCCTCATCCCGGGGCAGGCTCGTCTGCACGTCCTTGTTCCGGAAGAGATGCGCCTTGGCGATCATGTTGGCCGTCACCGGCGCGGTGAGGAACAGGAAGAGCGTGATCAGCAGCTCATGAAAGCCGCCTGCCCCATGCGCCCCTGCGAAGTGGAGCATGGAGGCGATCAGCAAAGCACCGATGCCGAGCGTCGTCGCCTTCGTCGGCGCATGCAGACGTCGCATCGTATCGGGCAGCTTGGCGAGCCCGAACGAGCCGACGAGCAGAAAGAAGCCGCCGGTGACGATGAAAGCCGCGCTCAGCGCCTCGAGAAGCATCCCCATATCCCTCACTCGATCACATTGCCGCGCAGCAGGTACTTGCAGAACGCGACGGTCGAGACGAAGCCGACCATCGCGAACAGAAGCGCCGCCTCGAAGTAGAGGCTGCTGCCGAACGCGATGCCCGCCAGCACGATGAGCCCGATCGCATTGATCACCATCGTATCGAGCGCGAGGATGCGGTCCGTCGCGTCCGGCCCGACCACCAGCCGGTAGAGGTTGAGCAGAAGCGACACGCAGATCGCGCCCATCGCGAAGAGGCTGGCGGCTGTGATCATGCGAAGATCCTCATGAGGCGGCGCTCGTAGCGGGACTTGATGGTGGCGACGACGTCGTCGGGATCGGCCGTCTCGAGGCAGTGGACGAGCAGCGACCGGCCGTCGGCGCTGACATCCGCGCTGACGGTGCCCGGCGTCATGGTGATGGTGCCGGCCAGCGTCGCGATCGCCTCCGGGCTTTCGAGCGCGAGCGGCACGGTGACGAACTGCGACTTGAGGCTCGCTCCGCGCCGGAACAGGACGAGATAGGCGACCTGAAGGTTCGAGATCAGGATGTCGTAGAGAACGAGGACCGCATATTGGAGGATCGCCAGAGGATTGCGGATCTTCGGCCGGCCCGGCCAGTAGACGCTCGTCGCCTTGGCGACGACGACGCCGAGCAGAAGGCCGAGCAGGACCGCCCCCCACGAGACCTCGTTGACCAGCAGGATCCAGACCAGAGCCAGAGCCAAAGTTAGCAGAGGGTGCGGCAGCAGACGGGCGCGCATGGTCACTCTCCCGCCGGGCCGGATCCGGCATCCGGGCCCAGCACCGTTGCGATGTAGCGCCCCGGCGCGAGCACTTGCTCGGCGAGCGCATCCATGTCGGCCATCACGGGCCCCGCGAGCACGCCCAGCGCCACCACAGCCGCCGTGAGGGCGCCGATCGCCCACACAGGCCCGATCCGCACCGCGAGCGGATCGTGCGCGCCCTGCGCCGACGCCGGAGCCGTCCAGAAGATCTGGATTCCGAGGCGCGCAAACCCGAGGATCATGAGCAGGCTCGTCACGAGGATCGCCGTCCAGACCGGCCCCGTATGATCCGCCGCGCGTCCAGCTTCGAGGATCAGCAGCTTGCCGATGAAGCCCGCGAGCGGCGGCATGCCGACGATCGCCATCGCGAGCAGGAAGTAGACCCCGGCGAAGAGGAGCCCTGGCGGCGCGCCCACAGCAGGTGGCGCGTGCCGCTCCCGATCCGGACCGAGCGCGCCGGCAAGCAGAAACAAAGCGGCGCAGGCGAGCGTGCTCTGCACCGCATAATAAAGCGCGGCCGCTAGCCCCGCCGCGCTCGCGAGGCCGATGGCGATCAAGAGCGTGCCCATCGAGGCGATCAGCGCATAGCAGACCACGTCCACGAGGCTGCGGTTGGCGAGCACGCCGACGGTTCCGAGCACGAGCGTCACGATCCCGACCGGCAGGATCCAGGGCGAGGCGATCTCCGCCAGCGCACCGGCATCCGCGCCGAAGATCAGCGTCGAGACCCGGATGATCGCATAGGCGCCGACCTTGGTCATGATCGCGAACAGCGCAGCAGCGGGCGGCGAGGCCGCCCCGTAGGCGCGCGGCAGCCACCAATGCAGCGGCACCATCGCCGACTTGATGGCGAACACCGCGAGCAGGAGCAAAGCGCCCGCCGCAAGCAGCCCCTGATCGCCCGCCGCAACCTGCGGAACCTTGAGGGCGAGGTCTGCCATGTTGAGCGTCCCCGTCACCGCATAGAGGATGCCCGCAGCGAACAGGAACACGGTCGAGCCGATCAGGTTGATCGCCACGTAATGGAAGCCCGCCTTGAGGCGTGGCGCCCCCCCGCCGTGCAGCATCAGCCCGTACGACGCGATCAGAAGCACCTCGAAGAAAACGAACAGGTTGAAGAGGTCGCCCGTGAGGAACGCGCCGTTGAGCCCGAGCAATTGGAACTGGAAGAGCGCATGGAAGTGCCGCCCGCGCCGGTCCCAGGTGCCGAGCGCGGCGACGAGCACGGCCATCGCGAGCCCGCTCGTCAAAAGCAGAAAGGTGGCCGCCAGCCGGTCGAGCACGAGCACGATCCCGAACGGCGCCGGCCAGTCGCCGAGCCGATAGGCGAGTGGCGCGCCCTCTCCGGCAACCGCATAGAGCCCGACCGCGACAGCGAGCTGCAGCATAGTGGCCGTCAGCGACAGCGCGCGCTGCACGGCAAGGCTCTGGCGCATGGCGAGCACGAGCAGCGCGGCCGTGAGCGCAGGGATCGCCACCGGCGCGATGAGCCACGCGTTCGTCATGGCGCCCCCTCGTCGCGGCGACTGTGGCCGGCATCCTCGCCGGGCGGAACGGCGAGCGCGACGTCGTCGCGGCCCGTCTCGAGGAACGCGCGCAGGGACATGACGACGATCAGGGCCGTCATGCCGAACGTGATGACGATCGCGGTGAGCACGAGCGCCTGCGGCAGCGGATCGGTGAGGCCGGCCGCGGAGACGCCGACAATCGGCGGCCGGTCGATCGCGAGACGCCCCATCGTGAACAGGAACACGTTGACCGCATACGAGAGAAAGGAGAGGCCGATGACGACCGGAAACGTGCGCCGCAGGAGGATCAGGTAGATCCCCGCGGCCGTCAGCGCGCCGATCCCCGTCGCCATCAGAAGCTCCAGGCTCATCGCGCCCCCGCTTCCGCTTGGCGCGAAGCCTGCTCGGCGCGGTCCTCAACGCGCGAGAGCGTCGCGAGCGCGAGAAGGCACGTGCCCACGACCGTGAGGAAGACGCCGAGATCGAACGCCATCGCCGACGCCAGCTCGACCTCGCCGACGAGCGGCAGATGCACATAGCCGAACGTGCTGGTGAGGAAGGGCCGCCCGAACAGAAGCGGCACAAGGCCGGTCGCCCCCGCCAGGACGACGCCGCCGCCGATCAGCACATGCGCATCGAGGCGGGCGCGCTGGTGCGCCCAGGCATAGCCGCTCGCCATGGCCTGCATGAGGAAGGCGATGGCCACGATCAGGCCGGCAATGAACCCCCCGCCGGGCATGTTGTGGCCTCTGAGCAGGATGTAGACGCCGACCAGAAGCGCCAGCGGCAGCAGCACGCGCGTCGCCACCGTCAGCATCAGGGGATGGGGATCGTGCGCCTGCGGGGCCAGCCGCATCCGTGCGAGCCGCCGCCCCGCCACGCCATGCAGCGCCGCATCGAGAAGAGCGAAGATCGTCAGCGCCGCAATCGCCAGCACGATGATCTCGCCGAAGGTGTCGAAGCCGCGGAAGTCGACCAGGATCACGTTCACCACGTTGGTGCCGCCGCCGCCGGGCACCGACTGCGCGATGTGGTAGTGCGAGAGGCTCTCGAAGGCGAAATCGCGCGTCATGACGGCATAGGCGAGCGCGCCGATTCCGGCGCCCCCGAGCATGGCGAGACCGCCCGCGCCGAACTTCGCGCGCCGCGAAAGCTCGTCCGGCGTCGTCCGCGGCAAGAGATTGAGGGCGAGCAGAAGCAGCAGCGTCGTCACGACCTCGACGGAGATCTGTGTCAGCGCGAGATCCGGCGCCGAGAACTGCAGGAAGGCGAGCGACACCATGAGCCCCGCGACGCCGGTGACGATCAGCGCCATGAGGCGGTCCGCGTGGCAGACGACGATCAGCGCCGAGGCCGCAAGCAGGATCAGCCAGCCGGTGAGGACGGGCAGCGTTACCGGGAGCAGCACGCGATCGCCGGCGAGCGCGGCCGGCTCCTGCCCGAGGTAGCCGGCCGCCGCAAGCGCTCCGATCGTGGCCACGATGACGGCGAGCGCACGCGGCAGGCTCCCGCCGTCGAGCCGGTTCCCCAGCCACCGCGAGACCCGCACCAGGTCCGCCACGGCGCGCGCGAACAGCGCCCCCGCATCCGGCCGCGGCACGGCGCGACGCACGCGGTCGAGAGCCGGAGTGCCCCACAGCACGACAAGACCGCCCGCGAGCGCGAGACCGCTGAGCGCGAGCGCGGGCGTCAGGCCGTGCCACAGCGCGAGGTGAAGACCCTCCAGCGCGCCGCCCGAGGCCGCCCGCGCCGCCTCTGCGACGAGCGCTCCCGCAACCGTTGCCGGCACCACCCCGATCGCGACGACCGCCGCGACGAGCGGCGTGACCGGCCCCCACAGACCGAACGGCGGATCGTGCGGCCGATGCGGCCCGTCGTACCGCTCCGGCCCCAGGAAGACGTGGAGGGCGAGCCGCGCCGAATAGGCCACGGACAGAAGTGCGCCGAGCGTCGCCATCAACGGCACCGGCCAGGACGCACCCAGCACTGTCGTATGCGACGCCTCCGCGAGCATCATCTCCTTCGACAGGAAGCCGTTGAGGAACGGCACGCCCGCCATCGACGCGGCGGCGACGATCGCCAGCGTGGCCGTGACCGGCATCGCATGCCGGAGCCCGCCGAGACGGCGCATATCCCGCGTGCCGGTCTCGTGCTCGACGATGCCCGCGCACAGAAACAGGGCCGCCTTGAACGTCGCGTGATTGAGAACGTGCAGCACCGCCGCCGCCAGCGCCATCGGCGTGCCGAAGCCGAGCAGCATCGTGATGAGCCCGAGATGGCTCACGGTGGAGAAGGCGAGCAGCGCCTTGAGATCATCCTTGAAGAGCGCGATCCAGGCCCCGATCACCATCGTCGCGAGCCCCGTCAGCGAGACGATCAGGAACCACTCTGGCGTCCCCGCCAGCACCGGCCACAGGCGCGCCAGCAGGAAGATGCCGGCCTTCACCATCGTCGCCGAATGCAGGTAGGCCGACACCGGCGTCGGCGCGGCCATCGCGTGCGGCAGCCAGAAATGGAACGGGAACTGCGCCGACTTGGTGAAGGCGCCGAGCAGGACCAGGAGCAGCGCGGGAAGATAGAGCGGCGAGGCCCGGACGAGATCGCCCTTCGTCAGGATCTCGCTCATCTCGAAGGTGCCGGCGATGTGGCCGAGGAGCAGCATGCCGCCCATGAGCGCGAGCCCGCCCGCCGCCGTGACCGTGAGCGCCATCAGGGCCCCCGCCCGCGAGGCCGGCCGGTCCCACCAATATCCGATGAGCAGGAAGGAGGAGAGGCTCGTCAGCTCCCAAAATACGACCAGGAGCAGGAGATTGTCGCTGAGCACGATGCCGAGCATCGAGCCTTGGAAGAGGAGAAGGTACGAGAAGAACCGCCCCATGGGGTCAGCGCGGTCCAGATAGAAGCGCGCATAGACGATGACCAGGAGCCCGATGCCGAGGATCAGGACGGCAAAGAGAAAACCGAGCCCGTCAAGGAAGAACGAGAGCGAAAGGCCGAGCTGCGGCACCCACGGCACGGAGACGCGCACGACCTCACCCGAAAAGACGGCGGGGATCTCTGTCAGGAGCAGCGCGAGCGAGAGCGCCGTCACGGCCGCCGTCGCCACCATGCAGGCCGTCCGCCCACCCCGAAGGGCGAGGGACGGAGCGAGCGCACCGAGAAAGGGAAGGAGAACGATGAGCGCCAGTTTCATTCAGGACGTTCGGCGTTGGCGGCGAGCCGATGGCAGCCCGTTAGGGGTGAGAGAGAGGGACATCAGGTCAAAATAAATGACCTCGCGCCTCCGACATATCGGGAAATGCCCTTAAGCGCCACCGCGCAAGCCTTACGCTGGGGATCAGAGGCCTTTCCGCCCCCGATCCCGGTTCCCTCCTGCTGCCAACGGCCCTGATCTCGACCCTCACATATCGAGAACGACGCGGTAGCGTGCCGCGCCATCGAGCAGATGCGTGATGGCTTCGTTCACGCGCGCGATGGGAAAATGCTCGGTCTGCGGCAGAATTTTGTGCCGGGCCGCGAACTCCAGCATCTGCGCCGTCGTGACGGGCGAGCCGTTCGGCGAGCCGGAGACGCTCCGCTGCGTCATGATGAGATCGAACGCGTTGACCGGAATGGGCTCGAGCACCGCGCCGACGACATGAAGCCGCCCCTTCGGCCGCAACGTGGCCAGCATCGCTGGCCAGTCGAGCGGCACGTTCACCGTCACGATCAGGAGATCGAGCGTCCCCGCGATGCGTTGCAGATCCTCCGCCTTGCGCGAGTTGACGACGCGGTGCGCTCCGAAGCCGCGCGCCTCGTCCGCCTTCGCGTCGGTCGAGGTGAAGGCCGTGACCTCGCAGCCCCAGGCCTTGGCGAACTTGAGCGCCAGGTGGCCGAGGCCGCCGATGCCCACGACGCCGACGCGATCGGTCGGCCGGACGTCGAACACCTTGAGCGGCGCGAACACCGTCACCCCGCCGCAGAGCAGCGGACCGGCATCGGCGGGATCGAGCCCGTCAGGGATCGGCACGGCCCACGGCCATTGCGCGCGGACCCGGTCGGCGAAGCCGCCGAACCGCCCGACGATGGTCGGCACGTTCTCGGCGCAGAGATTGCCCTCGCCGTTCTGGCACTCGCCGCAATGCATGCAGCTCGCGGATCCCCAGCCCACCCCGACGCGCTGGCCGACTTCGAGACCCTTGGCGTTGGAGCCGAGCGCGACGATCTTGCCGACGATCTCATGGCCCGGCACGACGGGATAGGTGGAGATGCCCCACTCGTTGTTGATCACCGAGACGTCGGAATGGCAGAGGCCGCACGCCTCGACCTCGATTTCGACGTCGTCCGCCGCCAACGGCCCGAGATCGAAGCTCATGGGCTCCAGAGGCTGGTTCGGACCTTTCGCGGCCCAGGCCGTGATCTGCATGGATGGCTCTCCCTGTTGTTGCACGCCACGAATGCGGCGGGGGCGCATGGTGACCACGGGGCATCGCCTTTCGCGCCCTGTTTCTTGCTCTCGAATTCAAGAAACCGAGGATCGGCAGCACGAAGTCCGGCGCGCATCTCCCGTGGAAGACCCTCACTCTATGGACCGCGATGCAACGCGCAAGCCCGCCGATCACGCTCCCTTTTCCGAGGGCGTGCGAACGTCACACATTGACGCCGCGACGGGCTGAGCAGAGAAACCGGTCGCGGGGGCGTCACGGACCGCCTGGATCGCGACACCAGAAGTCGGAAGGCGGAACCATCATGGAGCGAACAACTGCGGGCTGGGGCAACGGCCTCCTCGGCGTGATCATCTTCAGCGGATCGCTCCCGGCCACGCGCGTGGCCGTCGCCGACCTGTCTCCAATGTTCCTCACCTCCGCCCGCGCGGTCATCGCCGCCCTGCTCGGTGCGGTCTGCCTCTCCGCGTTCCGCGAGACGCCGCCCGAGCGGCGCGACCTCGTCTCCCTCGCCCTGGTCTCGGCCGGGGTCGTCATAGGCTTCCCGCTGCTGTCGGCCCTGGCGCTGCAGCACATCACGGCCGCTCATTCCATCGTCTTCATCGGGCTGCTCCCGCTCGCGACCGCCCTTTTCGGCGTGATCCGCGGAGGCGAGCGGCCCCAGCCCGCCTTCTGGCTGTTCTCGATCGTCGGCGCGGCCGCCGTCGCCGGCTTCGCCCTCCTCGGAAGCGAAGGCGGAACCCTGACGGGCGACCTCCTGATGGTGGCAGCGATCCTGGTGTGCGGCCTCGGCTATGCCGAGGGCGGAGCGCTCTCACGCCGCCTCGGCGGCTGGCAGGTGATCTCGTGGGCCTTGCTGCTGTCGCTGCCGGTCATGGCGGGGATCGGCCTCGTCACCCGGCCAGAGACCTGGAGCACGATCGGCGTTCCGGCCTGGATCGGCCTCGCCTACGTCTCGATCTTCAGCATGATGGTGGGGTTCATCTTCTGGTATCGCGGCCTCGCCCTCGGCGGCATCGCCGGCGTCGGGCAACTGCAGCTCCTGCAGCCCTTCTTCGGGTTCCTGCTCGCGGCCGTCTTCCTCGGCGAGCCGATCGCCTGGACGATGATCGCCTCCACGCTGATCGTCGTCGTATGCGTGGCCGGCGCCAAGCGCTTCGCCTGATCCCTACGAGAGGCAGCCCGACCTCAGGTCGTCGCGGCCTTCTCGAGCGCGTTGTTGATCTTGCCCAGCAGGCGCTGCAGATCCACGGGCTTCGTGTCGAAATCGACGCAGCCGACCTCGATGCTCTTGCGATGATCGCTCGACAGCGCGTGCGCCGTCAGCGTGATGATGGCGATGCGGGCCGTACGAGGATCGGCCTTGATCCGGGTCGTGGCCTCCCAGCCGTCCATCTCGCCGAGCGCCACGTCCATCAGAATGAGATCGGGCATCTCGTCGGCGGCCATGGTGATGCCGCTGGCCCCATCGACGGCCGAGCAGATCGTAAAGCCGCGCCGCTCGAGCCGGCGCGTCAGCATGTCCCGGTTCAGCTCGTTGTCCTCGACGATCAGAATCTTAGGCATAGGCAGCAGCCTCTTCTCCGGTCGCGGAAAGGGCGGCGGTGCCAGCCCTCCAGGAAGGATGAGACGCATCCGCTTCGGCCAGGACCTCGCGGAGCTTCTCCGTAGCGGGGGCGGGCTCCGAGAAGCCCATCGGCAGCGTGATCGAGAACGTGCTGCCCACGCCGAGAGCGCTCTCGACCTCGATTTTCCCGCCCATCATGCGGCACAGCTCCCGCGTGAGCGCGAGGCCCACACCCGTGCCGCCGTACTTGGTGGAAGTCTGCTCGTCCACGACCGCGAACTGATCGAAGATGTTCGGCAGCTCCTTGGGGCCGATGCCGATGCCGGTATCGCGCACCTCGATGAGCACCGCGTCGCCCTCCGCCGTCGCCAGCGGCTTGCAGATCACGTCGACGCGGCCGTCCTTCGTATACTTCACGGCATTCTGGATCACGTTGGAGATCACGCTCCGCGTCTTCATCTGATCGTTCCGCATCGCGCCGAGCGCAGGATCGATCTCGACGTTGAGCTCGGTTCCGTTGAGGCGCGCCTGATCGGCCGCCTCTGCCGCGACGGCCTGCACGACGCTCTCGACCGTGAAGTCGGTGACGAAGAGCTCCATGTGGCCGGCCTCGATCTTCGAAAGATCGAGCACATTGTTGACGAGCCGCAGCAGATGCACGCCGGCGGCATGCGTGCGCTTGAGATCGGAAACGTCGTCGTCCTCGCCCTCGATCTCGGCATCCTCGATCAGCATGGCGCTATAGCCGATGATGGCGTTGAGCGGCGTGCGCAGCTCGTGGCTCATTTTGGCGAGAAACTCGGCCTTCGCCCGGCCGGCACGCTCCGCCTCGGCGGCGGCGACGCGCCCTCTCCTCGCAGGCCGAGCTCGAGGCGCTGATGCGCCACCAGCGCTCGGAAGCGGAGACCCGCTACATCGCCTTCCACGATGCCCTGACCGGGCTCGCCAACCGCGTCCTCTTCCGCGAGGCGCTCGAGAAGCGGCTGAACGAGCCGGTGTCGAACGACAACGGCATCGCCATCCTCTTCATCGACCTCGACGGCTTCAAGAGCGTCAACGACACGCTGGGCCACTCGATTGGCGACACGCTTCTGAAGCAGGTCGCAAGCGAGTTCCGCGATGTCCTCCCCGACAACGATCTCATTGCCCGCCTCGGCGGCGACGAGTTCGCGATCCTGCACGCCTGCGACGAATCGCTGAAGTCGGCGATTGCGCTGGCCGAGAAGGTCATCGCCATCGCCAGCCAGCAGCGCACCGTCGATGGTCAGGTCATCACGGTCGGCGCCAGCGTCGGCATCGTCTCGACCTTCAACGGCATCGACTTCCCCGACACCTTGCTGAGGAACGCCGACCTCGCCATGTATCGCGCCAAGTCCGATGGGCGCGGCACCTACCGCCTCTTCGATCCCGAGATGGACGCGCGCGCCCAGGAGCGCCGCCTGCTCGAGCTCGACATGCGCAATGCCTTCGTCAACGGCGAGTTCCGCCTCTATTACCAGCCGCAGATCTCGCTCAACAGCAGGGAGGTCGTCGGCTTCGAGGCGCTCTTGCGTTGGGAGAGCCCGGAGCGCGGCCTCGTTCCGCCGGACTTCTTCATTCCGGTCGCCGAGGAAACGGGCCTCATCATCCAGCTCGGCGACTGGGTCATCCGCCAGGCCTGCATGGAGGCCGTGAGCTGGCCTGAGCACATTCGCGTCGCGGTCAACGTCTCCACGATCCAGTTCATGCGCGGAAACGTCGTCAACAGCATCATGTCGGCGCTGGCCGCATCCGGCTTGCCGCCGCATCGCCTCGAGGTCGAGATCACGGAATCGGTCCTGCTCGAGAAGACGGATCAGAACATCGACATCCTCCAGCAGCTCCACGCCCTCGGCGTCCGCATCGCCATGGACGACTTCGGCACGGGCTATTCGAGCCTCGGCTACCTGCGCCGCTTCCGCTTCGACAAGATCAAGATCGATCGCTCGTTCATCCGCGACATCGCCAAGAACCGCGAGAGCTCGGCCATCGTCCACGCCATCACCAACCTCTCCATCAGCTTCGGCATCTCGACGACGGCCGAGGGCGTGGAGACGCAGGAGCAGCTCTTCCATCTGGTCAACGAAGGCTGCGCTGAGGTCCAGGGCTGGCTGTTCAGCAAGGCGATCCCGGCCGACAAGATCCCTCCCCTGCTCCAGGAGCCGATGGGAGAGATCATCGAGAAGTGGCGCCAGGACATGGAGATGCAGTAAGCGCGTCGGTCTCTCGACGAAGAAAAGCACAGGCTCTCACGCCGATGCGATCGAGGATCGCGTCGGCGCAAAAGCCGCCGGACAAGGATCCGGCCGGTCCGCCGGGAGGTCTACTCCGCGGCTTCCTTGTAGCTTTCCAGAGGCGGACACGAGCAGACGAGATGCCGGTCGCCATAGACGTTGTCGACGCGGTTGACCGGCGGCCAATACTTGTCGACCCGGAACGCGCCCGGCGGAAAGCAGGCGGCCTCCCGTGAGTAGGGCCGCTCCCAGGCGCCCACGAGATCCTCCACCGTATGCGGCGCATTCTTGAGCGGATTGTTGCGCCGGTCGATGCGGCCCTCCTCGATGGCACGAGCCTCCTCGCGGATCGCCAGCATGGCCGAGCAGAACCGGTCCAGCTCCGCCTTGGTCTCGCTTTCGGTCGGCTCGATCATCAGCGTGCCCGCCACCGGCCAGCTCATAGTCGGCGCATGGAACCCGCAATCGATGAGCCGCTTGGCGATATCGTCGACGGTCACGCCGGCGCGCTCGAGCAGCGGCCGCGTATCGAGGATGCATTCGTGCGCCACGCGCCCATTGCGGCCCGTATAGAGCACGGGGTAGGCGCCCT
>JRYH01000560.1_pt1 | contig 32543 bp, 36 predicted proteins | sample 235351 | NCBI WGS metagenome assembly JRYH01 (sample SAMN03074221, study PRJNA261480) | activated sludge metagenome | biome: Wastewater Treatment Plant; feature: Wastewater; material: Activated sludge; isolation source: activated biomass of a wastewater treatment plant treating wastewater... ...
GAGCAGCGCGGATAGTTGCCAGCGCCAACAAACGGATTTCGACCGGTCTGCGGGGTATCGGACAAGTCCGGAACGATATTTTCATCGTCGAAGGTGAGCCCAAACGTTCCGCCGATGTAGCCATAAATGCCGTTGTCGGCGCGATAGACGATATATCTCACAGCGCCGGCGACTGCGTTCCAAGCAACTCGATTGATGCCGCCCTGCAAGGCAAGATCGTTGACGACACTGCCAATGTTTGACGGCAGGCTCTCCTCGCCGCTCTCGGCAACAGCCGCCACGCGATAATAGTACGTGGTAGCTGTGTAGCCGGGATCGCCAGACGTGCTGCCAGGCTTCGTGACGCCCGTCAGCACCGGAGCGCCAATTTTTGGCGCAAACGTAGGGGCGGCCAAGGTCCAATTCGTTTCCGCCAATCGCCCGAGCTTCATCGGTGAGTGTTTGATGTGGGTAAGGTACATGACGTCGGCCTCTTGAGTAGGCACGACATCCTGAGCCTCTACGTCCGAATAGGGCGTGCTGATTTCGTACGGCACGCCGCCATTAAGGATCTGGCCGCCATCGCGGACGAAACGGATGTATTCGTCCCCCAACTCCAAGACGTAAGTTTGCTCAGTGTTGAACTGAAATGGGATCAGGCGCGCCTCGTCAGCGCTGTCCTTGACCTCACAAACAAACTCCGTCCCGGAACGGTTCGATGCCCCACCGTGAGGATGTATGATCAGGTTGACTGCGGTCCGAAGACCGCTGGCATACTTCGCAAGATCGACGCGCGCACCGAGCGCGGGCGATAGCTCTCCGGCGGTGAACGCCGGCTGGTACGCGCGGATGTCGGCCATTATCCGCGCTCCGCAATAAATTCGCTCTCATGGTCCGACGTTTCGCGCACCTCATTCGCGTCCGCGATTTCGGCCGACGCCTGTGTGGCTTGAGCTAGCTGATAGCAATCGGCGCGGATCTTAGGATCGCGCGTGAGCGGCATGGCGATGCGCGTCGCCAAATGCCAACTCATCGCCTCGGCGAACATCGGCGAGAAGCGCGTGTGATCGGTGAGCCGGAACGTGTAGCGAAGAAATGCAGGCGACAGGTTGCAATAGATCGTCTGCCCCTCGGTTTCGTACGGGAGCGACAATTCCTCCTGACGCGTCAGCGGGCGCGGGTCGAGCGATGAATACTGCCGTCTGATCCACCTGACCTTGAGGCAATCGATCGGGCGGCTATAGGCGCGGGCCCACTGTCCGGGCTTGTCGTTCGCCTTCTCGGCGAGCGATATGGTTCGGCCCGCAAAACTCCACGGGTAGACCTGCAAGAGCGTATCGCGAACATGGTCGTAGAACTGACGGCACGCGCGCGCTTCAGCGGTCGGTTCGTTCAGGTCGTTGATGTTGTCCTTGCCCACATTCGACAGGGCAAGGTTGCAGATCGAAACAGCGAATGCCATCAGCCTTATTTCCCTTCGTTCGGAAACAAGAGGCTCGCGGCGTCCGGCTCCTTATCTTTGGGCCCCATGCCGGCCTCGATAATTTCGAGCGACAGGCTTCGCGCGCCATTCTTGCTTTCGCTCATGCTTGACACGCGAACGGTTGCCGTCATCGTCATGAGCGTACCGACGCGAACGGTATCGATGCCCATCGCGTCGATCTGCTTTTCGCTGAGATAGAGCGACGGGTAGTATTCGTCGCTGTCTGCGCCCTCCGGGCTGGACCCGATATCGCTGTATTTCTGCTTCAGGCTCGCGAGCTTCATTCCGCGCCTTCCCCCAATGAACCGCTCATGACCGCGACCGGGATCACGGGCAGGTTGTTAAAGAGCCTGCGGCCGTCCTCGATCACAACAACGCCCCTCACGGGCTGCTCATTGTGCAGAGACGCGTCAGCGTCGAGCACATCCACGCCAAGCACGCGCGTATTGTCGACGAACCGCGCGCCATCGGCGGCAACCACAATTCCAAGGACGGGCTGGTTGTTGAATAAAATGGTGCCGCCAGCCACGACCCTAACGCCGAGCACCAACTGCTCATTGAAGACCGTAGCCATGCGGCACCTGCTCGCTGGGTGTTATCCCGTTGGAGGGCGCAACCGCCCTTCCGTTTAGATGTCCTCGCTGGGCGTGCCGTCAGAGCCCGGCGCGATCCAATCCGGCTGTACGCCCCCGATCGCCTGGACAACGCCGTTGCCCTTGACCGTCTCGGGCTCGGGCGCATCGGCAAACGGCTCGTGATCGCGCTCGCTGGCCTCGACGTATGCCGCAATGATGCGATCCGCCTCCGCGGCGGTGGCAACGTGTTCGCCGGTAATCAAGCGGGCGAGTTCCTTGCGTTCGGCCGCTTTCTTGCTCTGCCAGTCAGCAGGAACGACAACGGGCCCGGCAGGATCGCTCGTCTCGAGCGGCCTTCCTGCCGGTTTCGAGCCGCCCGTTTTGCCGTCGCCGTCGTGATCGCCCTTGCCGTTGAACGCGTGCGGGCGCGTCCATCTCGGCGGCCGCCGATCCGGATCGTCGGGAACGTCGAAGATCGACCCCGCCTCGCGGATCTGGCCGCCGTAATACCCGCGGACCTTCGCGACCACCCTACTCATTCGACTGGTTCCCCATGGTGACGCCGGCCACGATCTTGCCGGCCGTCATGGGGCCGGTCCCAACGGTGTAGTAGAGGCGCATGAAGCGCTCATTCGTGCCGCGCGGGATGTACTCGGGGACGAAGACGTAACCGGGCACGAGAGCGGCCTTGCCGATGGCCGGGCTTGTCCAGACCGTTTTCGGCGTGGCAAAGCCCTCGTTGTCGTCCACCTCGAGGGAAACCGTCAGCGTAGCAGCGCCCGCCGCGGTAAACTGCTCCACGACCTGCACGAGTAGCGGGATCTGCGTGCCCTTGCCGATGTCGCGCGAGAGATCAACGGTAGCGCCATAGACGCGGCCCGTATCGCCAAGATCGATGACGTTCGTCGATGCGGCAGACACGGTAACGGCCTGCGCATCGGAAAGCAGAGACTGATTGTCGAAGATCATTTTATTAAAGCCCTTCCGTTCGGCCCATCCGGCCTTGTGATAAGTGGATGGCCCGCCTGCAAGGACGGGCCAGCCGGATTATGCGTACTCGGGAACCAGAGCTTCGGTGTTCAGAAGCGCGTCGGTCTCGCGGATCGGAATTCCGCGATACGTCTTTACTTCCTTGCCCTCGACAACCGCCTGAGACAGGCCGGTGTAGTTCGGGTTGGCCGCGAGCAGAGCCCGATCGCTCGACTGAGCGTCGAGGATTTCCAGCACGTCGCGGTTCATGTAGATCGCGATGCGGCTCGAGATGGCATCACGGCGGCGCGACTGGAGGCGGTAATACGCCTTGCGCAGGAGCGCCCAGAGATCGACCTCGCCGTTGAGCATCTTGGACACGTCGATATTCGCGATGCGGGCGTTGTAGCGCCAGTCCTTCACAAACATGCCGATGTGCCAGTTAAACAGCGTCTCCTTGACGTAGTAAGGATTGCCGGCACCGTCCGTAACGCGCTGCTCGCCCTTGTCCTCGATGACGATGCCCGCCTTCATGCCCTTCGGATAGAGAAGCGAGGTAGCGTGATCGCCCCACGTCACGAACCAAATCGACGTGTTATCGTCGCCGGACCCGCCGCCGTGGATGACCTGCGAACCAGCGCCGGGACCGCCGCGAACGGAGTAGCGCGGAGAAAGCCCCTTGAACCGATCCGGCGTCGTTGCCGTGTCGTGATAGAAAATGCCTGTCGCCATTTCCTGGTTCATGGCCTCGAGGTAAGGCGCGCTGTCGGTAAGACGCGCCTTCGCCGGGTCGGGCGCAAGCTTCAGAAGCCGCACGTCGATCTGCGAGCCGGTCTCGAGGAAGCCGGTCGTGTCATCGACCTGCTGCATCGTCGCCCGCGACTGCGGAACACCTTTGTAGAGGCGGCCCCAGCCTACGGTCGGCAAGCCGGTGCGGATCATGTGGCGATGCTGCGCCTGCATGTTGCACTCGGTCGCAATTGCGTCGTCGAGAACAGGGTTCTGCTGATTGAGAATTTCAGCAACCGTTCCCTCGGCCGTTCCTTTGTAGGCGTCGATCAGGTTGGGATAGGTCTTTCCAATGGTGGGCATGTTTAGCCTTTCGGAGCGTCACTAGGGAACAGGACGTGCGCCGGCTCAGCGGGTTTGCTTGAACCGCCAGCGCCGCCATTCGCCGGGTCATCCTCACGGATCATCGCCCCGACTTTCGACGCAAAACGAATAAGCTCGGGATGGTTGCCGCCTCCACTCGCCTCCAAATATTCCTTGAGCGCGGGCGTGCCGAGCTTGTTGATGGCGCGCTGCGACGCCGCAACGGTCACATCCCACTTGTCGCCACCGATCTCCTTGTCGGCCTTCGCATCGTCAACCCATTTGGCGACAGTGTTCGACCAGCCTTCCGTCTCTTTCGCGGAGCGCTCCTGAAGCACCTTCGTGTAGGCCTCGGCGAGCTTCTGCGCCTGGCCGTTCGTCAAGCCCGCCTCTTTGAATTCCGGCCCGAGCGCGTCCAGAAGCTCCTGATCGAGCGCAACGCCGTCCGGCAGTTTGAGATCGTACTTGCCATCGGTCGGAACCTGATCGGCCGCGCTCTTGTCCTTGTCGTCGCCTTCCGTCTTCGGCTTGGTTTTGTCATGCTCGGCCTTCGCTGCGGCATTCTCTTCGTCGCTCTTGTTCGGATCGGCGACGTATTCCTTCCATTCGGCCGGCGCTGCATCGCCGTCCGGCTCCGTGCCTTCGGGCTGCTCACCGGCCGGCTTGTCGTTCGGGAACAGAACGCTGCCCAGATCGGCCGGCGCATCCCCGCTGCCGCCAGCGCCCTCACCTTCCGGCGCGAACATGATTGCGAAATAGATCTGGCTAAACAGCTTCGTCATCGTCCTCTGGCTCCATCGTTTCAGCGAGCGCTTCCGCCGCTGCTCTGTCGGTTTCCCGGATGCGCTCCATGTCCATCAGCAGCGCCGGGTAAAGCTGCGGATCGATATTTTCGAGCTTCGCGATAAGCTTTCGCCCAGCCGATTGAAGCCCAAGCTGGTAGTTGGTGGAGTTGTTCTCGCCCGTGTACGGATCGCGGTAGATGGCGCACTGCTCGAGCATCCAGAACAGGACGCGTTTGCCGTCCCCGGTCGCGAGTACGGCGCGAAACGCCCTCTCCAATTCCTCGCTCTCGACGATCTGCGCCGGCGATAGTTGCTCGCTCAAATCGCCGCGCATCAGCCAAGCCCCAGTTTCTGAAGGAGAGAGCCGCCGCTCGCATTGTTCTGCGCGTCAGCCAGCACAGATGCCGCCTCCGCGCTTTGCTTCACGGCCGGCGCGACCTGCGCCGCCATCGCGGCATTCTCTGCGGCCTGCTGTTTCTCGGCGCGCGCGGCGCGTATCTTCGCAACCTCGTCGTCCGGCACGACGATGGATGGAGGCGCGCCGATGAAATCGAAGTACACATCGACCGCCTCGTCCGCGTCGATCTTGTCGAGCACTTCCGGCTTGACGGCGGATAGTTGCCCAACGAAGCCGATGCCGCGCTCGATGCTGCCTGTCGCGACCGCCTTCTGCGCCTGCGCCAGCATCGACGTGTATTCGATATCGAGCTCTCTCTTTTGAAGGTCGGGCGGCGGCGGCGGCAGCATTCCGCGGCGATTAAGTATCGCGTACGCGCGATCAATCACCGGCTCCAACTGGCCGTTGTAGATGTTTTCGAGCACCGGCCCGAGCGCGAGTAGCTTTTCCTCTTTGCGCTCCGCAATCTCGAACTGATTGCGCGGCTGTATGCCCTCCATGTTTGCGAGCATCAGGAACAAATCGGCATATAGCATCCGGTCGATGCGCTGCTGGACATCGCGAATGTCTTCGCGAAGCTCGCCCAGGCGCAGGTTGACCTCCATCGCCGGCCGATACCCTACGCGGTTGACATCGTCGACATAAGTGATCGACCCCGGCAGGAGAGAAGCCGGGTTGTTTTTCATGCTCGTCGGCCCGGTCATCGGCGGCCGAACAAGCTTGTCGATACCCTCGAGCTTCCGCGTCTGCTCCTTCTGAAGCATCTTCACGTCGCCGAGAACATCCTGGCCCGGCGACGTGGCGTAGTGATCATCTCCGGACAGTTCCCAGGGCGGTGCTACGATGGGGTTTTCTTCGAAGCCGCTTTCCTCGAGCAGCTTGTTCCCATCAGCGCCGTCTTCCCAATAGTTGGAAAGAAACGGCATATCCCACTTGGCGGCGCTGCCAGGATTGCGGTTTAGGCGCGGCTCGATCGCATGCCAGATCACAAATGCTTGGTCATATTTGCTCGTGTCGTAGAGCGTGCGAATGCGGGCGCTCACATTGTCGAGACCGAAGCGAGAGACAATGCGCTGCACAGACCAGCGGAAATTCCGGTAAAGCGTCGTCGCGCGCCCGGTATCGTCGCGCGCGATCCAGAACGTACCGTGCAAAAGCGGGATGAGCCGGATAACCTCGGCGTTATCTTCCGCGAGGATGCCGCACGACTGGCCGAACAGGCCGAGATCGCCGTAGCCGGTGTGAAATGACGTGTAAAGGTTCGACGCCGCGAACACCTTACGCATCACTTCCTCGGTCTCGGACAGATACAGTTTGACCGGCGCGAAGTCCTTCAGCTCAGGATCCTTCGCCGCAAGCTTGAACCACGGCCTGGCGGGAGACGTTAGACCCGAGTGCATACCGGACTTGAGCGTCCGGAGCGCCAGCGTGGCCGTGCTATCAATGATCTTCTTGCGAGATGCCGAACGCTCGGCGCGAAGCTGCGCCCGGTACCGCGTGGGGTCGATGTTTTCCGCGAGTTCGCTCCACTCGCTTTCCCACGGCTGACGAACCTGTTTTAGTTCCTCTATGCGTCTGCGGTGGTAGGCGATTTGCGTCTCGTTACGTGGCGGGGCCATGGCTTCCCCTTACTGCCCAAGCAGCGTCTTCTTGCCGGTGTCCGCCGTCTCAGTGACGCCAGTCCCAGACGTGAGGATGGTTTGCGATGCAGCGCGGATGCGATCGGTCGTCCGCCTTGACGCTGCCGATCGCGCCTCTCCGGCGTCCGGCAATCTCTGCTGAGAGTATTGCGCCGGCTCCCGAATTTTCGGGGCAGACGGCTTACTGACAGTGCACATGCACGCACCTATTGCGAAGGGTGAGACAATCCCCGCAACACTGCACGCGAACGGTTGTCGGCATTAATCGAGCGGGTTGTAGTCGACCACGACCGCGTCGTATTCCTCCCCGGCTGCCGTTGCCTTCGTGGCGTAACGCTCTTTCTTCGCGACCGGCTCGGCAAACGTCAGGCCCAGCGCATCGCCCTTGTTCGGCGACGGGAGGCCCCGCTCCTTCATATCCTCTTTGCTCTCAAGCTGCACTTTGCCGTCGAGACGCGGAACCGTCTCCGGGCCGATCAGGTCCTGATAGAGCCCTTCGTCAGCAGGATCGATTGCGCCGCCAGCCTTCACCCAGCGCTTAATCCCGCCCCACATCTCGGCGCGCTTGTTCATGAAGCCGGGGTCGATAGCTTTCCCGGAGAACCAGACCAAGCGCCACGAACGGCCCATGACCTGGCCGGCGCTGACGATGCCGGTCCCATAGCCCGCATCGACGAAGACCCCATCCGCCTGGTGATCGTCTTCGAGACGCGCGATCAGGTTCGCAACTTCCACGTCGTTGTCGTTGCGCGGCAGGGTCGTGAGCGACTTGGAATAGAGCCCTTGCCGCAGCATGATTTCAAGGTTGTCGTCGCCGGTCCAGGCGGGATCGACGCCGATAATCACGGGCGCGAAGCTGTATTGCTCGCGCCGCAGGTGCACCTTGCGCGCCTTGTCCACGTCGTCGGCTGATATGTACTGCATAGCTGATTGGCTCGGGAATTGGCCGCGCACGCGGACCTTGACGAGGTCACTATCCTCGCCATGGTCATCGACGAGGCGTTGCAGATATTTCTTGTTGGTGCCTGGCACCGTGCGGCTGTCGATCTGCCGGTTGATCCAGCGGTGCCGGTATCGCCGGAAGCACTCGCGGAACCGGCCGCTGTTGCGCGTCGGGTTGCCGAACACGATCCAGATGATAACCGTGTCCTCGTCGGTCATCGCGCCTTCGGCGACTTCCCAAACTTTGTCGTGGATCTTCGACGCCTCGTCGAATTCCAGAAGGATAATCTTCCCCTTATTGTGCAAGCCGGCGAACGCTTCCGTGTTGTGCTCTGACCACGGGATGAAGTCCTGCCGCCAGCTATCGCCGTGCTGCGGATCGCGCGATTTGACGGACTTGATCTGCACGTCGAACCAATGCGACGTGAGCGAGAGCCGGAACCACTTGCCGATCTCCGGGCTCGTCTTCGTCACCAACTGGTTTTCGGTGTTTGCCGTCGTCAAGACGCGCGCGTCATCCCAGCACGACATGGCCCAATTCGAGAGCATACCCATGCACGCCGACTTGCCGATGCCATGGCCCGAGGCGACGGAGATCTGCAACGGCTCATAGCGTCTAGCCGGATCGCGCAGGTGATCGCGGATCACGCGGAAAATATCGGCCTGCCATTCCCGCGGGCCATCATACGACGCCAGCGCGCCATGGCCCCAATCCCAGGCAACACGGCTCCACCGATCAGGGTCATACCGGCAGGACGCGGCGAGACTGATAATCCCGTCGTTCGGATCGGCCTTGCGGGCGGCAGCGGTCATAGGGCTACGCGCTCCCATCGGAATTTCGGCGCACCATTGACCACCTGCCATTCTCGATTATTGCGCGTCGTCCACCCCTTCCCGACCTTGAACGTTCGGACTTCGGCAACGCGTTTCATGCCCGCCGCCTTCGGGCTCGACCCTGGCTCGGATGTGAGTGTGTACGTCACCAGCTTGCGCCCGCCCATTGCAGACCACGCTTGCCAGCAAGCAACGTAGAGCTTCGAGCAGATCGGGACAGTGTGCCCATTCGCCAGGCGTCGCCTGATCCCATCGGTGCAACAACGCACGACCTCCGCCGTCACCCCGTCATCCAGTTTGCGTGCGACAGGACGACCGACGATCGCCACGCCGACAATCTGTCCGTCGATACAAGCGGCAATTGCAAAGCGCGCAGCATGGACCGGCCTATTGTGGCGGTGATGCGCAGCGACAAACGCATTTGCCTTCTTAATGGTTGTCGGGGTTATGACGACGGTTGTTGGACGATCAAGCATCGCGCCTTGCCGCCCGCGCCAATCGTTCCGCGAGCGCATCGAGCCCGGTCACTTCCAATTTGTCGTTGTAGAGCGAATGATGGCGCGCGAGCATATCGAGCGCGCGAAGACGATCAGCGCGCCGGATCTTGGCGACGTGCTCGATTTCACCCTCGCCTTTCGAGACCGTGACGACGTCTAAGCCGGCAACGGCGGCAGCCGTTTCATCGTCCCAATCGGAAGGCCGCTTAAGCGCGCCGTTCTCGTCGAACATCTTGCGGATATCGCCGAATGCGACATCAGCAATGGCCCGCAACACGCGCTCGGCTTTCAGGTCGAGCTTATCCGCGCGTTTTTCGGATGCTTCGGCAACGGCAGCTTTGACGTGAGCATAAGTCAACAGGCGTGCGCCCTGCTCTTTGGCCGTCTTCTTCGAATACCCGGCACGGATCGCGGCCTGAGTTGCATTCAGGTCGATCAGATATTCGCGCACGAACTGCGCCTGCTTTGGCGTCAGATTTGACATGCGCGGGAATTTACGCGGCGAAGGTTGGCGAGATCCGCGCGTGGAGTTGCATTGCCCAGCTCGAATGGTGGGCTACCAGGGGGCTACCGCCAAGCCGGTTCAGAGCTGGTAGCCCCCTAACCAACTGATGTTTATGAATTTTCTTCTCGAAAACAGGGGGCTACCGGCTCTGTTTTGGAAACATTTATATTCTCTATATACCTACCCTATACAACGTATATACAGCGCCACTTTCCCCTAAATGTTATTGAAATAGCTGGTAGCTGGTAGCTTTATTGAAAATAACTCAATGAAAACAACGAAAATCGGGGGCTACCGGATCGATTTAGCTGGTAGCCTAGCCGGTAGCCGGTAGCCTTTTCATAAAAACACCAATGAAATCAATGAAAACGCGCGCTGGAATTTAGCGCGACCAAAAAAGAAGCCCGCCGAAGCGGGCTCCACACGGACTGAGCCAGGCGGCTCCTACCAATCCGAACTGAGGGTGTCTTGCGGCGGCGGCTCGTCGTCGCCAATGCGGTGCGGCCACCACTTGGCGAACCGTTGATCACCGCGCACGTATCCCTTGATCTGCTTTCCGTTGCGCTTCAGGTTCCGGGTTTCAGGATCGAACCCAAGGCCGGCGAGCGCCTTCTGCATCGTTCGGCGTTGCAGATCGGTGATGCGGTGTATTTCGTCCGCCTTCACGCCAACGAGCTCCCACGCGTCGCGCACCGCGATCTTGAGGGTTCCCTCGGGGATCTTGTCGTCGAGCAAATCGCTCCATGCGCCATAGTCGATCTTGCCCGCGTTCGATGCGTTGTTCTGCTCGTAGAGATCACCCTCGAGATAGAGATTTTCGCCCGGCTCCGCCTCAACCGCCTCGGCCCATAGCTGGTCACGGGCGGCGACGAGCGCATCAACATCGGCCTTGCCGGCGTCTACGATCCAAAACCGGCGATTGCCTGTCAGGGAGGTTAGAAACCGGCGCTCGTTCGACGTGCCGAACAGAATGAATTGTCGCTGCACTTCCGTTTCGGTTCGGGCATACGCCTTGCGCGCCCGGTCGGACTGCGTTGTGACGAAATGCTTGACCGTCTCGACCTCGCGGCGGCCCGCGCCGATCATCTCGGCCATTTCAATGAGCCACTTGCCCGCGGATTGCTCGATGACCGTTTTCGCGTCCGACCCGATGCGGAGCTGATCGCCAAACCAGTGCGCGTCTGGGCATAGCGCTCGGATCAGCCGGGACTTCCCGAGATTTTCCGGCCCATTCAGAACAAGCACGTGATCGAATTTGCATCCGGGCTGGCGCACGCGGCGAACGGCGGCACAAAGCACCTTGCGTGCGAATGCCCTCGTAAGCGGCGTTTCCTCAACGCCCGCGTATGTTTCGAGCCATTCGTTTAAACGCGGCACGCCATCCCATTCAGGGAGCGACGCCAGATAGTCCCGCACCGGATGGAACGACTGAACCCGAGCGACGCGCTCAAGGACCGGCGCGACGTTGGAGAACTTCGGCGTCAGGTGGAACCCCTCGAGCCATTCGATGATCCGCGAAATATCGACATCGCAGATTGCGCGCGGTGACCATTCCTCGGATTGCGCGGACCACGGCGGGCGGTTTTTCAGAACGATGCGCCCGGCGAACACGTCATAGCCGAGCACGTCTTGCATGTCGGAATGGTGCTCGAGAAAGAGGGCCCAATTCTTCGTGACGCTTGGCTTGATCTTGCCTTCAGCGTTGCACACTAAATGGATTTGCCAGCTATCGTCGGCCGCGACGGTCCGGCGCGTGTGAAGATCCGTGACGGTCGCCTGCTGCGGCTTCTCCTGCTGGGCAGGGCGCATCTGCTGAACAGTCGCCTGCGGCGCGGGGCCGGCAGATGGCGAAGTCGCGGGCGGCGCGGCGGGCTTCGCCTGCTGCGGCTCAGGCCATTCGCGGCGCTTCCATTCCGCCCACTCGTCGAGCGTCATCACGGTCGCGCGCATGTAGGCGTCGAGCTCGCCCTTGCCCCAGCCGTCAGCCACAGCGTCGGCGCAGTCCCAGCCTTTAGGAGGCGTCTTGCCGGACTGCCAATCTGCGAACGTGAATTTTTCCATGGTCATGCCCGGCCAGATGCGCGCCGAGGCGAACTCGGGCGGCCAGTGTTGCTGCCAACGGTTGCCGGCACGACCCCGGCAGAACAGCAAATCACATCGTCAGCCGCACCATGTTGCGACGCGTTCGCATCGAAATTAGCCGCAGGACACAAGATGTAGTGGTGCGAAGTCTCTAATTCCACCAATGCAACCATAGCCCCGCCCTGATCTGTCCTTCCCGGCCACGCAAGAGCCGGGTTTCCCCCAAATCGGATTACACTACCGTTGCGATAATCACAACATAATGATTGACGTGATGCGGCGCGATGTGTAAGTGTTGCGCTCATCGCAACGGAGATCGCATCAATGGACGCTCTTCCCCGCACGCACCAGCAGATGGCCCTCCGCCCGACCCGTTATGAGGTCGAGCTGACTGTAGGAAGTACCCGCAAGATCGTCGGCTATACGGCGCGCAAAACGCGCGAGGCGCTGCTGCGCTACGTCCAGACCCATCGCGACGAGATCATTCAATACATTGGCGATCCGGATAGCGCCTACATCACCGCGCGCCGCGAGCGCATCGACATCAACGAAGGAGTGTCGATCGGCTTCACCGGGCGCACCGAGCGCGACGCCCGCAACGCTCTCGAACGCGGCGAGGCCGTGTCTTGAGCGAGCCTCAGAAGCACAAAAGGACGCTGCGCCTCGGCGTCGTCATTCAATGCTCATGCGGTTGGCAGTCAGTTCCCGCTTTCGGCATGGGCTGCGAAGCATTCGCCCGCGCTCAATGGGAAGTGCACCGCGAGCACGACATCGAGCAAGCCCACAATCTAGATGGAGACGCCCGTGACTGAAGTTTATTGGCACCCGTCGCTGCCGCCGCTGTCGAAGCCTGTTCTCGACCACGCGGACGGGCTCGCCTAATGACAGTTCGCATCATCGATACCGAGACGAGCGGGTTCGACCCGGCTGCCGACGAGATTTGCGAGATCGCCTCCCTCGACCTCAAGAAAATCAACGGCCAGTTCCGCGCGACAAACCTCCTCTCGACGCTGGTTAGGATCTCGAAGCCAATGCCCGCCCAGGCATCGGCCGTGCATCACATCGTCGATGCGGATCTTAGTGACGCCCCCGGTATCGATGATGCGCTTGTGCCGTTCGCAGAGCACGACGGCGCGGAGCTTGTGCTCGTCGCACACAATGCGGATTTCGACCGATCGTTTCTTAAGCCGTGGCTTAGGTCCCAGCGCTGGATCTGCACTTACAAGGTCGCGCTTCGCCTGCTGCCCGACCTGCCGAGCCATAGCAACCAGTTCCTGCGCTATCACTTCGGGATCATCGACCCGCTCGGCATCGACCGGAAGTCAATCGACCCGCACCGCGCGCTGTCTGATTGTTTCGTCACGGCGGCGGTGTTCATCCAGCTTATGACGCTCGCCCCGAGCTTCGCGCAAATGCTCGCGTGGAGCGAAGAACCGCCGCTGAAATCTCGCATCACGTTTGGCACCAAGCACAAGGGGCTTCGCTACGACGACCCCGAAGTGCCAACGAGCTACCTGCGCTGGATCATCAACGAAAGCAGCCTCGACGAGGCGACGAAATACAGCGCCGGCTACTGGCTCGCCAAGCGCGGCGAGGCCGAGAGCAAGAAGCTCATGGGGACGGCATAACATGCGCGTCCTGATCGGCTGCGAAACTTCAGGCGTCATGCGGAGGGCCTTTGCGGCGCTCGGTCATGACGTTTGGTCATGCGACGTGCTCCCGGCAGAAGACGGCAGCAACCGCCACATACGCGACGACCTGCGGAACCACCTTGACGGCGGCTGGGACTTGCTCGCCGTGGTGCACCCGCCGTGCACGAGGCTCTGCAATAGCGGCGTCCGCTGGCTCACGACACCGCCGCGCGGGAAAACTCTTGATCAGATGTGGGCAGATCTCGACGCGGGCGCGGCTTTCTTCTCGGATTGCTGGCGCGCACCGATCGCGCGCGTTGCCCTCGAAAACCCGATCATGCACCGCCACGCCAGAGAGCGGATGCCCGCCGATCTGCCGAAGCCGCAGATCGTTCAACCGTGGTGGTTCGGCGAGCCGTTTTTCAAGGCGACGGGTTTCTATCTTCGCGGCCTCCCGAGGCTTACGGCGACCAACAAGCTCACGCCGCCATCGAGCGGGACCGCCGAGCATCGCGCCTGGTCCGCGATCCACCGTGCCCCGGATAGCGCCGGGCGAGCGCGCATCAGAAGCAGGACATTCGCAGGCGTTGCGGCGGCCTGCGCCGCGCAATGGGGCGGTGACGCTATCGACAACGAAACTCTCCAACTTCATGAAGGCTGACCGGATGGCAGACATCAATTTCCACGAACCGGATGACGTGCTCGGTACAATTGGCGATTGGGCGAAGTGGGCGCGCGAATGGAGCGGGTCTGCTTTCATCGCTGGCGATCCCGTAAAGGACGAGGCCGAGTGTCGCGGAGATCTCTATGCCGAGCTTTGTCGTCTCGGTAACGAAATGCTTTGGCTAGGCGATAAGGTGCTGAAGCTCACCGCCGCCTCTCGGCCTACAGCCGGGGGAGACGCGCCGACCTTCCAACAACGTGTGCAGCCGTGGATGCTCGCATGCTTTGGCGCGGAGATCGCCGCTGACCGCCTCGAACGCAACGACCGCTTCATTGAGGAAGCCTTAGAACTCGTCCAAGCGAGCGGATACAGCAAGGAACGCGCTCACCAACTTGTTGAGTACGTCTTCGGCCGTGATCAGGGCGACATAGATCAGGAGGTTGGCGGAGTCATGGTCACGCTCGCCGCCCATTGTCTCGCGCATGGCGTTGACATGCATGAGGCAGCCGAGCGGGAACTTGCCCGCATCTGGACCAAGGTCGAGGCGATCCGCGCCAAGCAGGCGTTGAAGCCGAAGGGCTCCGCGCTGCCGATCCCCGTCACCAACGGAGGCGCAAGGTGAAGAATAATGCCTCGCTCTTGTGCCGCCTGGGACTGCACGCCTGGGACAACCGGAACCCCACAGCCATCGGGGAAGCGCGCACGTGCCAGCGACCCGGCTGCGGCCGGCGAGAGCGACTAGAGGTCGACATCTGGAACGCTGGCGTTTGGGTTCCCCATGACGACGCAGCAGACCGCCCCGTCACTGATCCTACGGATGGGGGCTGAGACAATGGGTAAGACCGAAAAGCTGAGCGACGCGCAGTGGGGGTTCCTTCGTTCGATCGAGGACTTCGGCCCGCGCACGGCGATCGAAGTCATTGGGCCGCCCAAGATGGATGGTTCCAGAAGGATCAAGCTTGAGAACTGCGCCGTATCGGCCGCCACGCTCGACAACCTTCGCCGGCGAGGCCTCGTCCACATCGAGCGTGGCGAGGTGAAGCGCCCCGTGAATGCTGTCGGCAAGAAGGGGAACACTCGCACGCAGATAGCGATCTCGCTCACGGATGCCGGTCGCGCGGCGATCTTTGTTCCCGACCACCTTACCCCCACCCAGAGCGATAAGGAGAGCGGTGATGTCTAAGAGAGACAACACGATCATCACCCAGGCGGACCGCGATTTGCTTGCCGAGGAGTACCTGAACGGCGGTCGCGAAGGTCGGTATCCGACTTACGCATATTTGGCCCGCGTAGGCGAAGGAGATTTCGCGCTCTGCTCACTGAGGGCAGTCGCGCGTGCGCGGCTGGCCAGCGTCCCGCCCCCGACGCTGAACCCCATGGACGGCTGCCCATACTGCAAGTGGCTCTCGGAGCGCGGAGAAACCCGCCTCGATGATCCCTGCAAGCTGCATCAGGCTATTGCCGATTTGCAGCACGATCTCGCAATCGAGCGCCGCATCAACAAGCAACTGACCAAGGACATTGCGGGGCTCAAGGAGCAGATCGGCACCGTGTGCGCCGATCTCGAAGAGATCCACGGAGGTCTCGATGCCTACTGACCGGACCATGCCTGACGCACAAGCCAAAGCACTCACGGAGCGGATGGATCGGTTCTACGATCATTTTTACGAGGTGCACAACGAGCCCGTCCCCCTGCTCGCTGCGCAACTCGTCTTCGACGCCCAGGCCGAAATCAACCGGCTCCGGTCAGAGCTTGCCCGCACCGAACGCAACCGCGATATGTGGAAAGGCCAGAGCGAGCGCCAGGCCGCCATGCTCGCGGAGCTGCGCGCGGCCACGCATCCCGCGTGCGTTCATTGCGGAGGAACCGGCGCAATCGTCCGCGAAACGCCCGGCCTTCCCGCCGCTCAATCGTCATCCGGGTTCGCGGCCACGGCGAAACTCGAGCGCATTGCATGTCGCTGCCAGACTGAAGCGGAGGCAGGACTGTAATGCACACTACATCTTTCACCGTCCAGCGCGACGGCGAGGCGTTCGACCTCGAGATTGAATATTCCGTCGCGCGCTATTACCCGGCCCAAGCCTACGGCCCGCCCGAAGATTGCTACCCGGCAGAGGGTGGCGAGATCGAGGAGCTAACGGCCTACCTCGACGGTGAAGTGTTCGCGTTGACGCCCGCCGAGACGCGCATTGTCGAGGAACGGATCTATGACCGCCACGAATACGATTAGGCTTCCGAAATACACCGCTCGAGTGCTCGAGCGCCTGCGCCGCGGCGCGGTCCTATGCCGAGCAGTCTCCACGACAGATGAAGCAACGGCCAAGGGGGGGGGCTTTGTCTACTTCACCCACCCCGACAACAAGCCGGTTCCGTCCGGGACAGGCAGGCGACTGGTGCAATCCGGCGCGGTCGTCGCAAATGGCGACGGGCTCCTTGATGGCTGGTCGCAGACGTTCATCCTCAATCGTGACGCCGAAGTGAAGGCAGGAAAATGACGCTGCGTCTCCACTTTAGACCCAATGCGTTACCGCGCACGACGACACGGATGATCGAAGAAATTATCAACTCGCCGCTTTTGGTACGTGAAACATGACGAAGACCAGCATATCGGACCGCCTCTTAAAACTCTCAGAAGTCACCCATAAAATCAGCATGGGCCGCACTTGGATCTATGAACAGATCAAGGCCGACAGCTTTCCGAAGCCGTTGCAGCTTTCGCCTTCGGCTGTCCGCTGGCGCGAGAGTGAAATTGATGCGTGGATCAACAGCCACCCGACAGCTACCGGCGAGGGAGCCTTATAATATCAAGAGGCGGCTTCATATCGACAATCAGCATGTCGGCCCAAATCTGCGCCAACTCGGTGCGGCGCTTCAAATACAGGGCTCGATTATAGGCCGCCTCAACCGTGCCAGACGGGACATGAGCAAGCATAAAGTCGATGATGGCCCTGTCATCCGGGTATGCCTCATTCATCACGGTGGAGAACGTGGACCGCCATCCATGCGGGACGTGGCGGCTGTGATACCCCGCCCGGTTCATCATATACCCCATCGCATTCTCAGACATGGGTTTAAACGGGTGCCTGATATTGGGGAACACGTTGGGTCCGCGCCCGGTCAAGGTGCGAACTGCCTCAATGGTCTCGATGGCTTGACGTGACAGCGGCACCAGATGGTCGCGGGTTTCGTCAGCCTTCATGTGCAAACGCAGTTTCATTCGAGCGGCCGGAACGGTCCAGAGCGTCGTACCTTCGGACAACTCGCACCACGGCGTTTTAGCAATCACGCCGGGACGCAGTGCGGTCAACGCTAAAAGCCGGATGGCGAGTTTGGTGGCGGGATGCCCAGGTGAGGCATCCACGTCTCGAATAATCTGCCGCGCGGCTTCCAGATCTGTGATCGCAGGTTGCCGGCCCTTCACCATCGGGGCCATAGCGCTTTGGAGCAAGGCGGCTGGGTTAGCTTCCGCGCGTGCCGAGGCGATTGCGTATGTGAACACCGCGCCGATGCGCTGCCGTATGCGCCGCGCCGTTTCTTTTGCGCCGCGCTTCTCGATCTTGCGCAGCAGATCAAGGACTTCGGGCGCGCCAACGTCGCGGATCGGCAGGTTTCCGACCTCCGGGAACACGTCCCTTTCTAATGAATTGAGAACATCCGACGCGTGGACCTCGGTCCAACTGGACTGATTTAGTTTGACCCACTCGCGCGCCAGAACTTCGAACGTCTCAGCCGATTGCCGTTCGACCTCGAACTTTTTTAGACGCTTGGCTTGCGAAGGGTCTTTGCCTTCGCGGAGCAATGCCTTGGCTCGATCCCGAGCGCTTCTCGCGTCCGCAAGTGAAACGACTGGGTATGCACCGATTGATAGAAGACGCTCTTTCCCGGCAATCCGGTACTTGAACCGCCAGAGCTTGCCGCCAGCCCTGCTAACCAGAAGAAACAACCCGCCGCTGTCAGACAGTTTATAGGCGGCGTCGCGCGCCTTGGCCTTGCGGATTGCCGCGTCGCTCAACATCGATACCCCCACCGCCCCAATCGATACCCCAGAAAGCCCCCCCAGACTTCGCGGATTGCGGCGGACTGGGGCGAACCTTAGTGGCAAGGAATGATGCGAAATCCGCAACAAATCAAGCCCTTGCGGAAGGGAACGGACAGCTGCGAATGGGATGATGGCGGAGAGGGAGGGATTCNNACCACTCTGCCACCTCTCCGGCCTGCTCGCCTAAGGCGCAACGGCGTGGTCAGACCGCAGCGCATACGAGCCGAGCGGTGGTCAATAGCGGGTGATCGCCTCGGACGCAAGTGCACCCGAGCGCCAGATTGAACCGGGCCAGGGCATGGCGCTTCGAGCACGGCCCAAAAACGCAACCGGCGAACCGAATAAAGTGCCTCTGAGCCGGGCAGGCACGCTGCAGTAACGAACCCACCGCTCTCAAGTTGAAGCCCGCGAAAGTCAGAACGCGGCCAACCAAGCCTGCCATCTTGTACCCCGGCTTTACCGACGATCATCCAAAGATCGTGCAACACAGCCTTAACGTGCAATGCAAATAATAGAACACGTCGAAGAACGCGGGGCTGCTAACGAATCCTGAGCAAGAACGCTCTACGTATGACATTCATGACACCGGCGCTAAAAACCGGAGGACGGCAGACGGTACGATCGATCGTCTCAGAGGCCCCTGGTCTGAAGCGAAATTGGACAACCGCGCCGGGAGGGCACGGCAGATGACGGACCCCATCGGTCTAGGGCCGTTTCTGGATCGCTGGGCTGATGGAAATCCCGGCCGGGCGGACGTCAGCGCTACGTTGCGCCGCCTGGCCGACGCATGCAGCCGGATCGCGGATCTCGTAAGCCTTGGACCGCTGGCGGGCACGCTGGGTTCCGAAACCGGCCGCCAGACTGGCGCCGATCCTCAGAAAGAGGTCGACGTCCGCGCCAACGATCTCATCGTGGCCGCCTTGAGAGAGGCGCCCGTCGCGACCTTCGGTTCGGAAGAGCTGGAAAGCCCGGCGCCCATCAATCCGGGCGCGCCCTTGGCCGTCGCGGTGGATCCCATCGATGGCTCGTCGAACATCGATGCCAATGTTTCCATCGGCACGATTTTCACCATTCTGCCGGCACTCGCCGACGATCCTGCATCGAGCTTTCTGCAGGCGGGAAAGACGCAGGTGGCAGCGGGCTTCGTCGTCTATGGACCATACACGACCCTGGTGCTCACCGTTGGCAGCGGCACGCAGATCTTCACGCTGCAACGGATGACGGGAGAATTCCTCCTGACGGCGCCCGAGGTCGCGATCCCGGCGACGACGCACGAATACGCGATCAACACCTCAAATTATCGCCATTGGGACGAATCCATCCGCACCTACATCGACGATTGCGTGCGCGGATCCGAGGGACCGCGGGGCGAGAACTTCAACATGCGCTGGACGGCCTCGCCTGTCGCCGACATCTACCGCCTGCTGAGCCGGGGCGGCATCTTCCTCTACCCGAGCGATCTTCGCGAGAACTACGCTATGGGCCGGCTGCGCCTCGTCTACGAGGCCAATCCCCTGGCCTGGATCATCGAGCAGGCGGGCGGTGCCGCCACCAACGGCCGCGAGCGCATCCTGGACCGCGAGCCCGCGGGTCTTCACCAACGCACGCCTTTCGTCGCCGGATCCAGGACCGAGGTCGAGTATCTTATGCGTCTTTATCAGACCCCCTTCGGCGTCGGCGAGCGCTCGCCCCTGTTCGGGCGCCGGGGCCTGTTCAGACGATGACGAGCGAACGCGCCAGAAACTAATCGTGCCCCATCCGTTAGCAGCAGAACCATATGTCCGCTAAGCACCCCATCATCTCCGTCACAGGCTCCTCAGGCGCCGGCACCACCAGTGTTCGCCGCACCTTCGAGCAGATCTTTCGGCGCGAGAAAATAACCGCCGTCTTCATCGAGGGCGATGCATTCCATCGCTACAACCGCGACGAGATGACGGCCGCCATGGCGGAAGCCGCCGCCAACGGCAATCCCAATCTCAGCCATTTCGGAGAGGACGCGAACCTGCTCGCGGAACTCGAGCTCCTGTTCAAGACCTATGGCGAGACCGGCACTGGGCGCTCGCGCTACTATGCCCACGATCACGCCGAGGCAGAGGCCTACGGTGTCCCGCCGGGCCACTTCACGCCATGGCAGGAGATCCCGTACGACACGGACCTCATGATCTACGAGGGCCTGCACGGTTGCGCGATTACCGAAAAGGTCAACATCGCCCGTTACGCGGACCTGCGCATCGGCGTCGTGCCTGTGATTAATCTCGAATGGATACAGAAGATCCACCGCGACAAGGAGACACGCGGATACTCCCCCGAGGCGATCACCGACGTCATCCTCCACCGCATGCCGGACTACGTGAAATACATCTGCCCGCAATTCACGGAGACCGACATCAACTTTCAGCGCATCCCGACGGTAGACACCTCAAACCCCTTTATCGCCCGCTGGATCCCGACCAACGACGAATCCATGGTCGTCATCCGCTTCAAGAACCCGCGCGGCATCGACTTTTCCTATTTGCTGTCGATGATCAAGGACAGCTTCATGTCGCGCGCGAATTCGATCGTTATCCCGGGCGGCAGCATGGATCTGGCCATGCAGCTCATCCTGACGCCGATGATCCTTCAGCTCATCGAGAGGAAACGCCGCACGTTCTTCTGATCAAGCGGGCGAGAGGGTGTGCCCTGCCAGGGCCACACCCGCGCGCCGGAGTTGCATCTGGCCACCTTCCGGCCGAGCCGATAAAGTCCGATTCCTCGCCTAGAGTGCTTCCGGAAAAGTGAGAACCGGTTTTCCGGGAGAAGCGCGAGGAAACAAAAACTTAGAGCCGTTCCCCGATTCCACTTAAGCCGGAACGGCTCTATGGGCACCCTGGCCAGATCGCGCGATTCAAGGCATCTCGCGTCCGCCCGCAGGAGACCTTTGGCCTGCTGAAGCAAGGTCGCGCCGGTCTCGAGCAGGCCATCCCCCGAAACCGTCATTCCCGAACCTATGAGCAGCGCTGTGACCGACCTCGATGTGGCCGTGAGCGAGATCGCCGAGGAAATGCGCCGGAGACCGGATCGCGGCGAAGTGGCGACCTATATTCCGGAGCTCGCGCGCGTCGACCCCAACGCCTTCGGCCTCTGCGTGATCGACGCCGAGGGCAACGTCGCCGCAGCCGGCGATTGCGACACGCCGTTTTCGATCCAGAGTATCTCGAAGGTCTTCACCCTTACGCTTGCACTCGGCAAGGTCGGAGACAGGCTATGGCGCCGTGTCGGCCGCGAGCCGTCCGGCAGCGCGTTCAACTCCATCGTGCAGCTCGAATACGAGCACGGCATCCCGCGCAATCCTTTCATCAACGCCGGCGCGATTGCCGTGACCGACCTGATCCTGTCCGGCCACCAGCCCCGCGAAGTGCTCGGCGAGATCCTGCATTTCATGCGCTTTCTCGCCGACGACCAGTCGATCGCCATCGACAAGGCGGTGGCCGCCTCGGAGCAGCGCACGGGCTTCCGCAACGCGGCGCTTGCGAACTACATGAAGTCGTTCGGCGTGCTCGAGAACCCTGTCGAGTTCACGCTCGGCGTCTATTTCCACCATTGCGCCATCGCCATGACCTGCCGGCAGCTCGCCATGGCCGGGCGCTTCCTCGTCCATTCCGGCCGCAACCCCGAAACTGGCATGTCCGTCGTCCCGCCGGAGCGCGCGCGCCGCATCAATGCGGTGATGCTGACGTGCGGGCACTACGACGGCTCGGGCGAGTTCGCCTATCGCGTCGGCCTGCCCGGCAAGAGCGGTGTCGGCGGCGGCATCCTGGCCGTCGCGCCGGGCCGGGCCTCCATCGCCGTCTGGGCTCCGGGCCTCGACGCAAACGGAAACTCTCACCTCGGCCGCATCGCGCTCGAAGCCCTGACCAAGCGCATGGGATGGTCGATCTTCGGCGCCTGACGCGGATGGCATCCCGATCTTCGGAGTCTCAGCCCGGCCCTCCCCAGCTCTCACGGTCTCGGTCCTTGCCCGGCTGGCGTGCGCCGTGTAGGGCAAGGGCTTGGAAAACCCGAACGGGAGGCGGAAGCCAATGCACCGTGCGCTCATCATTGCGCCCTCCATTCTGTCTGCGGATTTTTCCCGCCTCGGCGCGGAGGTTGCCGCCGTCGATGCGGCCGGGGCCGATTGGATCCATCTCGACGTGATGGACGGCCACTTCGTGCCCAACATCACGTTCGGGCCGCCGGTGATCAGCGCCATCCGCGGCGCGTCCTCGAAAACCTTCGACTGCCATTTGATGATCGCGCCGGCCGATCCCTACATCGAGGCCTTCGCCAAGGCTGGCGCCGAGATCATCACCGTTCACGCCGAAGCCGGCCCGCACCTCGACCGCTCGCTGCAAGCCATCCGCGCGGCCGGCTGCAAGGCCGGCGTCTCGCTCAATCCCGGCACGCACGAAAGCGCCATCGTCCACGTGCTCGACCGCGTTGACCTCATCCTCCTGATGACGGTGAACCCAGGCTTCGGCGGCCAGGCCTTCATCCCCTCGCAGCTTGAGAAGATCAGAAGCGTCCGCGCCATGATCGGGGACCGTGAGATCGACCTCGAAGTCGATGGCGGGGTGACACCGGAGACGGCGGGCCTCGTTGCCGCGGCCGGCGCTAACGTACTCGTTGCAGGCTCCGCCGTATTCAAAGGTGGTACGAAGGAGAACTACGCCGCCAATATCGAGGCCATCCGCGCGGCGGCGGAGCAGGGTCGCACCAAGAAATCCGCCGCGTGACGTCACGCTCCCGTTGGATCGCCAAACAGCGAGGTCACATGTTTCCGCTTTCGCACATGCTGAAATCGTTCGTCCGCTTCGGCAAGCTCACGGTGATCGACGCGGAAGGCCGCGAGCACGTCTTCGGCGGTCGCGCGCCCGGCCCCGAAGTCACCATGCGCCTCACGGATCCGACGCTCTACCGCTCGCTCTTCTTCAATCCGGAGCTGGCCGCGGGCGAGGCCTATATGGACGGCCGCATGAGCTTCGAGCAATCGACGCTGCGCGACTTCCTCACGCTATTCTCGGTCAACCGCCTCTCGCTCGGCTCCTACCCGTTGCAGAAGGTTCTGCGCAAAGTCTCGCGCGGCCTAAAGCGCTTCCAGCAGGCCAACCCGATCGGCAAGGCGCAGAAGAACGTCGCCCACCACTACGACATCGGCAACGACTTCTATCGCCTCTTCCTCGACCGCGGCATGCAGTACTCCTGCGCCTACTTCACGAGCGACGACGACACGCTCGAGGAAGCCCAGCAGAACAAGCTGCGCCTCATCGCCGCCAAGCTCGAGCTCAAGCCCGGCCAGAAGGTGCTGGACATCGGCTGCGGCTGGGGCGACATGCTGCTCTATCTCGCGCGCCTGCAGGACATCCGGGCCGTCGGCGTCACGCTCTCCAAGGAGCAAGCGAAGCTCGCCAACGAGAAGGCGAAGGCGCTCGGCGTGGCCGACCGGGTGCGCTTCGAGCTGCGCGATTACCGTGACCTCAATGAGCGCTTCGACCGCATCGTGTCCGTCGGCATGTTCGAGCACGTCGGCGTGCACCACTACGGCGAATTCTTCGCCAAGGTGAACGATCTCCTCACCGACGACGGCGTCATGCTGCTCCACTCCATCGGCCATATGAGCCCGCCCGGCACGGCAAGCCCCTGGCTCCGGAAATACATCTTCCCCGGCGCCTACTCACCCGCGCTCTCGGAAGTCTTCACGCACGTGGAGCAGAACAGCCTGTGGGTGACGGATCTCGAATTCCTGCGCGTGCATTACGCCAAGACGCTCGCTCACTGGGTCAGCCGCTTCGAGACCAACCGCGCTAAAGTGGCGGAGATGTACGACGAGCGCTTCTGCCGGATGTGGGAGTTCTATCTGATCAGCTGCGAAATGATGTTCCGCACCGGCAGCCAGCTCGTTTTCCACATGCAGCTATCCAAAAAGCGCGATGCCGTGCCGATCGTGCGCGACTACATGATCGACACCCAGCGCGAATATCTAAAGCTGGAAGCCGAACGCGGCATCACTCTTCCCGAATCGCCACCGTTCGCGATGAGCTCTGGTCCGCAAAAGGATTGAGCCTACTTGGAAAGATAACGGATCGCGCAACATCCCGGCCGGGGAGAAACCTGCGCAGACGTTGTAAAGACGCTTAGCGGACGTCGCCGTACAACGACGTCCGCCAAGACCGAACATCAGATCAGTTCCACGTATGGAGCAGAACACGCCAGCCATCGTTGGAGCGAACGAGCACGTTCACCCAGTTGCCACCGTATTGCTTCGTGCTCCCCTCGTCGGAGGGACCGTTGAGCTGCCACGTGCCGGTTGCAACCCGCGTATCGCCCTGATCCAGAACCTTCTCGACGGTGATCTTGTGATCGCTGAAGCCCTTCGCTTGCAAATCCGCGAAGAACGCGCCGATAGCATCCGGACCGCTTACGGTCTTACCGCCAGCAGGAACGACCATCGCGTCCTGGGCGTAAAACCCAGCGAGCGCCTTGATGTCCTTGGAGTTGAACGCTTCGTCCCATTTGCTGGCATCCGTGCGGACCTGACTTTCATCCGCGAGCGAGAGCGTGGGAGCAAGACTTGTCGCGATCGCCAAGAGGATCGCGGCCAAGGCCTTTCGGCATGAGAGAACGAAATCAAACATAGTGAAGCCTCCGTAATAACCATGCGGTTCGTGCGGCGACGCCGCTTAATGAGCGATTGGTCATTAAGAGTGACCGCGAGCACGGGCCGTGTCAATGAAATGATCGAGTGCAAATTGTCGCGAAAGCGAGGAGCCGCAGAGTTTGAACAGCGATGCTGTCTCGCGGCTTCAAGCGAAGGGGCCGAAATAACGATTCCGGTTCCAAAAAGCGCGCTTTACTGCCCGGCGAGCTCCGGCGCCGGCGGTACGCCATCGCGCTCACAATGGTAAGCAGGCTTGGCCACCTTGCTCCACACTTCCGACGAGCCGAATAGCGGCAGCAGCACATAGCCGCGCACCTCGATCTGCGTCGGGCTTAGCACCGTGGCATAGCCTTTGAAGCTCATGCCGAGGTCGGGCACGTAGACGTCGCCCCCGCCCCAGGTCCCATCGGGTTGCTTGGCAAAGCCGTCGATCACCCGCAGCCCGCACACCGCCCGGTTCTGGAGCGTCGGATCGGGATTGCGGAAGTCCTTGAGCGGCTTGCGGTCGGGCCCGTAGGGCAGCCTGAGCCAGACGACCTTTGCGCAGACGTCGCCGCCGCAGGGCTGCGTTTCCAGCACCACCTCGCCATGGGAATCCATCCAATAGCCAGCAAGCTCATTGGCCGCCCATGCCGGAGCGAAAGACATCGCTGTGAGAGCCGCGCCGAACGCGGCGCGCGGCAGAAACTTTGCTGCAAAGCGGAGCATGGAGTGTCCTCCGGGTCTCTTGGATGGCCTACCCTGCGACAGCACCACGGAGCGGACGGATGTGCGTGCGATCCGCGCCGACGACCCGTATCGTCCAGCCGCGGCGTGTTGTAAAGGCGGAGCATCGCAAACACGCGCATTCGGCCCAACGCCCGTGCTAAGCACGCCACGATGACCGACCAGACGGCCCCTCATGCCCCCGGACGATTCGACCCGCCTCTACCCATCGACGGCGCACTCCCCGCTTTGGCTGATGCGCTTGCCGGCGGCACGGGAGCCGTGCTCGTCGCACCGCCGGGCGCCGGAAAAACGACTCGCGTCCCCCTGGCGCTCCTGGATGCGCCCTGGCTCGCGCGACGCAAGATCGTTCTGCTCGAGCCGCGCCGCCTGGCTGCGCGCGGAGCGGCGCAGCGCATGGCAGCCACGCTCGGCGAGGCGGTGGGCGAGACGGTCGGCCTTCGCGCCCGCCTGGACACACGCGTATCGGCCCAAACCCGCATCGAGGTGCTGACTGAGGGCGTCTTCACGCGCATGATCCTCGACGACCCGATGCTCGAAGGCGTCGGCGCCGTGCTCTTCGATGAGTTCCATGAGCGTTCGCTCGACGCCGACCTCGGCCTTGCACTCGCCCTCGATGCGCAGCGTAGCCTGCGCGACGACCTGCGCCTCCTCGTCATGTCAGCAACACTTGCCGGCGAGCGCGTTGCCGAATTGCTCGGCGGTGTCCCGCTGATCGCCAGCGAAGGCCGGAGCTTTCCCATCGAGACGCGCTACCTGGGTAAGGATCCGTCCCAGCGCCTGGAGGTTCGGATGACCGCCACGATCCTGCGCGCGCTTCGGGCGGAGACGGGCTCCATCCTCGCTTTCCTGCCGGGTCAGGGAGAGATCCGCCGCACGGAAGAGCGCTTGCGCGAAAGTCTCGCCGCCGAGGATGTGATCATCGCCCCGCTGCATGGCGCGCTCGATCGGCGCCAGCAGGACCTCGCCGTCGCGCCGGCTCCTCCCACCATGCGCAAGATCGTGCTCGCCACCTCGATCGCGGAAACCTCCCTCACCATTGAGGGCGTCCGCGTCGTCATCGACTGCGGCCTTGCCCGCGTGCCGCGCTTTGATCCGGACGTCGGCGTAACGCGCCTTGCCACCGTCCGCGTGCCACGCGCATCCGCCGACCAGCGCCGCGGCCGCGCCGGCCGCACGCAGCCGGGCGTCTGTTACCGCCTCTGGGACGAAGCCGAAACGGCGAGCTTGCCGGCTTACGGCGAACCGGAGATCCGCGCTGCCGATCTCGCACCGATGCTGCTCGACTGCGCCGAATGGGGTGTCACCGATCCGCTCCGCCTCGCCTGGCTCGATCCGCCCTCCATGGCGGCCCTCGACGCCGCCCGTGAAGAGCTCCAGGCGCTCGGAGCGATCGGCGACGACGGCCGCATCACGGAGGCCGGTCGCCGGCTGCGCACACTTCCGCTCCCGCCGCGCCTGGCCGCAATGGTGCTCGAAGCCGCCCGAATGGGGGCCGAAGCGCACGCGGCCGAAATCGCAGCCATCCTCGTCGAACGCGGACTCGGCGGCAGCGACACGGCACTCGAGCACCGGCTCGATGCCTTCCGCCGCGATCGCTCTCGCCGGGCAACCGACATGCGCCGCCTTGCCGAGACCTGGGCGCAGAGCGCACGCGCCACGCTCCCTCCCTCCTTGCGTGAAAGCCCGGAAGGGAATGAACCTTCCGCGGCACCGTTCTCGGCCGCCGCACTGCTGGTCCTCGCCTATCCGGAGCGCATCGCCAAAGCACGCGGCGCCCGAGGCCAATACCTGCTCGCCAACGGCCGCGGCGCCGGCCTCGATCCCGCGGATCCCCTTGCCCGCGCGCCCTTCCTTGTCGTGGGCGAGATGCAGGGTGCGGCGGCCCAAACGCGCATCCTACTTGCCGCCGCAACCGACGAAGTGGAAATCTTGCGCATCGCTGGCCATCGCATCGAGGTTCGTGACGAAACAGCCTTCGACTCCGAAAGCCTCGCAGTCCGCGTCCGCCGCATGCGCCGGCTCGGCGCCATCTCTCTCGCGAGTGAGCCGCGCCCCGCCAATCCAGGGCCCGAGATTGAGGCCGCTCTTGCCGCCGGTCTTGCAAGCCTCGGCGCCGACAAGCTGCCCTGGTCGAAGACTCAGCTCCAGCTTAGAAGCCGCGTCGGCTTCCTGCGCGTGGCCGGCGCGGGCGACTGGCCCGACCTCTCCGACGAAGCCCTCACGGCATCGCTGCCACGGTGGCTCAGTCCTTTTCTTTCTGGGAAGGCGCGTCTCGCCGACATTTCCGCCGAAGACTTGGCCCACGCGCTCGACACCCTCATTCCCTGGGATCTGCGCCGTCGTCTTGATGAAGAAGCGCCCACGCATTTCGAAGCGCCAACCGGCAACCGCCATGCCATCGCCTACGACGGGGCCGGCGCGCCCTCGGTCCACATCCGCGTGCAGGAGCTGTTCGGGCTGACGGCGCACCCAGCCATCGCCGGGGGCCGCCTTCCCCTCACGTTACATTTGCTGTCGCCGGCTCATCGTCCAATTCAGATTACGCGCGACCTGCCCGGTTTTTGGAGCGGATCGTGGGCCGCCGTTAAGGCCGAGATGAAAGGCCGCTATCCCCGTCACGTCTGGCCCGATGATCCGGCCGGCGCCGCACCGACGTCACGTGCCAAGCCGCGCGCACCATAAGCCGCAGCCAAAGATCGCTCCGGCACGACTCCCATGATTGAAATGTCCGTGGTGTGGAACGCTCTATCTGCCGGCTGCCGCACGGCGGTGCTGAACTTCGGAGGCTGAAACGTGCCCCTCCTCAACCAGAGCGTCGACACAGCGCGGACTGAGCTTGGCGCCCGCTTTGCGCATGCAGCTCCTCAGCTCAGGCGTACCGAGCCGGTAGGTATGACAGTTGTCCATATAGTCGTTGGCACATAGCCGCCGGACTTTGGGGCCGTAGGCGTCCGCACCCGTATGAGCAAGGAGACCGGCGGCAAGTACGACCGCAGCTGACCACAAACGAAGCATGGCTATCTCCTGACGTGCAGCCGGATGGCTCTTGAACGAGCGTCGGCCTAAAACCTATTCCAGAGGCGCGCTCTTCTTTCCAGTGCTTCTAAGAAACCATGGATAACGCAATGGACCCACGGGGCAAAACAGCGCTGAAGCCGATAGGTTCCAGCCCCGGCGGCCGTCACCTCCCCGCTGTTGCTGCGAAGCCCCACCTTGGCGGGGCGACGGCTGCTATAAGCATGCGTCGGCGAGCGAATCGCCTCATCCGGATACTCGAGCCGCAAGGAGAGAGCGACCATGGTCCTCAAGGCACCCGGCATCCTGACGTACATGCTGTCCGTCATCCTCACGGTGCTTGCGCTGGTCACATATTTCTTCGGCGCATCAATTCCATACATCACCGGTCAAGAATTTTGGGTGCTCGTCGTGGCGCAGATCGTGCTGATCTTCGGATGCATCATGCGCGGGCTTTGAGACGCGCCCTTTCGTCGGCCAACCGAGGCTGTTCACCCCCACAGGCAGGACGCTTTTGTTGGTGTTTGATTAAGGTCATGGACGCGATGTGCCGATCTGTCGCGCGGCGTTCAGCACTCTAGCAGGCGCGGCCCCTCCTCACGCAGATTGATCGCCATGATGATGATCATGCGCAAGTTCCAGTCAGGTCCTTTTGCAGAGCGCGCGCGCCGCTCGGCACGCGGTATCGCCGTTGCCATGCTGCTGACGCTGGCGGCTCTGGTATTCGTGGTTTCTGCGATCCACGACAGCGGCTCGAAGACTGCTTCGATCTCGTCTCCCGAAAGATCGGCCAGCCGCTCGAACTGAGCCGCCAATGGTCAGCTCTCAGATACGCCCCTTTAGTGCGCGCTACCGGGCGACCGGCTCCAGCAACTCCGCCTTGACGAGCCCGCGCACGGAATTCCCCACGTAGATCACATCCGCATCCGCAAGATCACTGAGGGAGAGCACAGCCTCCTCCGCCTTGCCGCTCTCAATCAATGACGCGCGAAAAACACCCGGCAGAAGCCCGCTCGCAAGCGGCGGCGTCAAAAGCTTGCCGCCCCGCTCGATGAAGACATTCGTCCGGCTGCCTTCGGCAACTTCGCCGCGCTCATTCAGGTAGACGACTTCGTCCGCCGCAAGCGTTTCGGCATAGTGTTGCCACTCCAGGTCGTAGAGCTCGCGCCGCGTCGTCTTATGGAAGAGAAAGGCGTTGGTGCTGTCGAGCCGCGTGTTCGAGACCGCCACGCGCATCACCGCGTCCGGCGCCTGAGCCGGCTGCTCAGTTGCGGTGACGGAGACCGTCCCGTCCTCGGCCAGGAGGAGGCGCACGCGCAACCGCTCGCCTTCCCGTCCCCTTACCGCACGGCCCAGCGCCGACCGCACGTCCTCTTCGTCATAGGCATAGCCGAAATAGGCGGCAGACGCGGCCAGGCGCTTCATATGCCCGTCCAAAAGCCAATAGCCTTCACCCGGCTTGTAGAGCAGCGTCTCGATCAGCTCGAACGCCTTGGGGGGATCGGTAAGGAACTTCATCTTAAGCAGGCACTCGGCGTACTCCTTGGCGCCGACAGAATCGTAAACCACGCCGGAACCGATGCCCATCTCCCCCTGTCCGTCGCGAAAGATCACCGGCGTTCGGATCACCACGTTGAACAAGGCCTGGCCGGTAGGCGCGATGTGCCCGATGGCGCCGCAATAGACGCCGCGCGGCTCCGTCTCGTAGTCGCGGATGAGCTCCATCGCCCGGATCTTGGGTGCCCCGATCACGGAGCCGGGCGGGAAGATGGCGCGGACGAGATCCTCGAGGCCGACGTTGTCGCGCAGCGTTGCCTTCACACCTGACGTCAGCTGGTGGAGCGTCCGATAGGTCTCGACCGTGAACAGATCCGTCACGCTGACGCTGCCCACCTCGGCGAGGCGCCCGAGATCGTTGCGCATGAGGTCGACGATCATGAGGTTTTCGGCGCGCTGTTTGATGTCGCTCGCAAGGACGCGGCGCTGATCCTCGTCCGCCTCCGGGGTTCCGGCTCGGGGCGCTGTGCCCTTCATGGGCCGCGTCGAGATCACCCTGCCATGCTTCTCGATGAAGAGCTCCGGGCTGGCCGACAGCACGGTCACCTCGCCGGTATCGACGATGCCGGCATAGGCGACGCGCTGGCGCTGGCGCATGTCGCGGTAAAAGGTGAGCGGCGATCCCTCGAGCCGGAAGCGCGCCTTGAACGTCAGGTTGATCTGGTAAATGTCGCCGGCGCGAATTTTGTCCTGCACGGCCGAGAACCGGGACTCGTATTCGGCCTGATCCCAGGCGCAGGTGACGGCCGCGAATTGGTAGGATCCGCTTTTCGTATGGGTGGCGAGCCAGTGGTCCACCTCGCGCTCGCTCATCTCGCGCGGCCCTCGGTAGAGGCCGAACCACAGGAGCGGCACGTTCCGGCCCTCCGGCAAGAGATGGCGGATCTTCGGCTCGAGCACGTAGCCGAGCTCGTAGGCGAAGAAGCCGGCCGCATGGAGCCCCGAGGTCGTCCCCGCCTCGAGTCGCGCCAGCGCCTGCGGCACCTCGTCCGCCGTCATTGCCGAGATGATCTCGACCGGCTCAGTGAAGAGGAGTGATGGCGGGCCCTGCCCGGCGCTGTTATCGAGGAGGACGAACGTTTCCTCGAGCCCCGCGCTTCGACGCACGGCCTCTGCGCCGTGGGCTTGTTCAGGGTCGGCTGCTGTCATGCGTGCAAAGTCCCGCCTCGGAAGAATCCAGTGTCGACACGCGAGCTTATACGAAAGATTTCTGCGGATGGGGCCGCCTGGAGCGGCAAAGACGGCGCCCGCGCCCAATGGCCGCGTGAGTAATCCACCAGCCGGCGGAAAGCCATGCCCAACTGGGGTTCACAAAGCTGAAAATCATGCTATAGACCTCCTCAGCCGCCCCGGGAGGCGGCCTTCGAACGGGCCGGACCCATCAACGTCCAGATCCATCTGGCGTATGGGCTTGTGGCCCTGATCAAGTCCCAAGACCAACACGGTGACCGGATCGTTCGAAATGATTTCCAGGATCGCACTTTTCGATCTTGCTGAAGTCACAATGTCGGTATCGCGGGGTGGAGCAGCCCGGTAGCTCGTCAGGCTCATAACCTGAAGGTCATAGGTTCAAATCCTATCCCCGCAACCAACATTTCCAAGGAAAATCATGAGGTTACGAAGCTCGGCCCAAGCCGGGCTTTCTTGCATTTGGCCTCCGTGCGCCACCTGTGCGCCACGGTCTGGTAAACACTCGAATCGAGAGCGCAACTGGCTTGTACATGGACGCGAGCTCATACCGCGGATCCGCTCACCTCGGGGTGCCGTTGATTAGCAGGTTTCTCAAGAGCGACGGCTACTGCGAGAGCTTAACTCCGAGCTCCGCGATGAACTGCCGGCCGGCGAACAGTTCTCGACGCCCTACGAAGCCCAGGTGCTCATCGAACGGTGGCGACTACAATGCCGTCAGGCCACATTCCTCGCTTGGCTATCGGCCGCCGGCCCGGAGACGATCTTGCCACCAACATCCGGCCCGGCCTATGGGGTGTCGTCGGATATTGTACACCCCGGCGCCTCGATGGAGATTGGCACAATTATCAGTGCAAGCAACTGAAGCGGCCACTCGGCAAGCCCGAATTCTATCTGGAACTAGCCAAGATCTTTTTCCACAGCTCGCGCGGCGCGTTCATCCTGCCGACGCAGATGTTCTTCGTCGCGCCAAGAGGTGTGGTTCGAGATGTCCGCGGCCATGTTGCGAAGCCGAGATCTATGCGGCCATCGAAAAGTATCTCGCCAAGCTCGACCGTGCCGACGAGGTGGTGAGCAAGACCGGCATGTCGGTGCCCGAAGTGCGATTGGCGCGCGCAGTCAAGAAGCTGGCCCACTGCCGGCGAGAGCCAGCGCCTTGAAGGCCATCGAGAGGCGCAAGGACAACAGCGGGGAAACGCAGGTCTCGCTGACCGATCCTGATGCCCGCGCCATGGCGACAACGAGCAGAAAGCCCCGTGTGGTCGG
>JRYH01000192.1_pt1 | contig 32521 bp, 26 predicted proteins | sample 235351 | NCBI WGS metagenome assembly JRYH01 (sample SAMN03074221, study PRJNA261480) | activated sludge metagenome | biome: Wastewater Treatment Plant; feature: Wastewater; material: Activated sludge; isolation source: activated biomass of a wastewater treatment plant treating wastewater... ...
GCCGGATCAAGCACTGACGCGCTTGATCCGCGTGCGGAACATCCCTGTTCCCCCTTAACAGGCTGTTTTTCAACAGCCTGTTAATGCTGACAAGCCGGACAATAATACGTCGCCCGCCCGGCCTGCACTAAACGGCGGATGGCAGCGGCGCACCGCGGGCATGGCAGGCCGGCGCGATCGTACACCTGAAGTTCGCGGCTGAAATAACCCGGCCGGCGGTCGGCGTCGTAAAAATCGCGCAGCGTCGTGCCGCCGGCGGCGACCGCCGCGGCCAGCACGTCGCGGATACCGCCGGCCAGGCGCCGGTAGCGGGCGCGTGCGATCCGCCGCGCGGCGCGCTGCGGATGAATACCGGCGCGATGCAACGCTTCGCTCGCATAGATATTGCCCACGCCGGCGACAAGCGCGCCGTTCATCAACAATGGCTTGATCGCCCCCGGCCGGCGGTGCAGCAGCCGCCACAACGTCTCGCCGTCGAAATCGTCGGCCAAAGGCTCGGGACCGAGACCGCTGAGCAGCGGATGGCGCAGCGGATCGCGGCCCGGCTGCCAGGCGATGAGGCCGAAACGGCGCGGGTCGCAAAAGCGCAAAAGCCAACCGTTATCGAGCCCGAAATCGAGATGATCGTGCCGCCCTGCGGCGCTGCCGGCCGGCACGAGCCTCAAGACGCCGCTCATCCCGAGGTGGAACAGCAAGAAGCCGCGTTCGAGATCGAGCAAAAGATATTTCGCCCGCCGGCCGACGCCGCGGATCATCGCCGGCGCCAAGCGCCGGACCGCACCCGGCAGCGGCCGCCGCAGGCGCGCCCGGCGCACGGTCACGGCGACGACCTCACGCCCCGTGAGCCGCGGTTCGAGGCCGCGGCGCAGCGTTTCGATTTCAGGCAATTCGGGCATCGGACTTAACCTATATGCACTCCGGTCAGAAGCGTGGTTTGATAGACTACGCCATCGCCCGCAGCGACGGGAACGACTGCACGATCGTAGGGTGGAGGGCCAAGATGCTTCAAGTCTATACCGCCAACCGCGGCGGGCTGCAAAAGGCCGAGCCGGCGCTCGACACGGCGCTCCCCGCCGACTGCATCTGGCTCGATCTGGCCACGCCGACGTTCGAGGAGATCCAACGGGTCGAGGAATTTCTCGGCCTCGAGGTGCCGAGCCGCGAGGAGATGCAAGAAATCGAGATTTCGAGCCGTATCTACCAGGAGGACGGCGCGCTGTTTTTAACCTCGATGGTGCTGGCGCACGCCGATACCGAACAGCCGGAACTGACGCCGGTGACGTTTATCTTGAGCGGCGATCGGCTGGCGACGTTGCGTTACGCCGAGCCGCGACCGTTCGCGGCGTTTGCGCTGCGCGCCCAGCGCCCAGCGAGCGGCTACCACCGCGGGCAGTTGATTTTGACCGGGCTGCTCGAAGCGATCATCGACCGCGCCGCCGATATTCTGGAGCGCGTCGTCGGCGATATCGATCTCGTCTCGCGCGACGTGTTCCGGAAAGGCACGAATTACAGCAAGGATTTCCAGCGCGTACTCGAAACCATCGGCCGCAAAGGCGACCTGGTCAGCAAGATCCGCGAAAGCCAGGTCGGCATCGGCCGGCTGATCACCTTTCTGCTGCAAGCCTCGATGAGCGGTAAATGGCCGCGCGAAGTGCGCAACCGCTTAAAGACCGTCAGCCGCGACGTCCAATCGCTGACCGACCACGCGACGTTCCTGTCGAACAAAATCGCTTTTTTGCTCGACGCGACGCTCGGCATGATCAACATCGAGCAGAACGCGATCATCAAGATTTTCTCGGTCGCCGCCGTCGTCTTCCTGCCGCCGACGCTGATCGCCAGCATCTACGGCATGAACTTCAAGGTCATGCCCGAGCTGTCCTGGCCGTTCGGCTACCCGTTCGCGGTGGGGCTGATGATCCTCTCGGCGCTGTTGCCCTACTGGTATTTCAAACGCCGCGGCTGGCTGTGACCATCGTTGGCGTCGATGCCGGCGGGACATTCACCGATTTTTTTGTCGCCGCCGGACCGGGTACCGTCACGCACAAGGTGTTGTCCACGCCGGACGATCCGGCGCGCGCCGTGGTCGAGGGCCTGACCGACCTGGGATTGAACGAGCAGCCGTTGCTCCTGTTGCACGGCACAACGGTGGCGACCAATGCCGTGCTCGAAGGGCATCTGGCGCGCACGGTTTATGTGACCCACCGCGGGTTCGCCGATGTGCTGGCCTTGGGCCGCCAGCAACGACGTTCCGTCTACGCCTTGGAACCGCGCCAGCCGCCGCCCCCGGTGCCGCCCGAGCTGTGTCTCGAAACCAGCGGCCGGCGCGCCGCCGACGGCGCTGTGCTCGAGCCTTTGCGCGCCGCCGACCTCGACGAATTCGCAGCGCGCCTTAAAACGCTCGAACCCGAGGCGGTGGCGATCAACCTTTTGCACGCCTGGCGTTTTGCCGCCGATGAGGACCGTCTCGCCGCCGCCTGTCCGCCGGGGATTCCGGTCAGCCGCTCGTCGGCCGTGCTGCCCATCGCCGGCGAATATGAACGCGGCATCGCCACCTGGCTCAACGCCGCACTCAGCCCCTTGCTGGCTGGTTATGTGGCCGCGCTCGCCGAGCGCCTGCCCAAGGCGCGCCTCGCCGTGATGCAGAGCGACGGCACGATGTGCGGCGCGGCGCAGGCCGCGGCGCGGCCGGTCGAGTTATTGCTTTCCGGGCCGGCCGGCGGCGCGGCCGCGGCGGCGTGGTGGGGCCAGCGGCTCGGCATCCCGGCGCTGTTGTGTTTCGATATGGGCGGGACGAGCACCGACGTGACGCTGGTGCGCGGTGAACCGGAGTTGAGCCAGGACGGCACCGTCGGCGATTGGCCGGTCGCCTTGCCGATGATCGCCATCCATACCATCGGCGCCGGCGGCGGTTCGCTCGCCGCCGTCGACGCCGGCGGCCTGCTCAAGGTCGGGCCGCGCTCGGCCGGCGCCGTGCCCGGTCCCGCGTCTTACGGGCGAGGCGGCCAGGAAGCGACCGTCACCGATGCCCATGTCGTGCTCGGCCGGATCCCGGTCGGCACCCGCTTGAGCGGCCGTCTCGAACTCGACGCAGCGGCGGCGCGCGGCGCCGTCGGCCGGCTGTCCGCAACCCTCGACTTGTCGCTGGAACGGGCGGCGCAAGGGATCGTCACGATCGCCTCGGAACAAATGGCGCGGGCCTTGCGCGTCGTCTCGGCCGAACGTGGTCACGATCCGGCGGCCTGCGTGCTGTTCAGCTTCGGCGGCGCCGGCGGTCTGCACGCCTGCGAACTGGCGGAAAGACTCGGCATCGGGCGCATCCTGATCGCCCCCGGCGCCGGCGTGCTGTCGGCGTTCGGCTTGACGGTCGCGCCCCCCGGGCGGCGGCGGGTTCATTCCATCCTCGAACCGCTGACCGGTATCGATCGCCGGCGACTGGCGGCGCTGGCCACGAAGATCGAACGCGCGGCGAGCGCCGAGATGGCCGCCGAGAATGTCGCATCGCCCGCGCACCGGCGCTGGGTCGGCCTGCGCTTTCAAGGGCAACGTCAGGTGCTGGAAGTGGAGTGGGATGCCGGTGACTGGCGAGCGGCGTTTCTCGAACAGTACCGGCAGCGCCACGGTACTGTGCTGGACGGCGAGATCGAGGTCGCGCACCTGCATGTCGCCAGCCGCGGCGCGGGGCGCCCGATCCAACCGGCACCGCCGGCCCGTTCAGCCCGCCATGAACGAGCGACGACGGCGGTCTGGATCGGCCGTGAATGGCACGAATGCCCGGTGCTCGGGCGGCAAGAGATCGCCGGCGGCATCGCCGGCCCGGCGGTCATCGCCGGCGACAACGAGACGATCTGGGTCGCCCCCGGCTGGCGCGCCGCGGGCGGTGCGGACGGCGAATGCTGGCTGACGGCCGCCGGCGAGGCGCTTACTTGATCTTCGCTTCCTTGTAGATCACGTGCTTACGCGCCACCGGGTCGTATTTCTTGAACTCGAACTTGTCCGGCGTGTTCTTTTTGTTCTTGTCGGTGGTGTAGAAATGGCCGGTGCCGGCGCTGGAAACCAGGCGGATTTTGTCGCGCATCGTTGGTACTCCTTTCGGCTCAGACGTGTTCGCCGCGCGCGCGCAGCGTGGCGAGCACAGCGTCGATGCCGTTCTTGTCGATGGTCCGCAAGCCCTGGGTCGATACCCTGAGGCGAACCCAGCGTTTCTCGCTCTCGACCCAGAAACGGCGGGTATGGAGATTGGGCAGAAACCGCCGCTTGGTCTTGATATTGGAATGGGACACTTTATTGCCCACCATCGGACGTTTGCTGGTCACTTGACAGACTCGGGACATGGGAATCACCCGGATAGCGCTTGACAGAGCCGAGTATTATACCCGATCCGGACACCAAATGCAAGCTCGATCGATCACCGCCAGGCCGGTCAAGGCCGCCCGACGATCTGCTACCATCCGGAGATGAGTAAACCCAATAGTTGCATAAATTTTGCTCGAATTCATCAAATTCACTATAAAATCATATAGTTATGATGCTATTAGCCGGAAAAACGAATTCACATAGCGTGACGCGCCCGGTTTCTCGCCCAAGCTGGCGGCACATCTTGTCCGCTTCCCCTCGAACCGTAGAATNNTCTATGCAACAATTGGGTAAAACTATCCCGAAAAGTCGGTACCGCCCACCCCACGGTGGCAGCGCACCGGCCGCCGGAGCGCTGGTGCTGCTTCTGTTGCTGGCGGCCACCGGCCGATGGACCGTCCACCCCGACCGGCACGCGCCCTTGGCCGGCACCCCGCCGGCCGACCTGCCGGTCTGGTCTGTCGAACCCGAGATACCGGCCGGACCGGTCGAGGCGCTCTGGCAGCGCGATCACGAAGCGCTGGAGGTGTCGCTGCTGTCGCGCATCGCCCAGTGGATGGAAGCGGCGCGCGATGACGACAGCGAGGCGCGCTGCACCCGCCATTGGACGACGGCCGCGGCCCTCGCCAACCGCTATCCAACGCTGCTCGCCCCGTGGCGGCTGATCTGGGACTGCACGCCAAGCGAGGCACCCCGGCGCGAGGCGTTGCGCCAGTGGCTCGTTACGCTGCTCGACCACGCCGAACGCCATCTCGAACGCGCCGCCTGGCCGGAACTGGGTCTCGAAGTCCACAGCCTGATCGATGCCCTCAGCCTGGTCGAACTGCGTGGCGACGGGGTGCTCGATGCCTGGTATCTACCGCTCGCCGACGGCCAGGTATTGCGCCTTGCGGTGCACCTCTGGCGTAGCGACGAAGGACGGGAGGGCACGCTTTATTTCATTCCCCTCAGTGAAATCGAGGCCGGCCGGCGGCTGCTCACCGATCCCGTCTGCCGGGTACGGCAGGCCGAGTGCATCGTCGAGAATATACCCACGACCGGATATATTGCGACCCGGCTGATCGCCGCCGCCCTGCTCAAACGCCAGCGTGGCGAAAACCTCGAGGCGTTGAAAAAAATCGCCGAACTGCGCGAGTCGTCCTTTTTCGCCGCCGAGACTACCGCCGAATGGATGCTGGCCGATTACCACTGGCCGGATATCGCCGAGACAATGCCCGACATCCTCAGCACGGCACTCGAACACGACAGCGCCGCGGCCAAGGCGATGAAAGCGATGTTGATCGAGGAGGGCTACCTGGCGGCGGAATCGGACGACGAGCTGGCCACGCTGCAAAGCGCCGCGGCAGAGGAGTTGGGCGCCGGCGTGGCGCTCGAACTCAAGGCCCGTTTTCTCGATAATCTGAATCCGGCGGCGGCCTCCATCGCCAGGCGCTACCGGCGGGCGGCCGGAGCGGGAGACGCGGCGGCGAAACGCTGGCTGGCCGAGCGCGAGGGCGAGGCGCCGAGCGCCGTCGCCTGGTGGGTACAGGCCGCCCACAGCGGCGACCGCGAAGCGATGTTCGAACTGGGCAGGCGCTTCCACCTCGGTCGCGGAATGGAGCGCGATGAACACAAAGCCCTGTACTGGTGGCGGCGGGCCGCCGAACTCGGCCATCCCGGGGCGCTGTTCGAGATCGCCGAACTGGGCTTCGCCGGCGGCCTGCCGGCGGCGCTCGATGCCGCTCAAGCAGCCGAATCCTTGCGCCGGAGCGCCGAGCTGGGCCACGCCGCCGCCCAGCGCCGGCTCGCCGAACTCGGCGCCACGAACAGCCTGCCGCTGTCCACCGCCGAACAGTACCACTGGCTGCGCCGCGCCGCCGATCAGAAAGATGCACTAGCACAACGCCGGCTCGCCGAATGGCTGTGGCACGGCCGCGCGACGGCGCCCGACCCCGAGGCGGCGCGGGCGCTGCTCGAACAAGCCTGGGAACTCGGCGACCCGGAAGCCGCGGCCCGCCTCGGCGACTGGTATCTGGACCAAACCCGGCCGCGAACGGATCCGGCAAAGGCCATCGGTTATTTACAGGCCGCCGCCCAAGCCTTCGAGCACGGGCAAGGTATCGAAGCGGATTGGGCACGTGCCGTTCAGCTCTACAGCCGGGCAGGCGAAGCGGGCAGTGGCGCAGATTACCTGCAAGCCATTCGCCTGCTGGTCACCGGCGGCCCCGGCCTGGCCGCCGACCCGGAGCGCGCCAAAGAATTGATCGGCAAAATCCTCACCTTGCACAAAGCCGGCGGGCTACCCGATCTGCAAGTCGAATGGCGCGCCGCTCCGGAAAAGCCGGAGCACTGACCGCCGGCTCGGCTCGTTCAGGGTGATGGAATGTTCCGCCGCACCTGCGGCCGGCGACAGCAGCGCCACCCAGCACCACAGGCCAACGCCGCGCGCGGCGCGAATCAGACTGCCGTCCGGCTCATTTCGAGCCATAAAGCGGCCAGCGCGGTGAGCCCCGATTCGTCTTGTGCATCGAACCGCGCGAGCTTGGGGCTGTCGAGATCGAGCACCCCGATCACCTCGCCGCCGCGGCGCAGCGGAATCACGATTTCCGAACGCGAATGGGCATCGCAGGCGATATGGCCGGGAAAGGCATTGACATCGGTCACGCACTGCACCTCGCCGCGGTGCGCCGCGGTGCCGCACACCCCCGAGCCGAGCGGAATCCGGACACAGGCCGGCCGGCCCTGAAACGGCCCGAGCACCAAGTCGGTGCCGCGCCGGAAATAAAACCCGGCCCAGTTGAGTTCGGGCAGCCCGTGGTACAGCAAGGCGGCGAGGTTGGCGGCATTGGCCAGGCTGTCGCTTTCGCCCTCGAACAAGGCCCGTGCCTGATCGAGCAGATGGCGGTATTGCATTTTTTTGTCGGCGGCGATCGGCTCTGCGGCAACGGCAAACATGATTTCAAACCCGGTCAAGCAGCTTTATTAAATACCAGTATACGGTTGTTGGCCGGCATCGAGCGCTGGTCGATTTTTTCCAAGCCATGACGGCGCGCCGCGGCTGCCAATGCCAGTGCGTCGCGCACCCCCATCTCGGGATCGCGCTGTTTGAGCCAGGCGTCGAATTCGATATTGCTCGGCGCGTCGTGCCGGCCGCCATCGTGGAACGGGCCGTAAAGCGCGAATAGACCGCCGGGCCGCAACAGGCGGCCGGCGCCGGCGAGCATCGCCAGCACCGCTTTCCACGGCATGATATGGGCCGTATTGGCGCTGTACAGCGCATCGAAAACGGTCGCCGGCCATTCTTTTGTCGTGACGTCGAGGACCAACGGCGGGCGGATGTTGGCCCCGCCTTCGTCGGCCAGACGCGCCTTCAGACCGGGCAGCGCGTCGGGCATCTCGCTCGGCTGCCAGATCCAGGCTGGCAGGGCGTGGGCGAAGTACACAACGTGCTGGCCGCTGCCCGAGCCGATTTCGAGTATCGTGCCGGCGGCCGGGAGAATGTCTTTCAGCACGGCCAATATCGGTTCGCGGTTGCGTTCGGCGGCCGCCGAGTACGGCAACGGTGCGGCGGGCTCGTTCACTTCGCCAGCCAGGCGAGCAGCCGCTCTTTCCACGGTTTGTACGGCGGGCGGAGCAGGCCGGCGGCGTTGAGACGGCTTTGCCTGAATACCGCTTTCTTCTTGCTGAAAGTCATAAAGCCTTCTTCGCCGTGATACTCGCCCATGCCGCTCGGTCCGATGCCGCCGAACGGCAGGTCGCTTTGCGCGATGTGGAGCAGCGTATCGTTGACGCAGACGCCGCCGGAGATCGTCCGGCGCAGCACCTCATCCTCGTTGGCTTTGCCGAAATAATAAAGGGCCAGCGGCCGGGCGCGGTTTTGGATGTAGTCGATCGCCCCGGCGGCGTCGGCGACTTCGACGACCGGCAGGAGCGGCCCGAAAATTTCCTCGCGCTCCAGCGCACTGCCGGCCGGCATATCGAACAGCAGGCGCGGCACCATGCGGCGCGCCGCCGGGTCGTCTTCACCGGCCACAAGCGGGACGACCGTCGCGCCGCCGGCCGTGGCTTCGGCCAGCCACTGCTGCAAGCGGCCGTATTGCCGCTGATCGATGATGCTGGTGTAATCGGCGTTGCTGGCGAAATCGGGATAGGCTTCACCGGCGGCGCGCTGCAGTGCAGCGCTGAACGCCGCCCGCCGCGGGCCGACGAGCAGCACGTAATCGGGGGCAATGCAGGTTTGGCCGGCATTGAACAGCTTGCCGGCAACCAGCGACCGGGCGCTGCGTTCGAGGTCGGCGTCGCGATCGACGATGGCCGGCGACTTGCCGCCGAGTTCCAACGTGACCGGCGTCAGGTTTTCGGCCGCCGCGGCCATCACCTTGCGGCCGATCGCCGTCGAGCCGGTGAACAGCAGATGATCGAACGGCAGCGCCGCGAACGCCGCGGCGATCTCGGCTCCGCCTTCGATCACTGCAACCAAGTCGGGGGAACAAATTTCGCTGAGCATGGCGGCCAGTGCGGCGCTGGTATGCGGCGTGAATTCGGACGGTTTCAGCATCACCCGGTTGCCGGCGGCGAGGGCTGCGGCGAGCGGGGCGAGCGCCAGATTGACCGGGTAGTTCCACGGGCTGATGATGCCGACCACGCCGCGCGGCTGGATCAACACAAAGGCCCGGCCGGGCCGGAACTTCCAATCGACGTGCGCCCGCCGCGGCCGCATCCAGCGTTTCAGGTGCCGGCCGATGTACTTGATTTCCTCATGAACGATCAACAGGTCGCCGAGCAGGCTTTCGGCCGCGGCCCGGTGGCCGAAATCGGCGTCCATCGCGGCGATGAGCCGCGACCGGTGGCGGCGCAGCGCCTCGTCCAGCTCCGCAAGCTGCCTCCGGCGGACGGCGAAGCTCGGGCCATCCGCCGTCGCCGCCCGGCGCTGCCGGTCGAAAATGCCGTGTAAGGCGTCGATTGGGGTCATTCGTTGAACATTCCTGGATTGTCTTTCAATACCGCGCGCAGCGCTTCGCCGTATCGTTCGGCTTCGAGATGGCGGCCGCCGGCCACCCGGCGCACGCCGCCGGCGTACACCTCGTCGATGGCGACGAGCGCCTCGCCGAGAATCGCCGCGTCGAGCCAATGTTCGACCGGTAACGTCTCGGCCAGGACCGTCAATGGTTTGAGCACCAGCCAGTCAGCCGGCCGGCCCGCAGCGATGCCGCCCGCGGCGCCAAGTGCATGCGCCCCGGCCTGCGCCGCATGTTGCCACAACCAGGTGCCGCTGTGGATGCCGCCGGGCGGCGCCAGGCGATGACGCCGCCGCGCCACCAGGCGGGCCTGGTGTTCCAGCCGCTGTACTTCGGTGAACGGCGAAAGCGTTGCATTGCTGTCCGAACCGAGCGCGAAGCGACCGCCCTGGGCAAGAAAATCGGCGAGCGGAAACAACCCGTCGCCGAGATCGGCTTCGGTGCCTGGGCACAGCGCGACGACCGCGCCGCACGCCGCAACGGCCGCCAGCTCATCGCCCATCCCGTGTGTCGCGTGCACCAGACAACAGTGGGCATCGAGGTCGAGACGGTCGAGCGCGAGCCGGATCGGCGTTATACCGTATTGTGCGATACACGCTTCGACTTCGGCCGGTTGTTCGGCGATATGTAAATGGAACGGCAAAGCGGGCAGCGCCCGGCGCAGCTCGGCGGCGGTCATCGGATCGACCGCCCGCAGCGAGTGGACCGCGACACCGGGCGCCGGCTGGCCGCAGGCGGCGGCCCTGGCGCCGAGCGCCGCATGGAGTTCGAGGTATTCATCGAGCGCCAGCAAAAACCGCTGTTGGTCGCTACTCGCCGGCCGCTGCCCGAAACCGCCGTATTGATACAGCGCCGGCAACAAGGTCAGCGCGACACCGGTCGCACCGGCGGCGTGCAGCAACGCTTCGCCCATCTCCCGCCCGGTGCCGGCGGCGCCATCCGCGCCGCGGTGTAAATAATGGAATTCGCCGATCCGGGTATAGCCGGCGGCCAGCAGTTCCGAGTAAACAAAAGCGGCAATGACCGTCAATGATTCGGGTGCGATCCGGTTCGCCAGGCGGTACATGCCCTGCCGCCAGGACCAGAAATCGTCTTCGCCGGTGGCCGGCGTGGTCTGCATCCGGCCGGCCAACAGGCGCTGGAAGCTGTGGGTGTGGACGTCGGCCATCGCCGGGACCACCGGCCCCGGCAGAACATGGAGTGACGCGGTACGGTCTGTTTCGCGTCTTGCTTCAACGGCGGCGATCGACCCGCCGGCATCGACGGTCATCACGACATCGGACCGCCAACCGTCGGGCAACAAGGCCCACGGCGCTAAGAAGCGCCGATCGCCGGATGCGGAGCTGCCACCGGCGTTCATGGCCGCCAGGCCGATAACGCTTCGACCAGGCGTTCCAGCACGACCTTGAGCGGTGCCTGAGCCACCGGATCGACACGCTGCGGGTGCTCTTCGTCCATGTAACAAGCCTGGGCCAGTTCAAGCTGCACGGCATGCACGCCGTACGCCGGGTCGCCGTAATGGCGTGTGATGTAACCACCGCGGAAACGGCCATCGCAAACGCGCGAAAATCTCAGGTCCGAACCGAGCGCTTGCCAGGCGACATCGATTAGCGCCGGTGCCGCGCTTTGCCGGTCGAACGTGCCGAGGTTCAAATCCGGCAGGCGGCCGGCGAACAGGCGCGGCACGTGCGAACGGATTGAATGGGCGTCGAGCAATACGGCATGGCCGTGCCGCCGGCGCAAACGCTCGAGGGTCGCGGCCAGCGCCTGGTGATAGGGCTGCCAGTAGCGCGCCAGGCGCCGGGCGACCTCGGCCGCATCCGGCTCGAACCCAGGGCGATAAATGGCTTCGCCGGCGAACGTGAGACGCGGTACCAGACCGCTGGTCGGAGTCTCGTAAAGAGCAGCATCGTCGGGCGGCCGGTTGAGATCGACGACATAGCGCGAATGGACGGCGCGCAGCACTGAACAGTCCAAGCGCGGGGCGAAATCGTACAGCGCCTCGACCTGGAAATCGGTATCGGGCAGCGTTTGCGCCGCCGGCGTGAGGTCCGGCAAGAGGTCGTCTGGGACAGACAGGCCGACGTGCGGCAGGCTGATCAGAACCGGGCCGTCACCGGCGGTCAAGTGAAAAGCGAACATCAGCGCCATGCTGCGGTGTGCCGCCCTGAAAAGCAAGCGCCCGGCCTAACAGGTTGTTGAAAAACGCCATCCTGGCGTTTTTCAACGTCGCTTGCGAATGGCGCGACTTNNTTTCAACAGCCTGCTAATCCGGGCGCTCGGGGTGAATGCGAAGCAAAGTCCGGACCGGTGCCGGACTTTGCGTGGTCTGATCAGCCCACGATGGGCTGATTCAGACCTTCATTTACGGGCAAATGCCCGGCGGCGGCGATGGCGGCGGGCCCGAAGAGAAGACCGTGATCGTCGCATCAAGCATCGTGCCGCTGACATTGGCCGTGAACGTGCACGACGAATTGATATCGTCGGCGCAACGGGCGATCGTGAAGAACGCCTGGCCGTTGTTATTGGTGGTCGCCGCCGGCGGCGTGAAAGCGATGTCAGGGTCGGCGCAGGCGAGGTTGACCAACACACCCGACAGCACGCCGCCCAGGTCGTCGGTCACCGTTGCGGTGGCCAACGAGGTCAGGTTCAGGTTCATCGGGTTCGGGCTGACCGCGAGGAAGGCGTTCTGCGCCATGATCACTTCGAGGTCGGCGGTGGCCCCGGCGCCCATGAAGGTCACGACCAGCGGCGGCTGGCCGAAGACCAGTCCGCTCGACGTCGCGGTGGTCGTCACGCAGCCGCCCGGGCCGGTGACCAGCGGATCGTCGCTGACCGAGAAGTTGCCCTGACCGGCAGGAGTGAAGGTAATGACCACGCCTTGCACCGGGTTGTTAATCGCATCGAAAACGCACAGCGTGATGTCGGCGCTGGTATTGCCGCGGATCTGCGCTGGCGAAACGGTCAGCGTTCCCGGCGCGATGCCGGGGAAGACGATCGCCTCGGCATCGGCCGTGGTCTGTATCTTGGCGCCGTCCAGCCGGTTGCCCTGGGTCCAGACGACGACCGGCAGGCCGATCGCCGAATTCGGGTAGGTCATCGTGAATTCGGCGACGCCGTCGGCTTCGGTCTGCGCCTGGCCGACGATGGTACCGATCACCGAACGCCCGACGACGAACGGAATGATCGGCCCGTCATCGACGATGGCGCCCGATGGGTTGTTGTCGTTGTACACCGGCGAAACGCTGAGCGAAGTGTTGGAGTTGACGCCGGTAACGCTGCGCGACGCCTCGTGTTCGGCATTGCCCGGTATCAATTCGCCGAACGTGACAACGGTGTCACCGGGGCCGGCCGCTTCATCGACGGCCATCGGGTCGTCGAGAAAACCGTCAGGCAGAGAAGGCACCGTAAACAGCGTGCTGCCTTCCTGCGGGTTGCCGTTGACGCCGGAGAAGACGAACGTGCTGGGGTCATTGGGCAGCGTCGGCGCATCAACCTTGCCGATCTGCAAGACCGTGCCAGGCAGCACCGGGTTGCCGACCGCGTCGTTGGCGATCAGGCTGAGATTCAAAGTCAGCGTACCGTCGGGATCGGGCGGGATGATGACGCCGGTGTCCGGATCGGCCATCGGCGGATTGTCGGGATCGACCATGTCGCTGACGCTGTTGATCTGGATGGCGTTGATCAACGATCCGGTGAGCTTGACCGAGGCCAGCCGGCCGTCACCGACCACGACCGTGGCTTCGGCGTTCAACGGATCCTGGATGCCGTTATCGACATTGTTGTCGGCGCGGTCGGCGGTGGCCGTCATGCGATGCAGGCCGGTCGTCGTGCCGCTGTTGAAACCGACCTGGACCTGACCGTTCACCGTCGCGACGGCGATATCGAGGCCATTGACCGCGCCGCCATTGGCGTTGGTGCCGGTCAGACGCGAGCCATTGGCATTCGGCGGTTCGAGCACGACGCGGACGTTGTTGAAGCGATTGCTGCCGGCCACCGGATCGGCGACCGGTTGGTTGCCGTTGTCCAACACCTGGACGTTCAACGCCTTGGCGGTCGCCCCTCCCGAGCCCTGGATAAAGACCGGCGCCGTCGATTGGCCGATCGAAATTTGCCCGGGCACGCCGTCGGCGGCGCCGGCGACGATGGTGATCGGGAACTGTGCGCTAAAGGGTTGATTGGTGCCCGGGTCGGTCGCGGTGACGGTCACCGTCGCCGTCCCCGGCTGATCGAACGAGTGGACGAACACCGACGCCTGGCCGCCGGCCGAATCGACCGGACCGTTGCCGAGCAACACAAAAAATTCGTTGACATCGGTCGTTTCTGGGTCATCGAGCGTCGAGAACGCGGCGACCGTGACCGGGCTGATCGCCACGCCGAACGTGCCGCCGGCGGGGCTGACGATGGTGCCGTCGGCGCCGCGGAAACTCAGGGTCAATTCGGAAATGAACGGCGAGCCGAAAAACGGCGGCACGTTCAAGATATTCGCCGGCAGGGAGTTGCGCGTCGCAGTGATCGTGATGCGCTCCTCGGGCGGCGCCGGCACGACGGAGATCGTAATCGTCGCGGTCACCGTGCGGTTGGCCGAGGGATCCTGGAACGATGCGGTCAGAACGGCGTTGCCGGTTTGCGTCCCGGAAGTGAAAAAGAAGCTGGCATTGCCGCCGGACGTCTGCGTCGTGATCGTCGCGAAGCGGCCGATGAATTCATTGACGTTCTGCGTGGTCGGATCGTCTGGCACCGACAGCGTACCGACCAGCGTGTTGCTCGAGGTCATCGACACCGTCGTCCCTTCGGCGATCGGCTGGCCGGTATTGGTCAATACTCTGACATTGAGCTGGATCGTGATCGGCAATTCCAGCGACGGCGACAGCTCGGCCGGGTTGGACGGCACCGTGGTCGTCGCCGCGGTGATCGTGATGCTCCCCGGATTGGGCGGCGTGAAACTACTGCTGCTGCCGCCGCAGGCGGCGAGCAGCGCCAGACCGGCCGCGGCGACGGCGAGGCGGGCACGGACGAGGCATTCCATTCCACATTGTGTGATCGTCATGGCTGGTTCCATATCTGGGTTAAAGTTGATCAGTTGAATATCGCCCGTTCATCGAGAATGGTCGGCGTGATGAAAATCAGAAGCTCGCGTTTTTCGTCGCTCGTCACCCGGCGGCGGAAGAGGTTGCCGAGGATTGGAATATCGCCGAGAAACGGCACCTTGGTGGTATCGAAATTACGATCGTCCTGGAAGATACCGCCGAGCACCACGGTCTGGCCGTTCTCGATCAGCACCCGGGTGCTGAGTTCGCGGGTGTCGATCGACGGCACCTGGCCGCCCTGGGCGGTCGGGAAAATCTCGCCGACGGTGTCCTGTTTGACCGACACCGACATCTGCACCCGGTCGTCCGGCGTGATCAGCGGCGTAACGCGCAGTTCGAGCACCGCTTCTTTGAATTCGACGGAGCTGGCCCCCGACGAGGTCGATTCCTCGAACGGAATCTCGACGCCCTGTTGGATGAACGCTTCGGCCTGGTTGGCGGTGATCACGCGCGGCATCGAAATGACCTCACCGTTGCCTTCGGTTTCGAGCGCCGATATTTCGAGATCGAGCAGATAGTCGGCGGCCAGGATCGAGAAGCCGAAACGGCCGGCCGGGCTCGTCACGGTCGGCAGATTGACGTTCAACCGATCCTGCAGGGCGGGGACGAGAATGCCGGCGCCGAGGTCGTCCGGCACTGCCGTCGGCTGGCTCGTACCGCCGGAACCGTTGAGCAAGCGGTTGGTCAGCGCTACGTTGTTGATCGCATCGGTCGCGCCCAGCGAACCGGAAGTGCTGAAGACGTTGCCTTTATCGCCTTCATCGACGACGGTGATGCCGAAGCGGGTGCCGAGTTCATAGCCGAACGTATTGCGCGCGATGACGATGCGCGATTCGATCAACACCTGGCGCACCGGGCGGTCGAGTTCGCGGATCAGCTTCTGGACCTGGACGATGCGTTCGGCGGTGTCGGTGATCAGCAGCGTGTTGGTTCGCTCGTCGACGCTGACCGAGCCGCGTTCGGACAACAGGCCCTGATCTGCGCCGCCGCTGCCGGCGCTCTCGATCAGTTCCTTGAGTTCCGGAGCGTTGGCGTAACTGATGTCGAGCAGTACGGTTTGCAGCGGTTCGAGCGTCCGCTTTTCCTGCGCAGCGCGCAGCATCTGTTGTTCGCGGGAAGCGATTTCCTCGGCCGGCGCGATCCAGATGACGTTGCCGTTCTGCCGTTTATCGAGGTTCTTGGTATCGAGGATGATATCGAGCGCTTGATCCCACGGCACATTGGTCAGCCGCAGTGTCACGTTGCCCTGCACCGAATCGGCGACCACGACGTTGAGATTCGAGACATCGGCGATCAACTGCAAGACCGAGCGGACCGGAATGTCCTGGAAGTTGAAAGTGACACGCTCGCCGCTGTAGGTCCGTTCCTGGAAAAATTGCAGTTCCGGTTCGCGCCGCTCCTCGACCGGCGGCCGGCTGACTTCGATCACCACATCATCGCCGCTCTGATAAGCCAGGTGGCGGTAAGCGCCGCTGATCTGCAAATTGAACTGGGCGTTGCCGCCGCGCTGCACACTGCTGATCCGCTTGACCGGAGTGGCGAAGTCGCTGACATCGAGCGAGCGGCCCAGGTTTTCCGGGACCGTGACGTTATACAGCTCGACGAGCAACTGCTCAGGATGCTCGTTGACCGCCAGACTGACGCCGCCGCCGGATAGTTTCAGCACCACCCGGCTCTCGCCGCCGTCACCGCGCCGGAAGTCGATATCGGTGAGCGTGATCGCGCCGCCCCCGGCCGGTCGGCCGGCCGCAGTCTCGATTGCGGCCGGCGGCGCAGTCGTCGCGGCGACCGCGGCGCGGCGTGGACTGCTGATCGTCAGGCGCACTTCGCGGCCCGCATACTCGATTTGGTATGGGGCGCTGTGATCCAGATCGACGATCAAACGCGTCCGGCCGCCGGCGCTGAGGGTCGTATAGGAGCGAGCGATACCGCCGCCGACCGGAATCGGTTGGGCCGGCAGCTCCGAGGCGGTGTCGGCCAGTTCGACGACCACCCGCGGCGGATTCTCGGTGGCGAAGACCCGCGGCTCGCCAACCTCGCCACTGGTGGTGACGGTAAAGACCATTGCATTGTCGCGCGCCTGGTGGCTGACGCCGGTCACTTCGTTGACTTGGGCGAACGCCGGCGCCGAAACGGCGGGCAAGACCGCCGCCAGAACGATAACAACGGATACTCTCGTCATCATGGCAATGCTCCTCCCGACGGCATGTCCCGGCGGTGCTTCCTGCAATGTTGCGCGTCCAGCATAGAAACTCGCTTGCTTAGCAAGCCGTCGATTCAAGGCCGTCATCATCCAGTCTCCGTCAAGCTGATCGTCGCGTCGCGTTGGATCCAGCCGCCGCTGCCGTCCGGGATCAATTCGGTGATTTCGATATGATCGGGGGCGATAAGAACGATGCGTCCGTGATTCTGTCCCAAATAATTATCGGCGGCGACCCGGTGGACCAGACCATCGAGATCCTGGACCAGCGCCCACTCTTTTTTCTCCTGCTCCAACGTCCCCACCATTTTCAACGTATCGAGCGGGAAGCTCTCAAGGTATTCCTTGCGCCGGTTGGGGTCGGGACGCGGCCCGGCACTGGCGGTCGATAGCGTTTCCTCGACGGTTTCCTCGAAGCGGAACGGGTCGCGCAACGAGGCCGCTTCGTAGAGGAAGGTCTCGGCCGGCTCGACCGCCGGTATCGGCTCGATCGGCTGCGGCGGCCGGGCTTTCACCTCGGCGATGTAAGCCGTCAGGTCTTTGTGGTCGCCGCCGCAGGCGGCGAGCAGCGGGCCAAGCAACGCCAGGATAAGCAACAGGTGAAGTTGTTTCATGGCTTCTTCCCGCCGGCGCCGGTCTTGGCCGCCTGGGCCGCTTCCTGGGCCGCGAGTTCCGACTCGTCGAGGTATCGGTAAGTCTTGACCGTCCCTTCGAGCTTGAGCGGCCCACCCGCCTTGCCGTCCGCCGACTGCAAGGCGATATCGTGCATGGTCAAAATCACGACCCGCGGCAGACTGGCGACCCCACTGATGAAAGTGCCGAACTGGTGATAACTGCCGACCATGCGGATCGTAATCGGCATCTCGGCGTAAAAACCCTGGACGGTCTCCGCTCCCGGCTCGAACAGTTCGTTGCTGATGCCGGAAGCGAGCGCGGTCTGCGAGATATCGACGAGCAGATCGGGCATTTCGGTTCTGCTCGGCAACTGGCGGATCAAGGCGCGGAGCAGGGTTTCCATTTCTTCCAACTGCTGGCGGTAGGCCGGCAGCGCCGCGGCGCGTTGCGCCTTTTCTTCGAACGTGGCACGCAGGCGGCTTTCCGTGGCTTGTTCACTGGCCAGCGTCTCGCGCTGGCCCTTGATATGCAGAAAATAACCGGCCAGCAGGATCAAACCGGCGGCCAGGACGACGACCACCAAACGGGCCGCCGGCGGCGCGTCGGACAGGTTGCTGAGGTCGAGTTGTCGAAGTTCAGCCAGATCCATCAGCCGATCTCCTCCACCGTTTGCAAATCCGCTTCGCCCTGGCCTGGACCGTGCAGCGTGACGTTGAGGATGAATTTATACCGCTGGTCCGGGCGTTCTTTCTCGCCCTTGTCGGATTCGATGATGCGCAACCGTGGATCGTGCAGCCACTCCGAGGTTTCCAGGTTCCGCATATAGGCCGAAACCCGGGCGTTCGATTGGGTCAACCCTTCGAGCGTCAGAGTCGAACCTTGCTGGCGCACGGCGGTGAGGCGCACGCCGCTCGGCATGGTGCGGACGAGTTGGTCGAACAGGTGCACCATGAGGGTCCGGTTCGCTTGCAACTCTTCGATCACCTGTTTGCGATCGAGCAGCGACTGGCGGGTCTGTTCCAGGCGCTCGATCTCTTTGATCTGCGCTTCCAACCGGTTGATCTCGGTTTGCAGCATCTGGTTGCGCTGCCGCTGGTTATCGATGCGGGTGCCTTCGAGATAACCCCACAGCAGTACGCCGAGCACGGCGGCACCGACCACGCCACCGAGCAGAGCGTACAGACCCTGCTGGCGGCCTTTGCGCTGTTCTTCGCGCCACGGCAATAGATTGATATTCAGCATCACTCTACCCCCCGCAACGCGAGGCCGGCGGCGACCATCAACCCCGCGGCGTGTTGCTGCAAGGCACTGCCGGCCACCGCCGCGGTGACTTTGAGACCGGCGATCGGGTTGGCCACTTCGGCGGCGATCCCCAACTCATCGTCCATCATCTGACCCAGCCCCGGTATCCCGGCGCTGGCTCCCGACAAGAAAATCCGGTTCACCGGATTGTATTGCGCCGCGGACGAAGAATAAAACTGCAAGGCCCGGCTGACCTGCTGTACGACCTGGGCTTTGTAAGGAGCGAGAATTTCGTCCTCCAGGTCGCCGAGCTGCGTCCCCTCGCCGAGCAACGGGTTGATATCCGCGGCCTCGTCGCCGTACCGGCGGCGCATCTCGTCGAACAGGCTCTGGCTGCCGAAAGGTTGTTCTCGGGTGTACAACAACCGGCCGTCGCGCGAGACGACCAGATTGGTACTGGTATTGCCGATATCGAGCAAGGCGATGGTCTGGTCGGCGGCGATCGTCGCCCCGGGGCGCACCAGTTCATTGAACGCATTGGCGAGGGCGAACGCCTCGACGTCGACGACGCAGAGTTTGAACCCGGCCTCTTCGGCGACGCCTTGCAGGAAATTGACGTTCTCCTTGCGCGATGCGACAAGCAGGACTTCCTTCAACTCGGCGTTGCGCGGCGCCGGTCCCAGCACCGTGAAATCGATATTGACTTCGTCCAGGGGGTAAGGGATGTGCTGGCCGGCGTCGAGTTCGATCCGGCTTTCGAGGTCACTGTCGGCGATCTCCGCCGGGATGTGGATCGTCCGGGTGATGACATTGGAACCGGAAACCGCCATCACGCACTGCTTGGTCTTGATGCCGCCGCGCCGCACGGCGGTGGCGATGGCCGCGGCGACGGCGCTGCTGTCGGTGATATTTTCGTTGCTGATCGCCCCCGCCGGGAGACGCTCGTGCGCAAAGTGGGAGACGCGCAAGGCGCCGCCGGCCCGCGTCAATTGCAGCAGTTTGACCGCTCCCGAACCGACGTCCAAGCCGATCGCCGCTTTGGATCTGGATTGGAAGATTTTCAATTTTCCCCCGAAATTTCCAGTAATTAGGAGACGTTCTTCATTCCCTGTAGAGCAATTATTCCTGAGTTTTTGAAAAATCTCAAGTAGGTAGGGCAAAAAAAACATTCAGGCCGGCCGGTGGCCGGCGGTCCCGGCTGCGCCGAGCCGGGTGGGCGGAGGGCGGGATGGTACACTTAGCGTTTGGCCGAAATCGCCCTGTCCGGCCGTCGCGCGGGGAACCCGGCGGCCGCGCAAGGGTCATTCAATCGCCAGCCAGCAAACGGTTTTTCTGGGTGAAACGCCTCCTTTTCCGGTTCACAATCATCGCTGCATTCGGCGCCGTGCTCGGCGCCCTGGCGCTCGCCGTCACCTGGCTGAGCCTGGCGCCGTCGCTGCCCGACATCGAGGGCTTACGCGAAGTCCAATTGCAGACGCCGTTACAGATTTTGACCCGGGACGGACGGTTGCTCGCCGTGTTCGGAGAAAAGCGCCGGCTGCCGGTCCCCCTCGAGCGGGTCCCGCCGCTGCTTAAAGCCGCGTTCATCGCCGGCGAAGACGACCGCTTTTATGTCCACCCGGGTATCGACTATCAGGGCCTGCTGCGCGCCGCCTGGCAGCTTTTGCGCACCGGACAGAAAAGCCAGGGCGGCAGCACCATCACGATGCAATTGGCGCGCAATTTCTATCTCGGCACGGAAAAGGAGTATGCCCGTAAACTGCGCGAGATCATGCTGGCGATCAAGATCGAACAGTTGCTGGACAAGGACGAAATTCTCGAACTGTATCTCAATAAGATCTACCTCGGGCAACGGGCCTATGGCGTCGCCGCCGCCGCCCAGGTCTATTACGGCCGCGATCTCGGCGACCTGACCCTGCCCGAGATGGCCATGTTAGCGGCACTGCCCAAGGCACCGTCGCGCATCAATCCGATCTCCAACCCCGAGCGCGCCTTACAGCGCCGCAATTATGTGCTGCGCCGTCTGTTCGAAGAGGACTATATCGACGAAGCGCTTTTGAACCAGGCGCGCGCCGCGCCGGACCATGCCTTTTATCACGGGCCGGAGATTGCCGTCGAGGCGGGCTACATTGCCGAAATGGCCCGCCGGGAAGCCGTCCTGCGGTACGGCGATGCGGTCTATGAAAGCGGTTACCGGATCGTCACGACGATCGACAGCCGCCTGCAGCACGCCGCCACCGAGGCGTTGCGCCAGGGGCTGATGGCTTACGACCAGCGGCACGGCTACCGCGGCCCCGAAGCGCATCTCGACCTGGACGGCGATTCGACACCGGCCGAGTGGGCCGCGGCACTGACCGGGTTCCAACCCGTCGGGCCCCTGTTGCCGGCGTTGGTCATCGCGGTCGAACCGGATCTGGCGTTGTGCTATCTCGCCGGCGGACAGAGCGTGGCGCTCGATCTCGCGGCGCTGTCGTGGGCACGGCCGTACCTGGAGGTCGACCAACTCGGCCCCGAGCCGGCCGCCGCCGGCAACGTTCTCGCCCCCGGCGACGTGATCCGGCTGATCCGCAGCGCCGAGGGCGAATGGCAGTTTGCCCAACTGCCACAAGTGCAAGGCGCGCTGGTCGCTCTTGATCCGGCGAGTGGCGAAGTGCGGGCGCTGGCCGGTGGCTTCGACTTTGCGGCGAGCAAGTTCAACCGCGCCGTACAGGCCCGACGCCAGCCAGGATCGGGTTTCAAGCCCTTCATTTATGCCGCGGCGCTGGACCACGGATACACGCCGGCGAGCGTCGTCAACGACGCCCCGATCGTCTTTAACGACCGGACTTTGGAGGGCGCCTGGAAGCCGCAGAACTTCACCCAGGCGTTCTACGGTCCGACCCGTTTGCGCGAAGCGATGGTCCATTCGCGCAATCTGGTTTCGGTGCGCTTGCTGCAGGATATCGGTGTCCCCGCGGCCCGCGATTATCTGCCGCGTTTCGGTTTCGCCCGCGACGATCTACCGGCCAATCTGTCATTGGCCCTCGGCAGTGCCAGCTTGAGTCCGCTGGCGGTCGCCCAGGGCTATGCAGTGTTCGCCAACGGCGGCTACGCCGTACCGCCGTCGTGGCTTGCGCGGATCGAAGACAGCACCAGCGAGGTATTGTGGGAGGCGCCCTTGACGCAATACTGCGAAGACTGCGCGCCGGCGGTGGCGGCCGGCGATACCGTCGTCTCGAGCCGCCCGGCGAAACTGGCGCCGCGTCTGACCTCCAGCGGCGACGAACCCAGCGCCGGCCCAGCGGCCGGCGAGAACGAACTTTATGGCCCCCCCGTGCCGCGCTTTGCGCCGCGCGTCCTCGATCCGTCCACCGCCTACCTGATCCGTTCGATGATGCAGGATGTGATCCGCCGCGGCACCGGCCGGGGCGCCCTGGTGCTCGGCCGCGGTGACCTCGCCGGCAAGACCGGGACGACGAACGACCAGCGCGATGCCTGGTTTTCGGGATACAACTCCCGGCTGGTGGCCAGCGTGTGGGTCGGTTTCGACGACCACCAGCCGCTCGGCCGGCGCGAACTCGGCGGCGTTGCGGCCCTGCCGGTATGGGTCGATTTCATGCGCCAGGCATTGGCCGGCGGCGCTGAAGCGACCGAGATCGTCCCGCCCGGCATCGCCCGCGTCTGGATCGATCCGCAAAGCGGCGAACTGGTGCCGCCCGATTATCCCGGCGCCCTGCGCGAAATCATGCGGGCCAGCGATGCCGCCCGCCTGAAGGCGGCCAATACCGGCCGCAAGCCGGCCGACAAAATCGCCGATCCTTACAATATTTTTTAGCAGGCTGTTGAAAAACNNGGCTGATTTCGGGAGCGCAGCGAAAGTCGCGCCTTTCGCAAGCGACGTTGAAAAACGCCAGGATGGCGTTTTTCAACAACCTGTTAGATATTTTTTTAGGGCTAATATGAATCCGCTGCGCAACCGGCAGGCCGTCGCCGCAACCGCGGCGCGCATCATGGCCGAACAGGGCGTGGAGAGTTTCCTCGCCGCCAAACAAAAAGCGGCCGACCAATTGGGGCTCGGCCGGCAGACACGTTTGCCGGGCAACGAGGAAGTCGCCGCCGCGCTCAGGGGACATCTGGCGTTATTCGGCGGCCGTCCCTGGCGCGAAGCGCTCGACCGGCGCTTTGCCGCGGCACTCGAGACGATGGAACTGCTCCAGGATTTTGCACCGCGACTGGCGGGACCGTTGGCCGAAGGTCTGGCGCACCAGCATTCGCCGGTGGTTCTACACGTGTTCAGCGACGATCCCGACGCTCCGCTCCGCCTGTTGCTCGACCGCCGGATTCCGTACCGGTTGGCAGAACGGCGCGGCGGCCAACGCGGCGGCCGACAGCCGTTGATCGTCTTGCGAGGCAACGATATCCGGGACGATATCCGGGGCGATATCCGGATCGAATTATGGGTTTATGCGCGCCACGACCTGCGCCTGGCACCCCCCAGCCCGATCGACGGCCGGCCGCAGGTGCGGCTGACGGTGGCCGAGACGGTGGCGGCCAGAGAACGGAGTGGACTCAGCGCCGCTCAGCAATAGGCCGGTAATCGCGCGCCGTAGAGCCGATGTAAACTTGACGCGGGCGGCCGATGCGGCTGGGGTGATCGCTTTGTTCCAGCCATTGCGCCACCCAGCCCGCGGTCCGGGCGAGGGCGAACAGCACGGTGAACATACTGACCGGGAAACCCAGTGCCTTGTAAATGATCCCGGAATAAAAATCGACGTTGGGGTAGAGCTTGCGCTCGATGAAAAACTCATCCTCCAAGGCGATTTTTTCGAGTTCCAGCGCCAGCGCCAGTTTTTCGTCATGCACGCCGAGTTCGGTGAGCACTTCGTGGCACGCCTGGCGGATGAGCGAGGCGCGCGGATCCATGTTCTTGTAAACGCGGTGACCGAAACCCATCAGGCGGAAAGAATCGTCGCGATCTTTAGCACGTGCGATATATTTCGGCACCTCGGAAACGGTGCCGATCTGATCGAGCATCTTCAGCACCGCCTCGTTGGCGCCGCCGTGCGCCGGGCCCCACAGCGCGGCGATGCCGGCCGCGACGCAGGCATAGGGATTGGCGCCGGTCGAGCCGACCAGACGGACGGTCGAGGTGCTGGCGTTTTGTTCGTGATCGGCGTGCAAGATGAACAGCAGATCCAAGGCCCGCGCCGCGACCGGATTGACCGCGTACTGTTCGGCCGGCACCGAGAACATCATGTCGAGAAAACGCTCGGTATAGGACAGCGAGTTTTTCGGATAGGCCGTCGGCCAGCCCATGTGATGGCGGTAGCCGGCGGCGGCGATGGTCGGGATCTTGGCGAGCAGCCGTTTAGCCGCCAAAAGCCGCTGCGCCGGATCGCTCATGTCCAGGCGGTCGTGATAAAAGGCGGCGAGCGAGCCGGTCACGCCGCACAGGATGGCCATCGGGTGCGCGTCGTAATGAAAACCGCTGATAAACGTGTTGAGCTTTTCATGCACCATCGTGTGGCACGTGATGTCGCGCTCGAATTCGTCGAACTCGGCGGCCGTCGGCAGCTCGCCGAACATCAGAAGATAGGCGACTTCGAGAAAGTTCGAGTGGGCCGCCAGTTGCTCGATCGGATAGCCGCGATAGCGCAGGATGCCGCGGTTGCCATCGATGAACGTCACGGCGCTCGAGCACGAGGCGGTCATCGCGTAGCCGGGGTCGTAGGTGAAATAACCCAGTTCCCGGGCAAGGCCGGAAATGTCGAGTGTCGGCTCACCCTCGGTGCCGGCGACCACCGGCAGATCGAGTGTTTTGCCGTTTTCCGGATCGCTGAGGCGCAAGTGACGTTGGGACATAAATCGAAACCTCCGGGTTGGATCGGTGCGCGTCGGACGGCGGCCACAAAGACCGTGCGATCCGCAGGCCGCTTACATCCGAGGCGGCGGGGCGCCATCGGCGCCGCGGCGCCGCACCCATTGCTCATCAGGTCTTACGGGCGCGCCGCCCGGGGGAGTGCGCCCGGCGCCGCACGTTCGGCGACGCCTTCCTGGCCTTGTTTCTCCGGCGTTAGCAGGCTGTTGAAAAACGGCCTGCTAATCTGGGCCACGGATGGCCCGGCCTTATTTCTGATAACGCCGTTTGAATTTGTCAACGCGGCCGCCGGAATCCACGATTTTGTGTTTGCCAGTGTAAAACGGGTGCGAGTGGCTTGAAATTTCGACCTTGACCAACGGATATTCCTTGCCGTCTTCCCACTTGACTTTTTCTTTCGAACGGATCGTCGAGCGGGTGAGGAAGGAAAAATCGCAAGTCACGTCCTGAAAGACCACTTCGCGGTATTCCGGGTGGATGCCTGATTTCATAGGAGACGGGCCTGGGCCAATGAAAAGATTTATATTATCGCCGATCGCCCGGCCGGCGGCAAGTCGCTGTCACCCGGCCGGCCCGGTCGCCAGCGCCGCCGGTGATACCCCCCGCCGATCGGATCCAGTGTCTGGCGCGGTGAACCTGCGCCGCATCGACCAGTCGAATGACCGCCTCGACCCGACCCCGGATTGTTCATGACCTGCTCCATTGCGCTCTCCCCGCCGACCGCATCTGCATCGTTGCCCCCGGCCGCACATCGTCTCCGCACCCGCACTAGCAGCCTGTCGGGCTTTGCCGGTCGAGGCGAAAATTCGGCTGCGCGAGGACAGATTTTCTCCGGATCGCCGGCGCGTAGCACCGCTACGGGCCAAGATTCGGAGGAAATATGGACCGGGCAGACGGATTTGCAGCCCGTGCCAGGCAAAGCCCGACAGGCTGCTAGGGCGGCCGCTGCACTGGGTCTTGCCTTCGTCGCCGGCCTCGGCCACGCCGCCCTGCCGGCGGCGGTCGACGGCGCACCGCTGCCGTCGCTCGCCCCTTTGCTCGAACGGGCCACACCGGCGGTTGTCAATGTCTACACCGAAACCCGGGTCCAGGTGCGCAGCCCGTTCGCCAACGACCCGTTCTTCCGCCACTTTTTCAATCTCCCCGATATGCCGCGCGAGCGGATTTCGCGGAGCCTGGGCTCGGGGGTCATCGTCGATGCCGCGGCCGGCTACGTGATCACCAACCATCACGTCATCGCCAAGGCCGACGACATCGCCGTGACCTTGATCGACGGCCGCAATTTCAAGGCCGAGCGCATCGGCAGCGACCCCGACACCGACCTCGCGCTGATCCAGATTCCCGCCGAGGATCTGGCGGCGCTGCCGCTCGGCGATTCCGACCGCCTCCGGGTCGGCGATTTCGTGGTCGCCATCGGCAACCCGTTCGGCCTCGGCCAGACGGTCACCTCCGGCATCGTCAGCGCCCTCGGCCGCACGGCCCTCAGCCGCCTGCCCTTCCAGGATTTCATCCAGACCGATGCGCCGATCAACCCGGGCAATTCGGGCGGCGCGCTGATCGACCTCAACGGCGAACTGGTCGGCGTCAACAGCGCGATTTTCACGCCGAGCGGCGGCAACGTCGGCATCGGCTTTGCGATCCCGGCGAACATGACGCGCCGCGTGATGCGCCAGCTCATCGACTTCGGCGAAGTCCGGCGCGGCACGCTGGCGATCGAAACGCAGGATCTGACCTCCGAACTGGCCTCAGCCTTCGGCCTCGAAGCGTCGCGCGGTGCGGTGGTCACCCGCGTCTGGCCCGCGACGCCGGCGGCCGAAAGCGGGCTCAAGCCCGGCGACGTGGTGATCGCCGCCGCCGGCCACCCGGTGCGCAACACCCAGGAACTGCGCAACTTCGAAGCCATGGCCGACATCGGCACACCGCTTGCCTTGACCGTGCTGCGCGACGGCCGCGAGCAGACACTTAACATCGAACTGGTTTCGGCCGACACGCTGCGGGTCGCCGGCGCCAGCCTCACGCCCGAACTGGCCGGCGCGGAATTCACCCAGAAATCCGGCGGCGCCGAACGCGGCAAAGTCGTGATCGCCGACGTCGCCCGCGGCTCGGCCGCGGCCCGCCAGGGGGTGCTGCCCGGCGATGAAGTGCTGGCCGTGAACCGGCAGAGCATCACCGATTTGAACGATCTGACCCGCGCCTTCAGCGCCGTCAAGGCGCGCCAAATCACCCCGGTTTTGCAGATCCGCCGCGGCGACAACCGTTACCTGGTGCCGCTGGAACCGAACGGCGCCCGGCGCTGACGGTGCGCGGCTTGCGCCACGAACCCCCTACACGGTCAACACCCCCGAATGAACTCTGATCCCGCGCCACTCATCCCGCTGCACCCGGACTCGCTGGCCAGCGCCGCCCAGGCCCTGAGCGCGGCCGAGCGGGCCTGGCTCGAACAACATCGCTTCCGCGCCGAGCCGGGCAGCCACCTGGTCCTGCCGGCGCCCAGCGGCGGCATCGGCCGAGTCCTCGCCGGTTATGACCCCAAGGCCCCGCTGTATGCCTTCGCCGCACTGCCGAATCGCCTGCCCGCCGGCGCTTATGCCCTACCGCCGCTCGCCGCGGCCTTTCCCGGGACAGCGCTCGACGCAGCCGGCCACCTGGCCTCGTCTTTGCTGCTCGGCTGGCGGCTCGGCGCCTATCGGTTCGACCGTTACCGCACCCCGGCCCCGGCTTTGGCAACTCTGTCGCCGCCGCCCGATCTCGATCCGACCGCCGTCGAACAACTCGCCGATCTCGCCTCGGCCGTACACCAGGTGCGCGATTGGGTCAACACCGCGGCCGCCGATTTCGGCCCGGCCGAACTGGCCGACGCCGCCGCCGGCCTGGCCGCGGAGCTGGGTGGCGAAATCGAAGTGCTCCGCGGCGGCGCTCTGCGCACCCACTGTCCCGCGGTGTACGCCGTTGGCATGGCCAGCCGCCGCCCACCGCGGTTGATCGTACTGCGCTGGGGCGACCCCGCAGCGCCGCGCCTGGTCCTGGCCGGCAAGGGAGTGGCCTTCGACTCCGGCGGCCTGAATATCAAAAACGCCGCCGGCATGCGCAAAATGAAAAAAGACATGGGCGGCGCGGCGCACGTCCTGGCCCTGGCTGGCTTGATCATGCGCCGCCGCCTGCCGGTCCGCTTGACGGTCATCATCCCGGCGGTGGAAAACATGATCGCCGGCAACGCCCTGCGTCCCGGCGACATCGTCCACACCCGCCGCGGTTTGACCATCGAAATCGGCAACACCGATGCCGAAGGCCGCGTTATCCTGGCCGATGCCTTGCAACTGGCCAATGAAGAACGCCCCGACCTCATCGTCGATTTCGCCACGTTGACCGGCGCGGCGCGCGTCGCCTTAGGGCCCGACGTCACGCCGTTTTTCAGCACCGACCCGGCGGCCACCACCGACCTCAAAGCCATCGGCGAGGCCGTCGAAGATCCGACCTGGCCCCTCCCCCTCTATGCCGCCTACGACCACTACCTGGCCAGCGACATCGCCGATCTCAGCAACTCCAGCAACACCCCCCACGCCGGCTGCATCACCGCCGCCCTGTTCTTGAAACGCTTCGTCGAGCCCGGCGTTTTCTGGCTCCACTTCGACACCTACGCCTGGAACGACCAAACCCGCCCCGGGCGTCCCGCCGGCGGCGAAGCCCTCGGCCTGCGCGCCCTATACGCCTGGCTGGAACAGCGCTATCGCCCGTCATAGAAGGATCGCCGGCGCATAGCACCGCTGCGGGCCAAGATGCGGAGAAAATAGCGCACGACGCGCGCTGCTGTTTTGCCGGCGTCATGCCGTGTAAAATGTTGCGTATTCGCAACAACCGGCGATGCGATGGCCCAGGCCCGAGTTCTGATTGTCGATGACGAGCCCGATATCCGCGAGATGTTGAAGGACATTCTCGAGGACGAGGGCTACGTCTGCGCCGCTGCCGCGGACGGCGCCGCGGCCGGGAAACTGCGTGCCGAATTCCACCCCGACCTGATCCTGCTCGATGTCTGGATGCCGGACATCGACGGCATCAGCCTGCTGCGCGAATGGCGCGACGCCGGTGCGCTGGAGCACAGCACCGTGGTGATGATCTCCGGGCACGGGACGCTGGAAACGGCGGTCGAGGCGACGCGGCTCGGGGCCTGGGATTTCATCGAAAAACCGCTCAGCATCGCCAAACTGCTGCTCACCGCCGGCAATGCACTCGAAGCCCACCGGCTGCGCCGCCGGCCAGCCGCGCCGCAGCCGGCCACCGACGAGGCCCGCTTACCGCTCGGCAAGCACCCCGTGATCCACGACCTGCGGGTGCAAGTCGAACGTCTGGCGCAACTGGCGACGCCGCTCATGATCCTCGGCAAACCGGGCAGCGGCCGCCGCTCGCTCGCCCGCTGGCTGCACCAGCACGGCCGGCAGCCGGCCGCGCCGTTCGTCGAAATCGAAATCGAAACCCTGAACCAGAACGACTGGCTCGACGTTTTGGCCGGCGATGCAGCCCAGCCCGGCGCCCTTCGGCAAACCGCCACGGGCGGTGTGCTGTATATCGAAGAGCCACAGACCCTGCCGCTCGCCGCGCAACGTTGGCTCGCCGGCGTCCTCGAAAAAGGTCACTTCGCAACCGCCGCCGGGGAACAACCCTGGCAAGGGCGCCTGATCGTGGCCACCCGCGCCGATCCCGCGGCACAGGTCGGCAGCGGCGCATTCGATCCCTCGCTGCACCTGATCTTGCAGGCCGGCGCCTTGCGCCTGCCGGGGCTCGACGAGCACCTCGACGACATTCCCGACATCGTGCGCCATTACGCCGAACGCCTGCCGGGGCGCGAAGGCTTGAAATACCGGCCGTTCGCGACGGCGGCGCTCAACGATCTGCGCCAGTACCGCTGGCCCGGCGATTTGCGCGAATTGATCAACCTGGTGCGCCGCCTGCTGCTCAGCGGCGGCGAAGGCGAGATCGGTCTTACCGAGGTCCGCGACGCACTGCGCACGATGGCGCAGCACCCCGCCCCGGCGGCCGGCGGTGAATGGTACCGGCTGCCGCTGCGCGCAGCCCGCGAACGGTTCGAAGTCGAATATCTGCGCTATCACCTCGCCGAGTGCGACGGCAGCGTCAGCCGGCTCGCCGCGCGGGTCGGCATGGAGCGGACGCACCTGTACCGCAAACTGAAGGCCTTGGGGATCGAGCCGATACGCGGCGGCGATGTGCACGTAAAATAACCGTTATGAAAATCATCATTCTCGGGGCCGGCCAGGTCGGGGCCGGGCTGGCGCTCAGTCTGGCGCGGGAGAACTACGATATCAGTGTCGTCGATCTGGACGAGACCCGGCTGCGCCAGCTCCAGGATCGGGTCGATATCCAAGGCGTCGGTGGCCACGCAGCGCATCCGCCGACCCTGCTCAGGGCCGGCATCGAAGACGCCGATATGATCGTCGCGGTGACCAGCAGCGACGAAGTCAACATGGTGGCCTGCCAGATCGCCTACAGTCTGTACAACACGCCGAGCCGCATCGCCCGCGTCCGGGCCGCCGAATATCTCGAAACCCCTGACCTGTTCACCCGCGAGCACATTCCGATCGACCTGTTGATCAGCCCGGAGCAACTGGTCACCGATCATATCTATCATCTGATCGAATACCCCGGCGCCTTGCAGGTTCTCGATTTCGCCGACAACCGGGCGCAGATGGTCTCGCTGCGCGCTGAAGCGGACAGCCCGATGCTCGGCCACCCGTTGCGCACCTTGGCCGAACAGATGCCGCGCGGCGTCGAGGCCCGGGTCGTCGCGCTCTTTCGCGGCGACCAGGCGGTGATTCCTGAAGGCGACACGGTGATCGAGGCTGGCGATCTTGTGTTCTTTCTCGCCGCCCGCCGCGATACCCGCCGGGTCATGGCCGAACTCAGCCACAACATCGCGCCGATCAAGCGCGTCATGCTGGCCGGCGGCGGCAATATCGGCGAACGCCTGGCCGCTAAGCTCGGCGGCGATTATCACGTCAAGCTCATCGAGCGCAGCAACGAGCGGGCGAAAGCCATCGCCGAACACCTCGAACACGCCATAGTCCTGGTCGGCGATTGCGCCGACAGCGAACTGCTGCGCGATGAAGGCATCGATCGCGTCGACATCTATTGCGCCCTGACCAACGACGACGAGGCCAACATCCTGTCGTCGATGGTCGCCAAACGTTTGGGCGCCCATAAAGTCGTGACCATCGTCAACCGCCCAGTGTACGCCGACTTGGTCGAAGGCCAGCAGATCGACGTCGCCGTCTCGCCTCGGCAGATCACCATCGGTGCCCTGCTCGCCCGAATGCGGCGCGGCAACATCGTGCGGGTTCATTCGCTGCGCCGCGGCGCCACCGAGGCGATCGAAGCCGAGGTCAAGGGCGATGCCGGCACCTCGCGGGTTCTGGGCCGGACAATCGCCGAGATCGAATTACCGCCGGGAGCGACGATCGGCGGCATCGTCCGCGGCGAACAGGTTCTGATGGCCCACCGCCACACCATGATCGAACCCGGCGACCACGTGATCATTCTGGCGACCGACAAACGCCATATCCGCGACCTTGAACAACTGTTCGAGGTGTCGGCCACCTACGTCTAATGAATCCGACGCTGCTTTGCCGGCTCATCGGCCTGCTGTTGCTGCTCGCCGGTGCCTTGCAACTTCTGCCGGCGCTGGTCGCCTGGTTGTACGGCGATTCTAGCTTCGCGACCTTTATCGCCACCGGTTCCGGCCTGTTCCTGCTCGGCGCCGCGGTCTGGTGGCCGGTGCGCCGCATCCGTATCGACTTGCGGCTGCGCGACGGTTTTCTCGTCGTCGCGCTGAGTTGGATCGTCATCGGCCTGGCCGGCGCGCTGCCGATGGTGCTGCTCCAGGTCCCGCGCATCGGCGTCGTCGATGCGATCTTCGAATCGATTTCCGGCTTGACGACCACCGGCGCGACGGTACTGACCGGCCTGGACACAATGCCGCACGGCCTGCTCTTCCACCGCGCGCTATTGCAGTGGCTCGGCGGCATGGGCATCGTCGTGCTCGCCGTCGCGGTGCTGCCCATGCTGCGCATCGGCGGTTTGCAGCTCTACCGCGCCGAGACGCCGGGGCCGGTCAAGGACAGCAAACTCACGCCGCGCATCGCCGAAACCGCAAAAGCGCTGTGGTTGATTTATTTCGGCTTGACGGTGCTGTGCATACTGGCCTATCACGTGGCCGGCATGAACTGGTTCGATGCCATAACTCACTCCTTCACGACGTTATCGACCGGCGGTTATTCCAATTACGACGCCAGTATCGCGCATTTTCAGAGTTTTCTGATCGAACTGGTGGCCATCGTCTTCATGACGCTCGGCGGAATCAACTTCGCGATTCACTTCCTCGCCTGGCGGCGGGCCAGCCTGGCGCCGTATCAGCTCGACCCCGAAGTCAGAACCTACGCCACATTGTTACTGGTTTTTACGGCGATCGCCACTACCGCGATCGTATTTTATGGCGTCGAACCAAATTGGCCTTCGGCCCTGCGGCTCGGCATGTTCCAAACGATCTCGACCATGACCTCGACCGGCTACACGACAGCGGGTTTTTATCTGTGGCCTGGGTTTTTGCCGATCTTCTTCATCTTTATCGTTTTCATCGGCGGCTGCGCCGGTTCGACCGGCGGCGGCATGAAAGTCATCCGCATCATGTTGCTTTACAAACAGGCGGTGCGCGAAATCCAGCGGGTGATACACCCGGCCTCGGCCGGCATCATCCGCATCGGTCACCGGGCCGTCGAATCGCGCGTCATCACCGCGGTATGGGGTTATTTTTTCATCTATGTCGCGAGCTTTGCGATTTTATCGGTGCTGCTCAACGCCACCGGCCTCGATCTCGAAACCTCGTTTTCGGCGGTCGCCGCCTGCCTGACCAATCTCGGCCCCGGCCTCGGCGCCGCCGGGCCGCACTTCGCCGACCTCAACGCCGTCGCCAAATCGGTGCTGGTCTTCGCGATGCTGCTCGGCCGCCTCGAGATCTTCACCCTCCTCGTCCTGCTGACCCCGGCCTACTGGAAAGACGCTTGAAGCTCCCGTCTGAGCGTTAACCCAATTGTTGCATAGATTCCCGGAATTCTCGGTCAAGCCGGCAAATGCAGCTTCTCCGATTCCCTGACAAATGCGT
>JRYH01000015.1_pt1 | contig 32228 bp, 23 predicted proteins | sample 235351 | NCBI WGS metagenome assembly JRYH01 (sample SAMN03074221, study PRJNA261480) | activated sludge metagenome | biome: Wastewater Treatment Plant; feature: Wastewater; material: Activated sludge; isolation source: activated biomass of a wastewater treatment plant treating wastewater... ...
AAAAGAAGGGGGTCACATCACCGCCAAATCAAGGTTCGCGAGATTTTCTCCAGACAGATCTGCCGGGTTCTGCGTCGTGGCTGCAAAGAGACGGGCAACGACATCGCGCGTTGCCATATCTTCTGCACCTGCTGATGTAGAGGCACATAGCAAGCCTATAACGAGCACGATTGCTCTCATTATTCTTTTGCGTTCCAAGTGATGGATCCAAATTTTGAGCGCTACTATCGCAATGGCGAATTATCCGACGATCCCTTGGCAATTCGCACGGATTCTGGCTCGCGCCGGAAAAAGGCCGGATGCCTCTTTGGGGTCTCCATGCCTCTAGTCTTGCATAAGACCGAACACGACGACGGCACCGCCCTGACGGAAGCCCCAAATCTGGCTGCCGCCGGCTGCCACAGCGATATATTGCTTGCCGTCTATCTCGTAGCTCACCGGCGGTGCGTTGACGCCCGCGCCGCAGTTGAAGCTCCATACCTTCGCGCCGGTGTTTGCGTCGAATGCCGAAAACGCTCCGCTGCCTTCGCCGGTGAAAACGAGGCCGCCCGCCGTCGCCAGCACGCCGCCGATGAGCGGCTGGTCCGTTCTGGTTTGCCATGCGATGCGGCCCTTGTCCTTGAGGTCGAGTGCCGTCAGCGTTCCCCAGTTGTCCTCATGTGACGGCTCGATGATGGAGTAGGGAACAGCGGGTTTGTCTCCCTGCGCGGGCAACTCCGCCGTCCGGAAGATCATCGGAATATGCATGCCGGCGACGTAGACGACGCCACGCGCAGCATCGAGCGAAGCAGGCGACCAGTTGGAGCCGCCGGCAGGGCCGGGCGTGATACGGACGCCCTCCGGCGTTGGCGTCGCAAACAGGTTGTCCTGCGGAACGAAGGCCTGGGACTTGAACAGCAGCGCGCCGCTGCGGCGATCGTGTACGTAGTACCAGCCGAGCTTGCTCGCCTCTCCCACGGCCGGGACCGTTTTGCCGTCCACGTCGAGATCGAAAAGGGTCGGCGGGCTCGCGACGTCGTAACCCCACATGTCGTGCGGCACCTGCTGGAAATGCCAGACCGGCCTGCCGGTCGCGGCCTCGAGCGCGACGAGGGAGACGGTGTAGAGATTGTCGCCGGGCCGCGTGCTGTCGGCGGCCTGAGGCGACGGATTGCCGACGCCGAAATAGAGGATGCCGGTGGCCGTATCGATGGCGGGGGTGTGCCAGATCGATCCGCCGCCGTACCGCCAAGCATCGGGATACGTGGCAAGGCTTGCCTTCTCTGCTGCGACATCGCGGTGGAGGGGAACGCCGTCCGGCGTTTCCGTTCGGAAGCTGCCCTCCCAGCCTTCCTGCGTCGTGTCGAATTGCCAGATCTTCTTTCCTGTTTCGGCGTCATACGCGGCCAGAAAGCCGGGACGGCCGTAGCGTCCCGATACGCCGACCACCGCGCCGAGTGGCGCGCCCGACCGCGGGCTGTCGAGATGCAGTCCGTAGCCGACGCCCGTGATGCCGATGATAATCTTGCCGTCGTAGACGAGCGGCGCAATGACCGCACCGACGCCGGTCGATCCCGTAACGTTCCGGCTTTGCAGCGGGTCGCCGGCCGCCAGCGCTTTCTTGTCCTCGGTCGCACCCAAGCCCTGGTCGGCCAGTGCGATGTCCCAGACCGGCTTCCCCGTCACCTGGTCGAGCGCGACGAGGTGAGCGTCGACGGTCGCGACATAGACCTTGCCGTAGCCGAGCGCCGCGCCGCGGTTGGCCGGTCCGCAGCATATCTTTTCGGACGCGCGCTTGTGTTCGTAGCGCCATTTTTCACGGCCGGTCTGGGCGTCCAGCGCGACAACATGGGAATAGGGCGTCGTCAGGTACATGACGCCGCCGGCGATCAGCGGTGATGTCTGAAACGTCGCAGCGCTGCCGGTTTGATAGATCCATTTCGGAACGAGGCGCTTCACGGTCCCGGCATTGACCTGATCGAGCGGCGAGAAGCGCTGCTGGCCGTAGTCGCGCCCATAGAGAAGCCAGTCGCCCCGGCTTTCCGCGGCTGACTTCAGGCGGTCATCGCCGATGTCCTCCGCACGCGCCGCCGGAGCCTCGGAAAAGAGCGGAAGCACGACCGTCAAGAGAAGCCCCAACCTTAATGACATATGCATGATCACCACCCTATCCCGATCGGTCGCATTGCGGAGCCGGCGATGCAGGCCCGCCATCACGTGGTGGCGGGCCTTCTCGCCTTGAGCGCAAGCTGCCGGCTCAGCGCGGATCTATTTCTTTCGCGGATCTTCTTCCGGATTGACGTAGATGATATCGAACGGACCTGTGGCGGCCACCTGTATGATCGTCTCCTCATCCTCCGTCCAAACGTAGTGCGGATGATCTGCAGGTAGAATGAGCAATGATCCCGCGCCGAGCATCTTGCCTTTTGAAGTATCCACCTTCTCGCCCATGCCGCTTCCCATCGTACCGGTCAGCACGGTTACGGATTCAAGCGCCGGATGCGTGTGCGCCGGCACGATATAGTGCGGCGGGAATTTAAGGCGGATGATGAAGAACTCGGGCTTCGCCGGATCGCCGTGAATGAGCATGGACTGGGCGCCCTTGGGAAACGCCGGGTTGTCCTCAAATTTGATGTCGGCCGGCGTCAGCTCCCTGGCCTCCTGGGCATCGTGTGCGAGGGCGGCGCTCGTCAGCGCGATCATCGCAGCAGCAATCAAAGCTAGTCTCATTGGCGTTTCCCTTCTCCTATGACGTCAAGTGTCGAGAACGTCGGTCCCTGGCCATCAACGGCGTTTTCAGGCTGCCCTGAGCAGCGGCTTGCCAGGACATCGGGCGGGCCTTCTGCTCGGCTCAAAAGACTTTGGCTTCGCTCGTTCGCCGTCTGGTAAAGTCTCTCCAGGTAGAGCGTCTCGAGCCGAACCCCACTGATAGCCACGGAGGTCGCCACCGCGCCCGCCACGGCGGCGAACAGCAGGGCCTCCCTCCAGCGGGACACGATGGCTCGGGCGGTTCGCGCCAGAGCTTGCCTAAATGCGCCCCCATCAAGCCGTTCCACTTTCGTAGGCCCCAGCAACCAACGTTTCATGCGAGCCTAGGAAGGCTCCGACCTGGCGACCAGTGCGGTTTGCCCGAGGAGGCTTGTGAAATTTTCATGAGCTTGGGTCGCAGCACTTCACAGCCCCGACCGCGCCCTCTAGCCTGAACAGAAATGTGAGCGGCGAGGCGTCGTCATGGATCTGAAATGGCTTCTGGTGAGGCGGATGACCTCGGTGGCGCTTGCGTGCTTCCTTGCCGGTTCAGGGCTTGCGCTTTACATAACGGCAAGCAACGCAAAGCGACAAAATGTGGATCTGGTGGAGCTCGCCGGTCGCCAGCTCGATCTGCAGCTCTCTCGCATCGACAGATCGACGGACGTCCCGAAGCGATTTCCGGACTGGGACCTTGTTTCCAGCCACGCTCTGCAGCCTGGACAATGCATTGAGTTCCGTGGAACCGATGCAGGGCGAAATCGCGCGAGCTGCGCCGGATCTGATGCTCAATCGACCCGAACGCCGCAATGGTTCTTAGAGGCGTACCGACGACTCATAAATCCTCATCTCACAGCGAGCCGGGACCTCCATTATCGGGGTGCGGAGCAAGGGACCATTGTGGCAACATTCGATCCCGTTGCCACGGCCGGACAGGCTTGGATCACTTTGGCGCCCCTACTTGGTCTAACGGCCGTCTTCGTCGTAGCGCTCTGCCTCGTCACCTATATTGTCGTCGACCGCGCCCTCCGTCCGGCGAAGGACATTCTTACGGGTCTCAATCGCATGGCACGCGGCGACCTGGCCTACCGTCTTCCGGCTTTCCGCCTGACCGAACTCAATCGTATCAGTGAAGTTTTCAATGCCGTCTCCGAAGAACTCGAGGAGGCCACGACCGAGCGCACCAAGCTGGCGCGTCGCCTTGTCGACATGCAAGAGCAGGAACGGCGCCACATCGCCCGCGAGCTGCATGACGAGATCGCCCAGAGGCTCGCGGCGCTGAATGCCCATGCAGCCTGCATCCGCAGATGCGCTCAGACCGAAGCGCCGATGCTCGTCGACGACACCAGGGAGCTGGAAAAAATGGCGTCCAGCTTGATGATCTCGCTCCGTCGAACGCTGACGCATCTTCGCCCGCAGGAAATCGACGATCTGGGGTTGGCTCAGAGCCTGAAGGCTCTCATCGAGCAGCACAATGAAGGCGCGCGTGGGCGCACGACGTATTCCATCGAAATGGCTGGAGATGTGGAACAGCTCCGGGCTGACACCAGCGCACATGTCTACAGGATTGTGCAGGAAGCGCTGACCAACGCATCCAAGCACGCAAACGCGCGCCATGTCAGGGTTTCTCTGACTCAGTCGATCGAGAGGGAGCAGGAGCAGATTCGGCTCTCGGTCGTCGATGACGGATCCGGCCCATCCGGCGCTAGCACGCTTCCGATCCTTGGCGGGGCGGGCCTGATCGGAATGCGCGAGCGCGTTGTCGCGCTGAGCGGGAAGTTTGCCGCAGGACCACTCGCGAGCGGAGGGTTTGGGCTCCAGGTGGAGTTCCCCGCCTCACAGCAGAGGGTTTGAACGGTGGGCATCCGCATCCTGCTGATTGATGATCATGCCGTTGTCCGTGAGGGCTATCGCAGGCTGATCGAAAAGCACGCCGGCATCGAGGTCGTCGCCGAGGCCGATGGCGCGGCATCGGGCTATGAAGCGTTCAAGAAGTCCAGACCCGACGTCGTTATCGTCGACATCTCCATGCCGGGACGTGGAGGCATAGACCTCGTCCGACAGATCCGCCAACTGGATTCCAGCGCCCGCATTCTCGTCTTCACGATGCACGCGAGCGCGACCTATGCTCAGCAGGCGTTTCGTGCGGGCGCGCGCGGCTATGTCACGAAGAGCAGTCCACCCGAGGTCCTGGTGAGCGCAATCCGCAGCGTTGGTGCAGGGCGGCCGGCACTCTGTGCCGAGATCAGCCAAGCGATAGCCACAAGCAGGCTCTGTGATGATGCAACGACCTTGGATCGGCTTTCACCGCGGGAATTCGAGGTCCTTCGCATGATACTGGACGCCAAATCGACGGATGAAGTCGCAGCGGCCTTCAACCTCAGCCCCAGGACCGTGGCGAACTACCATAGCGAGATTAAATCCAAACTCGGCGTCCGGTCCGATATCGAGTTGGTCTATTTCTGCATGCGGCAAGGGCTCGTGGAGCCACTTAGGGAAACCGACACGGGTGAAGAGTTCTAGATCGACGGGTTTCTTAAGCTCGGCTCATCGGGCTCGATCCGGCCAAGTTCGGCGCCCACTCGTTGCGGCGCACGAAGGCGGTGCTGACCTATCGCCGCACCGGCAACCTCCGAGCCGTGCAGCTTCTGTTTTGTTCTCACAACATGCTCCTTTGGATAGAGCTAGCATTTGAAGGTCCAATGCCTGAGGACCTCACCCGAGGCGTCGTGGACGGGATTGCATGATGGTTCGATGTCCGGAAGGTAGGCATCCATCCTGGCGTCGAACAGCCGATTGTCTGCCTCTCGGAGCCGTCGACTGACTTCCCGGCCCATGTTCATCTGTATCAGCGCAAATTGCTTAAGGTCCTGCGCGTACACCCGGTAAAGGTTGGCGGCTGAAATGCAGATCGCGACGCAATCGTCGACGGCACGCACGGAGGCGCTGCGTGGACAGTGGTCCATTACAGCCATCTCTCCGAAGCAGTCGCCCTGCTCCAGGGTATGCAGGAGGTGGTCTTGTCCGCGCCAGGCTTTCAAGACGGCGGCCCTGCCCTTTTCAAGGACGAACATTGAATCGCCCTGATCGAGCTCGCGGAAAAAGAACTCATTCATGGGGACCGCAACGATCGGACACAAAGTGAGTAGGAATTGGATGGTCTCTGTGCGAATGCCGCCAAAGATGGGCATGCGCTGTAGAAGGTCGATCCGTGCTTCTTGCATGGCGCACTCCGGAGCTGGATCGTGATCTGCCATGCTTCACCTTAGCAGGTTAGTATCGCAGCCCCCAATCGTCATGTTGGATCCGGGTGACCTGAGACGAATAGATCGCGTATTTGACACGCCGGAGTCCAAAGTCGGCGACGAATTTTTCGCCACCGACCATGTCCGAGCAAAAATGGAGTGTCTTGAGCTGCTGGAGAAAGCACTCTTCCTACACGTCATCCGGGGCGTCATTCGGCCTGCAGGTCGAGCTCGATCGCCGCGGCGATAATTTTTCCGGATGCTGCAGCGTCGTCCTTGAAGACCTCAAGCGCGTTGTGGAACGCGGCTGCCGCGACCGCCCTCTCGCCAAGCGCAACGCGAGAGCGCATGAGGCGCGTCCAACCCTCGAGGTCTCGCGGAGAACTTTCCAGGCGATCTGCGAGGCCGTCGACCATCGATCGGATTTCAGCGTCACGCCCGTCCGGGCGCGTCGCATGGGCTTTCTTGATTATCCCCACGGCAAGTCCGTCACCGCCCTGGTCGACGGCTCCGGTTTGCACAGAAGAGGCTGCTGAGTTGTCGCTCTTGGAAGCCTTTGTCTTGGCCTCCTCGTATGCGAGCTTGAGTTCGGCGGAATTTGGATCAAGCGCCAGCGCCCTCGCGTAGGCGGTCGCGGCCTGTTCAAAGTGCTCCGTGTTGAAGTAGGACCAACCGAGCATCCGCCAGCCCTGAACGTTGTTGGGCGTGGCCTCGAGCCGAGCTGCCAGCCGCTCGATCATCGTATTCACATCGGGCAGCAACTTGCCGGCTGCCGCCATGGAGGCGGGCTCTTCGGTCGCAATGGAACGCGTGTAGTCCTCGAGTCGTGCAAGCATTTCGTCATCCGACCCGGATTCCGGCCGCGACGATGAACTCATGCTCCCTGAACCGGCGACCTCGAGAGGAGCGCTCACATAGGAGATCGCTGCGCCCACACATGCAACGAGGAAAAAGACAACGGCAGGTAAAATCAATGTCCGAGCGGAACCTCGAAGACCCGGGCCGAGAACCCGGCCTGGGAACCACAGGCGAGACAGGACGGCAAGCTTCTCCGCGTCCGCTTCCGCCTCATTGATCTTGCCCAGCTTGCGAAAGGCCTCGATGTCCTCGAGACGGGCCTTGCAGGTTCCGATGTCAAGCGGCTCGCCTCGCGCTTCGCTCGAGCGAAACTGGAAGATGAGCATCGCCGATATCGCGAGCGAAGAGACGATGAGAAGCCAGCCGAGGAGTGTCAAAAGCATCTGCAAGCCCCCCTCTGACCACGGGAAGATGCACGACCTCGATGATAGCTCCCTTTGGCGATGCATCTCCGTTTCCAATCGGAGCATCGGCCGCGGGATGTCGGGACATAATAGACGTAGCCACCTATATGCCTCGGATAGTGGCCGCGGCTGTAATAGTAGGGATAGTCATAGTACGTATAGCTTGGGCCTATCGGCAGAAGAATGCGCGGGCCGCGGGCGCGGTGTTGGCCACGCCGCTTGCCCTCGAGCACATAGCTCCTGGCGCCCTCGCCGGACTTTTTAACGGACTGCCCGGCCGATGCGGCATCAGGCCCTGGCCGAACGCCGAGAAAACTGACTGCCAGCACGCTGGCCATCAGGATGGATGCGAACGAATTCCGACTAAGCATGAGAGGACCTCGCATCGGTCAGAACTTCCTGCGGACCTCGGCGCGGATGCCGAAGTTGTCTTCCTCTTCGCCCTCGAGGATCTGATAGGTCGCATCGGCGCGGAACAGCCAGGCCCGGTCGATCGGGATCTGATAGCGGACACCGAAGCCGTACTGCGGGTCCTGGGCGCCGATGCCGTCATTCGCAAAGGGCTGCACCATGGCCACCTCGAAGACGAGCTGCTGGTCCAGATCGAAGAGATACTGCAAGCCGATCGCGCCGCCGAAGGCGTCGGACCCGGTGTCGTCGAGCTTCGGGTAGCCGGTGAGCGCGTCGGTCTCGAAGTTGATTCCGACGTTCTTCAGGATGCCGGCGCCGTTGCCGTCGACGAGCGGCTGCGGGTTGCCGAAGCCGACGAAGAAGTTGGCATAGGGGAGCAGCGTGCTGGGCAAGCCCGTGATCAGGCTGTTCTCCGAGATGATGGCAAGGCCGTCGCTGTCCCCGTCAGGGTCGTCCCCGAAGTTCGCGAACACGCGTGTGGAGTTCGACACGGCGTTGTAATAGCGCCGGGTGTAGGCACCGGTCAGGAAGTGCACCAGAAGACCGTCGCGCTCGTCGTAGCCATCCACCAGGGCGTAGCCTGTTTCGATATAGCCGTCGAAGGCGTCGATGAAGGCGGTTACGCCATAGAGGTTGGCGACGTGGCTGTCCGCTCCGATGGTTCCCACGTTGTCGACGTTGTCAAACGCGGCGAAGAAGGTGACGTCGAAGTTGGCAAGGCCGAGCGCTGCCGAGTTCTTCGCCGGGAGGCTCACCGCGCCGCCAAGGATCGCGTCGTTCGCCCAGATCCCGTTCTGCAGGAACAGCGGAAAGAGACCGACGGTGAAGGGCAGGTCGAAACCGGCTTCGTTGCCGGTGAACCCGGAATAGAGGGAGCCGGCGTCACCCTCGAAGAACAGCGTCTGCGGCTCGAAGTCGTACTCGTCGTTGAACCTGTTGTTCGCGCCGCCGCCGCCGAACTCGTAGCGGGTGAATTTTGTAGCGCCGTCTTGAATCGGCGTGAAGAAGGCGTGTATGCGCTCGGTACCAGTGATCTTGAAGTCGATGTCGAGGTTCAACCGCGTCGCGATCTGGGCGATATCCTTGCCGTTGTTGTTGTTGTAGGCCACCGCCGTTCGCCAGTCGCCGTAGATGGAGAGGCCCGGGAGCAGCGGGTTCTTTTCGCCGAGCAGGGTGCTGCTCTTGTCGTAGAAGCCGGAGGTGTATTGCTGGCGACCGATCTCGACGAGCGGGCGCGGCGGCTCGACCGCGGTCTTGGCGCCGTAGATGTCGATGCTGCCCTGGCTATCGTAGCCCTCGTCATATTGCGGGTCGGGTCGGAAAAGAGCGTCCTTGCGGTGCTCGCTGCTGCCTGCGGCAACCTTTGCGGCCTTGTCGGCGGACTCCGCCTTTGCCGCGTCCTTTGCGGCTTTGCGGGTGGGCTTCTTCTGCGTATCGGCTTGGTCTTCCGCGGGATCGACCCAGGTGCTCCGGCCTTTCGCTTGGGTCAACGCGCCGTCCTTATCGGGCTTGGAATACGCGCCGACGTATTGTGGATCGGCGTACGTCGCATTGACGCGGACTTCGGTGGCATCGCCCCAAGGTGCGCCGGGCACCACCTCGGTCGACCAGCCGTCCTTTCCGGTCTCACCGCTGCTTTCGCTTGCCGCAGGTCCGCAGGACATCATGAGACAAGCACCGGCCATCAACGCGGTCGTGGCAATCGTTGTCGTTGCACGATACCGAAAGCTGCCGATACAAGTCTCGTTACACATTACGCTCGAAGTTATGTGTACCAACGCTCCCTCCACGTCGTGGCTCAAACCTGAGGGGCGCGCCCGCGTCTTTCCCCCGTGCGCAACGCCCGGTGCGAATCTTTGGATCTTCGGCGCTACCCCTTCACTTCACCTCGATCTCCACTGCGGAGGCGTGGAACTCCAACATCCGCTGGTTCATGCTCTGCTCCATGTCCCTGGTGGAGTTGACGAAGCGCATGAAGTAGATCGGCTCGGCACGGCTCCGCATACGGAAGGCGAGACGATACTTGCCCGGCTTCGTGATCAGGTTCCCCGGCACCTTGTATTTGGCCCGCGTCTTACCCAGCGGTGGCAGCGATCGGTTCTCCATGCGCACGAGCGGCGGATGATTGAGCACGGTGGTCGGGATCTGAGGCGGACGCAGATGCGGCAGCGGGTCGATGTCGAAGTTGACCGGAAGGTACATCTCGCGCTCCGTGCCCTTGACGTTGGTGGTCAGGAACTTGGTCTGGAAATGCACCAGCTGTTGGTCCGTCTTGATCCGCCCCGCCGCGACGTCCAGGCTGTGCATGTCGGCAATGTCGCCGTTGCTGTCGACATAGCCCGACTCCCAGATGTTCTCGCCGTCGGGGTCGACGAGGGCGACGTTCACCCAAAGCTGCGGCTGCGCGCCGAGCGAGCCGGACGGCAGGTTGTGCCCTGAATTGAGGTTCCTGAGCCCGTAGGAAAACGCCAGATCCCTGCCGACCGCCGGCTCGCCCTCGATGTCGGGCCCGTCGATCTGCATGCCATTCTCCATGACCTGCTTCCTGATCTTGTCGCGCTCGTCGAGCCTCGCGATGTTCTCCTCGATGATTTCTCGGGCCTCTTCACGGTCCAGCGCATCGGCCCAGGCCTTAGGAAAGTCGACCTTGATCTTGCCGCTTGCGACCTTGTCCTCGAACTTTGTCGTACCCCAACCGGCGCGCCAGTCGAACGCCAGCCAGTCCTTGATGCCGTAGGCCTGGGCCTTCGTGTTGTGAGGGAAGATGCCGGGGTGGGCGATCGAATAGCCGGGACCGATGAAGCGGTGATTGGCATGCTTGCGGCCGGGGTTGATCTCCTTGCCGCCAACTACGGCCGAGGGCGCGGTGGCATAGCCCTCGGGCTTCCCGGGGACCTTGCCCATGTGGCAGTCCTGGCACGTGACGCCAGCTTTGCGTGCCGGGCTGTCGCGATATTGATCCCAGACCACCTCCAGCTTGATCCCGAGGTTGACGGCGACCTGGTGGCAGCTGACGCAGAACTCTGACTTGGTGATCTGGTCGTTCGTGATCATGCCCTCGTGGATGTCGTTGCCGCGCCCGTCGGTGCTGGTCTTGACGGAGTAGCTATCCTTCGCGGCGAGAACATCTTTGATCACGCTCTTTTCGCCGCTGCCGTAGACCGGCTCGTGGATCGTGCCCGGCTCGACCCGACGCTCGCCGTTGACCTTGCCGTACTGCTCTTTGACCCGGTGGCAGGTGATGCAAGTCACGCCCTCGCGGGACACCGCGGCGCGCTCCCAAAGCGGCGTTTCGCGGCTCTCGCCAAGCTGAGTGCCGACCTGCTGGTGGCAGCGCACGCAGAAGGTGCCGACTGTGCCTTGTGTTAGCTCCTGGAACTTCTGCTCGAACTTGTGAAACATCGGTGAGATCGACGCATAGGCATGGTTAGACGATGCCCACTCTTCGTAAATCTGCTTGTGGCACTCGCCGCATTGCGCCGCTGTAGGATAGAGGCCCTCGCCGCTCGGCAGGCCGCCATGGGCATTGGCCTCGGCTTTCGCGGGTTCAGCGTCCTCTGCCTTCACGGCATCGGCTTTGTCGGCCGCTTTTTTGCCCTCGACGTCGTATGCTCCCACCTTGGAAGGCTGTACCGTTGTGGTCCACGCATCTCCGCTGGAGCCGGCGATCGCATCCTGACTAAGGAATGCTACGTACATCAGCGTGGCAATCGCAAAAGCACAGAAGAGTATCAAGACATCGGATAACTGCTTTGAAGCCTTACGCATTACCCTTCCCCTCAGATTTTAGGCATGCATTATCCGTGCCCCCCGAACGCCTCAGGGTGACATCCCCCATTTGCATAAATCCCGCGAAAACGGCGCCCGACCACCGCCGTGAAATAAAGATTCAAACGGAAAAATTGGCGGTCATAAGGCCGAGCTTCTAGAAAAAGTTATCACGAGAAACGTTATTTCCGACGCAAGCGTCGCCAAGCTCGCCACATCTGTCTCAGTAATTGGAGGAGAGCGCTATCCGTACGGATAGTGAGAAATTGAGCAGATGGCTCCTGACTTCCAGTGACCGGCCAGATCGCAACGGATCGACCGCGTGCTGTCCGGACTGTGAATAGTCTCATCCGTATGGAATAAAATAGTTTCCTTAGCCTCCTCACGCTGTACTCGCCTGTGGGGCGCAACACGTTGTTTTTTTTGGATGACGTTCATTTTCTCATATTTACGATCGAAACCATGAAATGGTCATTGTCTGACCAATATAGAATTTTCTATTGCCGGCGATAAGAACAGGGTTTCGGAGTGCCCTAGGAAGCGTAGCGACGGTGATGGCAACCGATGCGTCGTGGATGGGAAATTGAACCCTCCCGGGATCAGGCAATGGCAAGAACTCACCGAATTTCCATTGATGGCAAGAGCTTCCTGGCACGCCGCGGCGAGCTGCTACTGGACGCCGCTTTGAGCAACGGCATCGATCTGCCCCACGACTGCCGCGCTGGCCACTGTGGCAGCTGCTGCGTGCGGTTGGTCTCCGGCGACGTGGAGGGCGGTGAAGGCTCGGAGCCCGGCGTCGTGCATGCCTGTCAGTGCCGGATCGTCGGCGACGCGATGATCGAGAGCGGCGAGCCGCCGGGCGTTCGCACCGTCGAAGGCGTGCTGAGCTCATTGCGATCCCTGTCGCCCGAGGTGATGGAAGTTGGCATCAGGACGGACCGTGCGCTTCCCTATCATGCGGGGCAGTATGCGCAGGTGTGCTTCCGCGGCCATCCCAGCCGTCCCTTCAGCATGACGCATCCCTTGCGCAGCACTCCGGACGGTCGCTCGGTCTGGTTTCATGTCCGACGCATGAAGGACGGGCGCGTCACCCCTTTGCTCGGCAAGCGCATCAAACCGAGACATCGGGTGACGCTGACCGGCCCCTATGGCTCGGCGCATTTCCGGCCCCATCTGGGCGGTCGGCTGGTTCTCGTCGCCACTAACACCGGCTTTGCGCCGATCTGGTCGATTGCCGCCGCCGCGCTACGCGAGAGCCCCGAGCGCACGATGATGGTTATCGCCGGTGGCCGCACCCTCGGGTCGCTCTATATGGGCCCGGCTCTCGCGCAGCTAGTCCGCTTCCCCAATGTCGTCGTCGTGCCGTGCTGCAGCCGGCCGCAAACCTCGATCAACGGGATGAACCGGGGCCGGCCGACCGACTATCTGCCGCGCCTGCTGCCGACCGATGTGCTCTACGCCTGCGGCGCGCCGGGGATGGTCGATGCAATCAAGTCGATCGCGGCCCACGTCGGCGCGACCTGCTACGCGGATCCGTTCCTGCCGACCACAGGGGGCACGGGCGAGGACGGCGTTCTAGCCCGCGCGATGGGATGGCTCGCTGTGCCCACCAGCCGGCGGACGGATGAGCTCACTTTCGATCGCCCCCGCGACCGGCGAGAGCAGCCGATGGCAGGCCCATAGGATGGCGGAAGCGAAGCAAGGGTGAAGAGTCATTACTGTTCCTGGTGCGCATAGCCTTCGCTCGATCGAGTTCGGACCGAGGATCCCTCTCCGGTCTTCCGTGCTTTGTCTCTGCGGTTTGCTGATGATCTTCGGCTTTACGACGGGCGGCGCCGTTGCGTCCGAGTCCGATCCGACCAGGATCGTCGGTCCGAATGCCTGCGCCGAATGCCACAAGCAGGAGACCGAGGCCTGGAAGGGCTCGCATCATTTCAAGACCTACCGGGAGATGCCGCGCAACACCAAGGCGAACCAGATCGCGGAAAGAATGGGCGTTCGGCGCATCAGAACGGAGAGCTTGTGCGCGACCTGCCACTACACGGTGCAGCAGAAAGACAGCCAGAAAAAGCCGATTGCCGGCATCTCCTGCGAGTCCTGCCACAGCGCCGGGAAAGACTGGGTCAAGGTCCACAGCGAGTTCAGCGGCAAGACAATACTGTTCGAGAGCAAGGCCGAGGCGGCGGCGCGCTGGAAGCTCTCCGAGTCCAAAGGGATGATCAGGCCACGCTCGTTCTACCTGCTGGCGAAGAACTGCTACGGCTGCCACGTCGTGCCTGAGGAGGACCTCGTGAACAAAGGCGGTCATCCTGCAGGCAGCGCCTTCGAGCTCGTGTCGTGGTCGCAGGGCGAGGTGCGGCACAACACCTGGCATTCCAAGGGCAGGGACAACGTGCCGGCGAGCGCCGCGCGCAAGCGGATGCTCTATCTCGTCGGCCTCGGCGTCGAGCTTGAGACCGCGCTACGTGCGGTCGGAAAGGCCAGCGCGAGAAAGCTCTACGCGTTCGAGATGGCCAGGCGCGCCGACGAAGCGCGCAGAGAGCTCGCGGCCGCGGCGAAAGCCGCGCCCAACGTGCCGGAAATCACGAAGATGGTCGAGTTCGGCCATTCGGCCGGGCTGAAACTCAACAACGATGGCTCTCTGACGGCTGCTGCCGACGGCGTCTCGAAGCAACTCATCCTCATCACTGAGAAGTACGACGGCAGCACGATGGCGGGGCTCGACAGCCTGATCCCCGGACCGGAAAAATATAAAGGCACGGCGAGAAAACCGGACAAATGATCCGGCCGGCCAGCGACGACACGATTTCAATCGGCTTGTTCGGGGAAAACAGCCATCGCGATAGGTAGTTCGGGAGGTTTCCGTGAGATCGGTCGGGAGGCGCGCTTCTGGCGGCGCGATCGGCGGACGCGATCCCGCCTCGCAGGCGGTCCAGGGTCTGCTGATCGCGACCCTATCCGGCGGACTGTTCTGGCTGGTCTGGATCTACGGCAACGGACTGCGCGACCCCCGCTATCTCGACGGCTGGGTGCTGGCCGGCGGCATGAGCTTGCAGCTCTCCTTCCACATCGCCATCAAGACAGCCAGCCTATCACCGAAATCCGCAGCGCGTTGGCGGAAGATTCATATCTTCATCGGCTATCTGCTCATCGCCGCCTTCATCTCGCATTCGGATTTTTCTCTGCCGGACACCGGCTTCGAATGGGCGCTGTGGGCGGGCTTCTTGCTGGTGACGCTGAGCGGCATTTTAGGCACGTATCTCGCCTGGTCGCTTAAGGCCAGGCATGGGCTCGACGAGCGCATCAGCTATGACGGCATCCCGACCCGCCGCGCCGAGTTGGCGCGGGATGTCCACGCCGCCGTCGTCGAGCCGGATCCCGCCGCCGCTCAGATCGCCTTGCCGGGGCTGCCAGGATTGCCCCATGACGCCTGGATCCTGGACCTCTACGCCAACCACCTGCGGGACTTTTTCCAAGGGCCGCGCAATTTTACCGCTCATCTCATCGGTTCGAAGCGCCCGCTCAGGCGGCTGACCGACGAGATCGACAGCCTGTTTCCCTATGTCGACCAGCCGAGCCAGGAAAAGCTTGCCGGCATCAAGAGCCTGGTGATCGAGAAGGATCGGCTCGATTTCGCGCGCGTCTATCTCGGGCTGTCCAAGGCCTGGCTGTTCGTGCATGTGCCCATCACCTATGGGCTGATCGTACTCACGGTGCTGCACATCCTCGTCGTCTATGCCTTTTCATCGGGGAACTGGTGATGTGGCGACCGGGACGGATCGGTTCGGTTTGGCCTGCGGAAGCCAAAGTGCGCGCGCCCTCTGGCTCCCGGCGCGACCGTTTCGCGGCACTGATGGCGCTCGCGACCGTCGTCGGCCTGGGCGCCGCCTTCTTCCTCTCCAAGGGCATGCAGTTCCTGATGCCGGGGCCGCTCGCGAGCGCGCACGGCGCAATCGAGAATTGCAGCGCCTGCCACACCAAGAGCGGCAGCGGCAAGTTGAGCTGGATACACGGCCTCGTCGCCGGCGATCCGCTCGCCGACAGCAAGGCCTGTCTCGCCTGTCACAAAATGCCGGACACCGCCTTCAACGCGCACGGCGCGTCCACCGCGACACTGAAGCAGAGCACCAAGCGGCTGGCCAAAATCGCCGCGCGGACGCCCGTGCCGCTATCGGCCCGCGCGCAGAGCACGGCCTTTCCGACCGATGACATGGTCGGACACGATCTCGCCTGTGCGACCTGCCATCAGGAGCATCAGGGCGTCAATTTCAACCTCAACAAGATCTCGGGCGAGCAATGCCGCTCGTGCCACGTGGTGAAGTTCGATAGCTTCGACGGCAACCACCCGACGTTCGTCAACTACCCGTTCAAGCAGCGCACGCGGATCATCTACGATCATGCCGGCCACTTCGGGAAGCACTACCCGGAATTGGCCCAGAAGGATCCGGCAAAGCGCATCCCCGAGACCTGTTCGACCTGCCACAACAGCAGCCGCAACAAGCGAATCATGGCTGTCGCGCCATTCGAGCAAACGTGCGCCACCTGCCATCTCGACCAGATCATCGGCAAGGAGCGCGCCACGGGCCCGAAAGGGATTGCCTTCCTGTCGCTCCCTGGGCTCGACCTCGACACACTGAGGAAGAAGAAGGCCCCGATCGGTGAGTGGCCGGGCGGGTCCGAAGCCGAGCTCACACCCTTCATGAAGGTGATGATCAGCCGCAATGAGCCGGGCCGTACGTTGATCAAGGCCGTCGACAGCCTGAACCTCCAGGATCTAGCCAATGCGAGCGACGACCAGATCAAGGCAGTGACGGATCTCGCCTGGGAGATCAAGCGATTGGTCCATGCACTGATCTCGGGAAAGGCGTCGGACGTGCTGGGCGACCTCAATATCGTCAGCGGCGCAAAACTTGCTCCGGGCCTCGTTGCCGATCTCACCGCGAGCATCCCGCGCGACGTCGTCATCAGTGCCCATCAACAGTGGCTGCCCAATCTCGCCAATGAAATCGCCAACGGTCCGATCGCCAGCGATCAGCACCCGATCATCCGTGAACAGGAACGAGGCGGTTCAAGCTCGGTGACGACGGAATCGAGTGTGGCCGGAGCTGGCTCTCCGGAGGATCCGTCTCGCTCGGAAGAGCTTGAGGAAGCCCAGATGCCCGACCCACGGGCGTCGGGTGGCGAAGCGACCGGCAAAATCAAACGCGATCCGCCGCCATGCCTCGTACGCATTCTCGGTCAGTGTGTGGTGTCCCAGGAGCAAACGGCTCAACCGGCGCAGCCTGAAGAAACCGATACCGCAAACACCAGGCCCGCCGGCGCGCTGCCTGAACCGATGAGAGCAGGTCTCGTCGAGGCGGGAGCGACGGCCGGAAAAGCCGATGCCGCGAACGCCAAGACAGGTGAGCAATCCGACGATCTGCTCTTTCCCACGGAGGAGGAGCTTCGGGCGATGAAGGGTCGTAGCACGGGCGCCGGAAAAACAGCTGCGCCGGATGGCGCCGGACCTGCGCCAGCCGACGCTGCGGCGGAGCCAAGCGCGCCGGTCGAGCAACCAGCGGCTGCACCCGTAATCACCATCGAGAGCGACGTGGACCCGGAGAGCTGGGCTGAATATGGCGGCTGGTACCGGCAGGATTACGCGATTTTCTACCGTCCCACGGGCCACAAGGACAAATTCATCTACTCCTGGCTCTTTCTGACCGGCCCCCAAGCCTCGAAAGGGGATACCAGCCCGGCGGCCGCAGTCTTCGATGTTCTCACGGGCAAGGACGCTCAGGGATCATGCACGAAGTGCCACAGCGTGGACGACATCCAGGGCAAAGGGCGTGTGGTCAACTTTTCCCCGCCCTCGGTCGAGAGCAAACGGGGACGCTTCACGAAATTCATCCATGAGCCGCATTTCGGCCTGATAAAGGATCGCGGTTGTCTGACCTGCCACGAACTTGAAAAAGGCCGCCCCTATCTGAAGAGCTACGAGCAGGGCGATCCGCACGATTTCGCGTCCAACTTCGGCGCGGTGAAAAAGGATCTTTGCGAGAGTTGTCACACCAGAGGCATGGCGCGCCAGGATTGTCTGCTGTGCCACGACTATCATGTGACCGGCGTGAGCATGCCAATTATGAGCACGAAACTCCCGGCACAATAGCGTCTGAGGTCAGCGAAATCATTGTGCTGGCGGGCCTGTAGAAGCTCGCGCAGAAGCTGTCCTGTAGAAACGTAAAATCAAGTGACCTCCGCACAATAGCGGGGCGTTTCCCAGACCTTGATCTCTGGCGAGAACGCCGGCAGCGATGCCTTGATGCGATCGCGGAGCCAGATCGCCAGGATTTCGCTCGTCGGGTTCTCGAGCCCGGGAATATCATTCAGGCAGCGGTGATCGAGGCGATCGATGATGGGCTGCACGACGGCGTCGAGTTCGGCGTAGTCGACCACGAAGCCGCGCTCATCGAGTGGGCCCCTGACCGCCACCTCGATCTTGTAGTTGTGGCCATGCATGCGCTTGCACTTGTGCCCGTCGGGGACGTGCGGAAGCCAATGGGCGGCCTCGAAGCTGTACGTGGCAGTGATACGGACGCGCTCGCCCATGGCGTTGGATCCTTCTCCGGCGGTTTGCTCGCCCATTCTGTATCACCTTGTCGGCAGTGCTTTGATCAGGGTCGAATTTCAACGCGCGGCCTCGGCGGACCGAAGCCCAAAAGCTGACGGATGGCGAAGGCCTTCGCCTCCTGTCGGCGGGAAAAGACGGCGATACCGCTATAAATGTGCCACGGCAAGGGAGCGGACCCAGTCGCTCGGTGCGTTGAGAAGCCCGCTACTGCGGGTCGGCCTCGCTGCGCTCGCCCTCGGCAAGGCGCGATAGGCCGCAGATGTCGCGCACGAGGACTTTCTGGCGTCCGCACGCGACAAGACCCTGTGTCTCCCAGGCGCTCAAAATGCGCGAGACTGTGTGCAGCGTCGTCCCCGTCATCTCGGCAATATCCTGACGCGAGATCGGAAAGGCGATCCGGATGCCGCTCTCCTCCTGTCGGCCCGCCTGCACGGAGAGACGCAAAATGGCGTGAGCGACGCGGCGCTCGACCTCCTGCGTCGACATCTCCCGGATTCGCGTGTGGGCCTCCTCGAGCTGCCGCCCCATGGTTTGGATGGCGCTCGCGGCGAGGCGGCCGTTCTGCTCGACGAATTGCGGCCAGAGCTCGCTCGGCCACGAGAGGACGATGCTGTTCGTCGCAGCCGTCGCCGTGCCGGGATAGTCCGGGCGCCGGAGCGCCATGGTGAATCCGAACAGCTCGCCGGGATGCACAACGCGGACGATGACCTGCTGGCCATCTCCCGTAACCTGGGTGACCTTGAGGCGTCCGCTGAGAAGCAGGTAGAAGCTCGCCGCCGTCTGGCCCTGCTTGAATACCGCCTCCCCCTGAGGCACAGGCCGGTATGATGCACGATCCACGAACGCTTCGAGGTCGGTATCGCTCATCCGTTCGAACAGGGGAAGCGACTTGATGACGGTCCAGTCTATTTTCACGACCAGGCGGGCCCCACCGCAGTTGGTCGTGAAAACTATCACGCTGCGGAGGATCCAGAAAGATCACTCCCTACGTAGGAATACCCTTGGTGTCGCAGCCCGTTTTTAGGAGATCAGGTGGGTCTTCCGCAGGGGTCTAAGTAAAGGCTCATACCACGGAGTATCCTTGACGAGGCGGAACCCCAGGTTATCCGGCGGCGCTCCGACGGCACAGCCGCCGCCCTTGGGGTTGCGCACGAAGTAGACCATCGCCGCCCGGTGCTGCCCGGCGACCATCTGAATGCCGCAGGACGACGTGTCATCCAAATTCGGACCCGCCCGGTCGAGATTGACGCGATGGAAGCAGGTCGTGGTCCATTCCCAGACGTTGCCCCCGAAATCGGCGAGACCGAGCTCGTTCTCGCCGAACTGTCCGAGCGACTTCGGAACCCCATCGCGGCCCTCGCCGCGCGATGTCTCCCGACGGTAGGTCTCGAGCCAGCGGTCGGCGCGATTGGTGCCTCCGGCCGCATCGCCCAGGGCTTCATCGGGGAAGCGCGAGCCGGCGGCGAAAACGAGCTCCTCGTCCGTCGGCAGCCGCCAGGTCTCGCCGGTCTCCCGGCTGAGCCATGTCGCATAGGCGCGCGCGTCGGCGAAGCTGACGCCCGTCGCCGGCACATCGTCCTGGCCGGGGGTTGAGAACTCGGGCTCGGGCGCCGGACACGCGCCTTGAGCCACGCAACGCGCATACTCTCCCTTGGAAACCTGATGCTTCATGATCGTGAGCGGGCGCTCGATGGAGACCGTGCGCATAGGTGCGTCGACCGGATAGCCGCCGCGGGTGTATTCGCCGGGAGCGCGGTAGCTGACCGTGCGGGGGGCGACCACGATCGTTTGCGGCGCGCTCGTCGCAAACGGGGCCTCGGGCGTGCTGCCGCCGAAGAAACCCGCCTTCATGGCAAACAGGCCCGCTGTCAGGCCCGCACCCATGGCGAGCAGCAGCGGCGGGATGACAACGAGTGCCGACAACGCATCTGATCTGGCGTAAGGCGTAGCCATGATGACCTCTGTGCCTGTCTCGCCGAGAGCGCGTGGTGAGGGGGACGCCCCCGGGATTGGGGCGCTGGCGGACCGCAGATACGTGATCCGCTAGCGCCGGGCAGGCGCGCCGTCGACGTATCTCGCGGCGCGCCCTGTCTTGTGAGTGGTCAGCTTCCCGAGGGAGCCGCCACCGAAGTCATCAGGTCGTCGTTCCAATCGCCGGTGACGACGAAGTGACCCGCCGCGCCGAGCTCGAACGCCTCGATCAGGTTGTGGTTCACGTACGCGTAGACGCCGGGCTGCTCGAACGTGTAGTACGCCGCGCCCGCGGTCCCGCCCGGGATGAACCAAGTCTCCTGGTCGACGTCCGGCGGGGTGCGGAACTTGCCCGTCGGCCACACGTAGTCGCCGTGCCCGCCGATGAGGTGCGGACGCGTATCGCGGTTGGCCTGCGAATGGACGATCAAGACCCGCTCGCCGACGGCGGCTTTCAGCGCATTGTCGCCGGTGAGGGCGCCCACCGCACCGTTGAACACGACATGGGTCGGTGTCAGCGTGCGCATGACCTCCACCATATCGGAGTAGCCTTCGCCGATCGTCTCGTACTTCTTGAACTTGCCCTTCTCATCGCGCGGAATGTAGTAGTCCTGCTCGCCGACGTAGTAGACGTGATCGTAGGGGAGCTCCTTGCCCTTGCCGTCAGTGAGACCCTCGCGCGGCAGCACCATGATGGCGCCGTTCATGCCCGAGACGACGTGCCAGGGAACCATGCCTGGAGGCGCGCAGTGGTAGACGAAGACGCCGGGTTTGGTCGCCTTGAAGCGCAGGGTGGCCCGCTCGCCCGGGCTGACGAGCGTGAGACCCGCGCCGCCCAACGCACCCGTCGCCGAGTGGAAGTCGATGTTGTGCGGCATGCTGTTGGTGTCGGGGTTGATCAGCGTCAGCTCGACGTAGTCGTCCTGGTGCACGACCATCAGGGGCCCCGGAACGGAACCGTTGAAGGTCATGGCGTGGACCTCGGTGCCCTTGTCGTCGATGATCATCTTCTTCTCTTCGATCGTCATGGTGAACTCGACGATCTTGGGGCCGCCTTCCGCCTTCTGCGTATGAGCATGGACGAAGGGAGGCCTAACCAGCTCGACCTTCACCCTTGGCAGAGACGAGATGTCGACGGGGCTGACCGCCACGGCCGCCTTCTGCGCGTGTGAGGGTGTGGCTTGCACGAGCGGCGCGAGCGCCCCGGCGAGAGCTACGCTGGCAACCATGGTGCGGCGTGACATTTTCATTTGCTCAGCCATTGGGCTTCTCCTTCTGATTGGGCTCGAACGATTATCGGCCCAGATGTTTTATGCAGGAGATCGGCCGGTTCGCTCTTTGCGTCGGAACAAAGAGCGCGGTCGGTCCGATGCGGCAAATTCGCAGGAGATGGCGTGCCTCCCGGCCCCCGGGGAGGCTCAAAAAGGGGGCCGGGTGCGGGGGCTCCCGTGGGAGGGTGGATCGCCTGGCGCCGGGAAGGGGGATGGCGCATCTCAAGCCGATGCGACAAGCGCAGAGAAACAATCGATGAATTCGTCACAGGAGCCTAGCGGACGGCCGCCATGGAGCGGCGGAACCGCAGCAGAGCGTAGCCGAGAAGCGCCGCGCCGATGGCGCCCGTTGCGACGAGCTGCGGCCAGACGATTCCGAGGCCTGCTCCGCGCATCAGCACGGCCTGCGCGAACGCCGTATAGTGCGTCGAGGGTGCCGCCTGCATCAGCGTCCGCAGGGCGGCCGGCATGGCCTCGAGTGGCGTGACGCCGCCGGACAGCATGTTCATGACGACGAAGAACGGAATGGCGAGCAGCCCGAATTGCGGCATCGAGCGCGCGATGGTGGCGAGCGTGATGCCGAGGCTCGTCATCGAAAAGAGGAAGAGCCCCGTACCGAAGGCGAACAGCGTATAGGACCCGGCGATCGCCACCCCCAGAAGGCCGTGCACGACGAAGATCAGCGACCCGAGCACGGCGGCGAGGATGACGGCGCCGTTGGCCCAGACCTTGGCCATCATGATCTCGAGCGGCGTCACCGGCATGACCAGGAGATGCTCGATGGTGCCATGCTCGCGCTCGCGGATCACCGCCGCGCCGGCAAGGATCATCGACAGCATCGTCACGTTGTTGATGATCTGCACGATGGCCATGAACCAGCTCGACTCGAGGTTCGGGTTGAAGCGCGCGCGGATCTCGAGCTTGACCGGGCCCTCCTGGCTCTCCCGCGGCGTTTTCAGGAACCGGCCGAGCTCCGTGGCGATGATGCTCTGAATGTAGGCCGTTCCGTTCCCCGCGAGCGTCATGGACGTCGCGTCGACGTTGATCTGGATCGTGGGCGTGCGACCGGCGAGAAGATCGGCCTCGAAGCGCGGCGGAATGTCGATGACGAACGAGTGGGTGCCGCTGTCGAGCGCGGAATCGATCTCGGACAGCGTGAGAGGCCGCGGCTCCTTGAAATAAGGTTTGAGGAGGGCGGCGACGAGCGTGCGCGACAGGTTCGACTGATCCTCGTCGACGATGCCCACCGACGCGTTGGAGACCTCCGTCTTGACGCCGTGCGCGACGGTGTAGATGGCGACGGTGAACGTGTAGAGGATGAGGAACACCATCACCGGATCGTTGCGGAGGCTGTGGAGCTCCTTCACGCCGAGCCGGAAGATGTTTCCGAGCGTCCGCATCGGCCTACCGCTCCTGTCGCTGCAGCAAAAGTGCAGCCGCCGTCCAGAACACGAGGCAGAAGGCGGCAAGCGCCAGATGATTGCCGTACAGCGCCGCGAAATCCTGCCCCTTGTTGAACACGCCGGTGCTGATGCGCTGGAAATAGAGGGCCGGAAACAGCTGGCCGATGATGCGTGCGCCCCCTTCGAGCGTCGAGACGGGGTACATCATTCCCGAGAAGTTTGCGGTCGGGACCGTGACGATGATCGCCGAGCCGAAAATGGCGGCGATCTGCGAGCGCACGAAGCTCGACACCACGAGCCCGAATGCGGTCGCTGCGACACAGTAGACGACGGCGCCGAGAGCGAGCGCGAGGAAGCTGCCGCGGAGCGGCACGCCGAACCCGAAGACGATCAGCACCACGAGCGTCACGAAGCTCACGAGCCCGAGCGCGACGTAGGGGAGTTGCTTGCCGATCAGAAACGCGAGCTTCGAGACCGGCGCCGCGTAGAGGTTGACGATCGACCCGAGCTCCTTCTCGCGCACGATGCCGAGCGCGGTCAGCATAGTCGAGAACATGATGATCAGCATCATCAGCACGCCGGGCGAAATGGCTTCCAGGCTGAGAAACGCCTGATTGTAGCGGAACCGCGTTTCGATGCGCATCGGCAAGGCGACGGCGTCCTCGAGCCCCTCGCGGCGGGCGAGATCGGTGATGTAGGAGGACAGCACCCCCTGCACGTAGCCGCGGGTGGTCTCGGCGCGGAACGTGTTGGCCCCGTCGAGCACCGCGCCGACCTCCGGCGTTCTCCCACGCAGGAGGTCGCGTCCGAAGTCCGGCGGGATCATGATCGCCACGCGGATCTCGCCCGCTTCGAGCCGCCGGTCGATCTCGGCGAGGCTCGTGATCGGAGGGCGTGTCTCGAAATATCGGGAGCTGGAAAAGGCTTCGAGAAAGGTCCGGCTCTCGGCCGACTGGTCTCCGTCGAGCACCGCATAGGGCACGTTCTCGATGTCGAACGAGATGCCGAAGGCCATCGTGGTAGCGAGGATCAGGGGACCGAGGAGAGCGAACGCGATGCGGATCGGATCGCGGATGAGCTCGAGCGCCTCGCGGCGCGCGAACGCCCAGAGCTTGCCGAGCTGGCGCGCGTGCGCCTGTCCTCCGGTCGCGTCCGGAGCCGGCGCAGCGAGCGTCGCCGTCGCCGGAGTTTCTTTGGTCTCCGGGCGGGCCTGCGCCGTCTCGAGCAGGTCGATGAAGGCGACATCGAGCGAAGGCGCCTTTTCGGCGGCGACGATCTCGGCCGGCGTGCCCATGGCGAGGATGCGCCCCGCATGCATGAGCGAGACGCGGTCGCAGCGCTCGGCTTCGTTCACGAAATGCGTCGAGAGGAAGATGGTGACATCGTCCTCGCGCGACAGGCGGATGAGCTGCTCCCAGAACGTATCGCGCGCGATGGGGTCCACGCCCGAGGTCGGCTCGTCGAGGATCAGAACTTCCGGCCGATGCAACACGGCGGTTGCGAGCTGCAGCCTCTGGCGCACGCCGAGCGGCAGCGCATCCGGATAGGCGTCGGCGACCCCGGCAAGGTCGAAACGGTCGAGCACGGCCGCGATCCGCGCCGGGATCTGGTCGGGCGCGATATGGAAGAGCTCGCCGTGCAGCATCAGGTTCTGCCGCACGGTGAGCTCGGTATAGAGCGAGAACGATTGCGACATATAGCCGACGCGCTTGCGCGTCTCGATGTCGGCGGCGTTGGTCGGCTGGCCGAACAGGCGGGCGGTCCCCGACGTCTGCTGCAGGAGCCCGGTCAGGATCTTCATCGTCGTCGTCTTGCCGCAGCCGTTGGAGCCGAGGAAGCCGAAGATCTCGCCGCGCGGGATGCTGAGGGACACATCGTCGACGGCGACGAAATCGCCGAACCTCATCGTCAGATGCTCGGCCTCGATGGCCGCCTCCCCATCGCGCGAACGCCTCGGCGGCACGACGAGGGCCCCCCTGCGCTGGCCGCGCCGCTCCTCGGGGAGCAGCGCGATGAACGCATCCTCGAGCGAGGCCGCGCCGGTCTTGCCGATGAGGTCGCGCGCCGATCCCGTGGCCAGCACGCGCCCGTTGTCCATCGCGATCATGTGGTCGAACTCCGCCGCCTCCTCCATGTAGGCGGTCGCGGTCGCCACGCTGATCGAGGGATTTCGCGCGCGGATGCGGCCGATCAGCTCCCAGAACTGGCGGCGGGACAGCGGATCGACGCCGGTCGTCGGCTCGTCGAGGATCAGGAGGTCCGGATCGTGGATGAGCGCGCAGCAGAGCGCCAGCTTCTGCTTCATGCCGCCCGAGAGCTTGCCGGCCGGCCGGTCGAGGAACGGATCGAGCCCGGTGCTGCGCGTGAGGTCGTCGATGCGCCAGCGCCGCTCGGCTTCGCCCTGGCCGAACAGCCGGCCGAAGAAATCGATGTTCTCCGCCACCGAGAGCGTTGGATAGAGATTCCGCCCGAGGCCTTGCGGCATGTAGGCGATGCGGGAATAGGCGGACTGGCGATGCGCGCTCGACCGCATGTCGCCGCCAAGCGCCGTCACGTCCCCCGTCTGGATGCGGCGCACGCCGGCCACGAGCGCCAGCAGCGTCGACTTGCCGACGCCGTCCGGTCCGATGAGGCCCGTCATCGAGCCCGCCGGAATGGCGACCGTGACATCGTCGAGCGCCAGCCGCTCCCCGTAGCGGTGCGTGACCGAGACCAGGGAGGCCGCCTCCGCCGTCACTGAGGAAGCGTGACGGACAGGCGTTTCGGCCATACGGCATCCTCACTCAGCTTGACGTAGCCCACGCCCGGCACGCCCGTCTTGACGACGTTCTCGTGCGCCGCGAGGATCTCTGCGGGGAGCGAGAGCTTGACGCGGAACATGAGCTTCTCGCGCTCGATTTTCGTCTCCACGTATTTCGGCGTGAACTGCGCCTCGGAGGCGACGAACGTCACCGTGGCGGGCACGACGTACTGAGGCGCGGCATCAAAGATCACGCGCGCCTCGCTCCCGATCCTGAGCCGGCCGGCCTCATTGGTCGGAAAGAATACCGTCATGTAGACGTCGGTGAGGTCGAGCACGGTCAGCACGCGGCCGCCGGCCGCCAGCACCTCGCCCGGAAGCGCGAGCCGGTATTCGACACGCCCGTTGCGCGGCGCCTTGAGCGAGGAATCGTCGATGTCGACGGCGAGGCGGTTGATGCGCGCCGCGGCGGCTTCAATCGCGGCCTTGGCCACGGCGACCTCGGCATTGGCCGAGTTGACGGCGGCTTCCGCCGTCCGCTTTGCCGATTCACGCTGATCGACGATCTCCTGCGAGGTCACGCCCTTGCTGACGAGGCTGAGCGAGCGCTCGAGCTGCAGCGTGGCGAGCCTGAGCTCGCTGTCGCGCTGGGCGACGAGGGCGACGGCCTGGGCAAGCTGCTGCTCCGCCTGCACCTTCGAAGCCTCGGCCTCCTTGAGCTGCGCCTCGAGCTCGGCGGTATCGAGCTGCGCCAGCACCTGCCCGGCCTTGACGAGATCGCCCTCCTTGACGAGTACCGACTTCAGGCGTCCGGGGAACTTCGTCGCGATGTCGACGCGTTCGGCCTCGATGCGCCCGTTCGTCCTCGCGAAGCCTTCCGGCGGATCGCTGGGCGCCCGAAGAACGAACCAGATCAGCGCCGCGGCGATCGCTAGCGCGCCCGCCGCAAGACCGGCGAGAACCTTGCGCGATGGCATGCCGTCTACTCCTGAAACACGTAGCAGCCGGGCGCGTCCATGATCGGAGCGTATCCGCGCGAGCCCATCGGCGGCGGCGGAACCGGTGCGCCCGAGCGGCTTGCGAGCCACTGGGCGAGCTCGGGCCACCAGGAGCCGTCGCGGGTCGGTGTGTGGCTGCGCCAGGTCTCGGGATCGGTGTAGTGCTCGGTCGCCGATTTGGTCGCCACCTGATAGGTGCGGCCCTTGTGGCCGGGCTCCGAGACGATGCCGGCATTGTGGCCGCCGGAGGTGAGAAGAAACGTCACGTCGGTGTCCGTCAGCAGATGGATCTTGAACACCGAGCGCCACGGCGCGACGTGGTCGCGCACCGTGCCGACGGCGAAGATGGGCGCGCGCATGTCGGTCAGCGCCACGGGCCGGCCTCCGGCCTTGAAGCGGCCTTCGGCAAGATCGTTGTCGAGGAACATGCGCCTGAGGTATTCGGAGTGCATCCTGTAGGGCATGCGCGTGGCATCGGCGTTCCAGGCCATGAGATCGCTCATGGTCTCCCGCTCGCCCATGAGATAGTTGTGCACCATCCGCGACCAGACGAGATCGTTCGAGCGCAGGAGCTGGAACGCACCGGCCATCTGCCGTGTATCGAGGAAGCCCTGCTCCCACATCGTATCGTCGAGGAACGAGAGCTGGCTCTCGTTGATGAACAGCATGAGCTCGCCGGCTTCCGTGAAGTCGGTCTGCGCCGCAAGGAGCGTCAGCGTCGCGAGACGGTCGTCGCGGTCCCGCGCCAGGGCTGAGGCCGCGATCGCGAGCAGCGTCCCGCCGAGGCAATAGCCGACCGCATGCACCTTCCGCTCTGGCACGACCGCGCCGACGGCATCGAGCGCCGCCATGATGCCGAGGGTGCGGTAATCCTCCATGCCGAGGTCGCGGTCCTCGGGGCCCGGGTTCTTCCACGAGATCATGAACACGGTGAAGCCCTGGTCCGTGAGATAGCGCACCAGCGAATTGTGCTGCGAGAGATCGAGGATGTAGTACTTCATGATCCACGCCGGCACGATCAGGATCGGCTCGGGGCGGACCTCGTCCGTCGTCGGCTCGTACTGGATGAGCTCGATCAGCCGGTTGCGGTAGATGACCTTCCCGGGCGAGACGGCGATGTTGTCGCCCACCGCGAACTGCTCCGCGCCGACCGGCTTTGCCCCTGCGACCGCGCGCTCCCAGTCCTCGACGAAGTTCTGGAACCCGCGCACGAGGTTCATGCCCCCCTCGTTGACGGTCTTTTCCAGCACCTCCGGGTTGGTGGCGATGAAATTGGCGGGCGAAAGCATGTCGAGAAGCTGGCGCGAGGCGAACTCGACGACCCGCTCGTGCTGCTCCGTCACGCCGCGCACGCCGGTGGTGGCGTTGTGCCACCACTGCTGCTGCAGGAGAAAGCTCTGGTGGATGACATTGTACGGCCACGTCTGCCAGGCCGCGCCGGCAAAGCGCCGGTCCTGCGGCAAGGGCTCGATGCAGGGGCGCTCGCCGCCGCATCCTCCGGCCATCATCTGCTTCGAGAGATGCCGCCCGAGCCTCACCGACTTGCGGAACGCCTTGTCGATGAGCTGCGCTTGCTTGCCCGGCGAGGTGGCGAGGTGCGCCGCCCAGTCGAAGTAGGCTTCCGCGAGCGCCGCCGGCGAAAGGCCCGCCGTCAGGCGCGAGACCGCAGCGTGCAGCGAGCGGTCGATGACGTCGCCGAGCGCGGTCGACGCATAGGAATCGCGCGTGATCGGCCAAGGCTCGGGCATCCTGGGGGCGAGCATCTTGTGGCAGGGCGCTTTGTGCGCATCCGTCCGGGGCGGAGCGGGCGCCACCGCTCCGGCGGCCGCGGCGGGCTTCTCCTCGGTGGGGGGAACGGCTGGAAATCTGGAGATCGCGCGTGAGGCCATGGGATCCTCCATTTCAGTCCATGATGATCCGGATCGAGCTTGCTTCAAAATGTGCGGCCATGTCAGGGGCAAAACAGCGCGGTTACGCCGAGGGACCCCGAGGGGTTCCGCAGATGCGCGGGCGCGGACCCCGGACAGGCGGACCGCAGGACGCCACGGACAAAAAAAGCAGTCCCGAAACGGGCGCTTCGGGACTGCTGCTCCGGACCATGGGGGGAGACGTCCGGTGAGCGGCTCGGGGGACGAAATCAAGGAGCCATGCAACTTGAAACCATGTCCGGGCTTGCCGGGCCTTGATCGCCGTCAACAGTGTGCGTCTCGCCGCGCCGGACGGCCGCCCACATCCCGCGTCGCGGGCGCATCCGGTCCCGCCGATAATGAGGTTATGACCTCTAGATCCGGACCTCCGCGAGCTTGCGCAGCCGCAGCGCGAACATCACGAGGAGGATGCCATACATGATGGCGAACGCGCCGATGACGAGCACCATCGCCAGCGCGCCCGCCTTCGGCCAGAACGCGAGGAGAACGCCGAACGTCACAGAGAGCGCGCCGTTGGCGATCAGCATCCACTCGCCGGTGAGCTCCTCGCGCAGCTTGAACGCGCCGATGATCTGCATGAGGCCGTTCGCGATCGCCCAGCCGGCGATGAAGAAGAGCAGCACGAGCGCCGTGATCTGCGGCCAGAGCAGTGTCAGCACGCCGGCCGCGATGCCGAAAAGCCCGATCAGCGCCATCCACCAGCGCGGCGCCGGAGCGCCTCCCCGGATCGCTGCCGCGATGGCGAGGATGCCGTCCGCGAACGCAAAGGCGCCGTAGAGGAGGACGAGGGAGAGGAGCGTGATCTTCGGCCAGACGAAGGCGAGGACGCCAAACAGGATGGCGACGAGCCCGCGCAGCAGGATGAGTCCCCAGTTCCGCGCGAGCGCGTCGAGCATCGGGCGCATCCGAACGGTACCCGGCGGGTAGGTGGTCGGTGAGGTGGTCATGGCCAATCTCCGGATGTAGGGCTGGAAACGTCAGTGGACCCCCAACCCCTCAAGCCTTACTCCGAACGGTGCGTTTCTCAATGAAATTATTTTCGCGCCGCCATGCACTTAAGTCTGATCCGAAGGCGTAGGGGAGCTCGGTTGAACATGGTTCGTGGTGGAGAGCCGGAACGAACGCCGCCGGCCCGTCGGTGAGCGTCGCCCGCCGCCACCTCCAGACTGTCCCCGCGTCCCCTCCGGGCGATCGCCTCACGCCTTGCGGCAGCCGTCCTCTCCTGGCACCGGGCCGCTTGCCGGCACCAGCCGCTTGCGCGCGCACTGTTCGACGAGCAACTCGCGCATCTTGCTCTCGCGCTCCTTCCACTCGGGTTTCCCGGCCAGGTTCTCGAGTTCCATCGGGTCGGCGGTGACGTTGTACATTTCGTACTCGTTCGGTGCAGGCTGCGTCTTGATGCGCTCCTCGTAGACGCGCCGCGGGCTACCGTCGTCCTCCCCCTCGGGCGGCAAAGGCTTGCGGACCACATCCTGCACGCCCTCGGCGCCGGGCGTTCCCGGCGCGCTCCAGTAGCGGGGATGATCGAAATAGCGCGAATATTTCCAGATCTCGCCGCCGATCGCCGCGATGATGCTTTCGACGTGGTTCGGCTGCACCATCGACTGCGGGGGGATGCCGAGAAAGTTCGTGCCGCCGCCGAGGCCGCGGCTCGGGTCGTCGTCCGTCATGAAATAGATGGGCTCGGTGAACTGATCGGGCGCCGCCGCGCCGCGGATCAGGGGGGACAGGTCGCGCCCCACGAGCGGCAGCGGATCGGTGAAGCGTCCCGCGATCGCCTCGCGCGCTGCGTTGTGATCGATGCCGGCGAGCCCCAGGATCGTCGGCGCGATGTCGATGTGGCTGGTCGGGACCGGCACCGTGCGCGCCGGTGCATTGCCCGGCATCGAGATCACGAGCGGAACCCGCACGGCCTCGTCGTAGGCCGTGTACCATTTCTGGTGCATGCCGCCGTGCGCGCCAAGCATGGTGCCGTGGTCCGACGTGAAGATGACGATGGTATCGTTGAGGAACCGCGTCGCCTCGAGCGCCGCGAGCACCTCCGCGAGGTGCCGGTCCGCGTCCGCATGCAGGCGATAGTAGAGCCGGTAGTACTGCCGGCTCGCGAAGGCCGGCAGCATGAACGTTGCGTAGGCGTCCCTGAAGGCTCTCTGGCTGGACGGCTTGTCGTCGAGCTTCTCGAGGCGCGTGCGGGCGAACAGGCTGGTGTCGAACGGCTCTTCGGGCACGCTGTCCGGCACGCTGAAGTCGTAGGCGGCCTGCCAGTCCGCGGCGAGGTTGGAAAAGTAGCCCCAGAGCGCGATGTCGTGCGGGTTGGCGAGCGATGCTGCGAGGAACCACGGCGTGTCGGTCTCGGAGAGATGCAGCGCCTTGAGCGTCTCGACGACCTGGGCCGAGATCGCCTGGTCCCGGCCGAGCCGGCCCTGCCCGGCGCTGGAGCCGGTTCTCAGCGGCTCCGGGCCGTGCGGCTCGGGCCCCACCCATTCCGAGAAGCCGAACGGGCCGAGCGCGTCGGCAGCGACGTAGAGGGCCTCCTGCTCCGGATGCGTGACGCCGTTGGCATCGTAGCTCGCGATGGATCGGTCCGTTCCAGGCACCTTGAGGTCGGCGTCCGTGGCGCGCCACTTCCCCTTCCAGATCGTGCGATAGCCGGCCTGACTGAGGTAGTGGCCGATCGTCGGCACGGAGCCCGGCAACAGCCAGCGCATGTCGGGATCGTTGGCGGCCTTCGCGCCGCCGTCCGTGTTGGCAGCTCCGTGCAGCGAGGGATAGTGTCCCGTATAGAGCGACGCCCGGCTGGGCACGCCGGCGACGGAGGCGGCGTAGTGCCGCTCGAACGAGACGCCGGTCTGCGCGAGCCGGCTTTGCGCCGGCAGGTGCGCCGCCCGGAACGCCTTGAGCGCCGCGCTCTCGTAGACGGTCGGAAAGCGTTGCTCGCCCACCAGCAGGAGCAGGATGTTGGGTTTTTTCGTGCCGGGCGATCCTGCGGTCTCGGCCGCGCCGGCTTGCGGACCCGTCAATCCGGCGGCTCCCGCAGCACCTGCGAGCCCGAGCTTCAACGCGCCTCTTCGCGTGAGCCCGCCCTTCTCAGCCATTGTTGTCCCCCCAAGTGCAAGGCGTCCGCATGAGGATAAGTATGGCGGCCCCGATTGAGCGAGTGCAATAGGGAACCGTGCTTAGTGGTGGTGCCCTGAGGGATGGGCGGCCTCGTCATCCGCATCCTTCGGCGCCGGAGCATCGGCGCAGCGCTCGAACTCGATCTCCACGGTCGCGTGGTCCACGCCGTAGGCCGTCTTGAGGCGTTTCTTGATGGCGGACGTGACGGCCTCCGGCGCCGCGCCGTCGGATGAAATCCGCGCGTGCAGCGTGACGATCGGCCGGTCCTGGCTGAGCGACCAGGCGTGGACGTGGTGCACGTCGCGCACGCCCGGCACGGAGGCTTCGAGGTCCTGCTCGATCTGGCGCGGATCGAGGCCGGCCGGCGTCCCCTCGAGCAGGATATGGCCGGCATCGCGGACGATCCGGGCCGCGGACCCGAGGATGAGGACGGCCACCAGAACCGACAGGATCGGATCGATCGCCATCCATCCCGTCATGAGGATCGTCACCGCGGCCGCCAGCGCCGCCACGGAGCCCAGGAGATCGCCGGCGACGTGAAGCACGGCGGCGCGCACGTTGAGATTTCCGCGGTCGCCGCCCGCGAGCAGGTGGAGCGACAGGATGTTGACGCCGAGCCCCGCGAGCGCCACCCAGAACATGACGCCGCCCAGTACCGGCGTCGGCGCACGGATCCGGTGCACGGCCTCGACCACGATCCAGCCCGCGACGGCAAACAGCACAAGCCCGTTGGCGAACGCCACCAGCACGCCGAACCGGCCGTAGCCGTAGGAGCGC
>JRYH01011205.1_pt1 | contig 32118 bp, 30 predicted proteins | sample 235351 | NCBI WGS metagenome assembly JRYH01 (sample SAMN03074221, study PRJNA261480) | activated sludge metagenome | biome: Wastewater Treatment Plant; feature: Wastewater; material: Activated sludge; isolation source: activated biomass of a wastewater treatment plant treating wastewater... ...
CGGCCTCGTCGAAGCGCGCCTTCAACTCCACCAGCGCCGTCACCGACTTGCCGCTTTCGGCGGCGTCGCAGAGCGCCGCGACGATCGGGCTGTCATGCGAGGTGCGGTAGAGGGTCTGCTTGATCGCGAGGACATTGGGATCGGTCGCCGCCTGATTGAGAAAGCGGATGACCATGTCGAAGGTCTCATACGGGTGGTGCAGCAGCATGTCCTTCTTGCGGATCGCCGCGAACATGTCGCCGTCATGGTCCTGCACGCGCTCCGGCACGCGGGGCGTGAAGGCGGGCCATTGCAGGTCGCGGCGGCTGTCCAGCACCAGTTCCTTCAGATCGGCGACGCCCACCATGCCCTTGACCTCGACCACCTCATCGGGGCTGACGCCAAGTTCCTCCATGATCAGCGCGCGCAGGCCTTCGGGGGCGCCAGCGGTGATCTTCATGCGGATCACCTGCCCCCGGCGGCGGCGTTTCAACGCGGTTTCGAATTCGCGCACAAGGTCTTCGGCCTCATCCTCGACCTCGATGTCGCTGTCGCGCAGGACGCGGAAGGCACAATGGCCGGTGTCGCGGTAACCGGGGAAGAGAGAGCCGAGATGGAGAAGCAGCAATTCCTCAAGCGGGAGAAAGCGCTTGCCTCCGGGCAGGGCGACGAAGCGGGCGATCTGCTGCGGGATCGGCAGCAGCGCCTGCAACCGCCGCCGGTCGCCGCGTTCCAGTTCCAGCGCAAGGCAGAAGCCGGTGTTGGGGATGAAGGGGAAGGGGTGGGCCGGGTCGATGGCCAGGGGCGAAAGGACCGGGAAGACCTGGCTCATGAAATAGGTAGACAGGAATTCCTCATCGCGTTTGGTCAGCTTCGCGCGGGTCAGAAGCGCGATCCCGGCGCTTTCCAGTTCGCGCTTCAGCTTGTTCCAGACGGTCTGTTGCACCTGCATCAGGCGCCGCGCGTCGGCGTTGATGCGCTTGAGCTGTTCGGCGGGCGACAGACCGTCATCGGAACAGACGGTGGTCCCCTCGCGCGTCAACTCGCGCAGGCCCGCGACGCGGACGGTGTAGAATTCATCGAGGTTGGTGGCCGAGATCGACAGGAACCGCAGCCGCTCAAGCAGCGGCACGCGCGCGTTGTCGGCCTCTTCCAGAACCCGCCAGTTGAAGCCGAGCCAGCTCAGTTCACGATTGTAGAACCGCCCCGGCCCGGCGATGTCGAGGTCGGGCAGGCTGACCGCCTCGGGGAAGGGATGTTCGAGAAAATCCGCCTCAGTCATGCCGTTTGCGCCTGCCCGGGTAGTGATTGATGATTGCCGCCGCGCCAGCCAGCCTAACTGCCGGAGGGGCGGGCGCCAAGCAGTTGCACCGCCAGCGCCCGCCCGACCGGGCGCCCGCTTGCCAGCGCCGCGCGGTCAAGCGCCGCGACCATGTTCGCCGCCGCGGCAAACGAACGGTCGATGCGCGTCACGAGATAGGGGATGAGATCCGGGCGCGGGGTGATCTGCCGATCCGCGAACAGCTTGGCCAGCACCGCCGAAAGCAGCGCATCATCGGGCGCCATGAGCGCGGCGAGCGGGGCGGCCTCGAGCCGGCTTTGCAGGTCGGGCAGGACAAGCCCCCAGTCGCGCGGTGCCCCCCGCCCGGTGACGAGCAGCCATTGCCGCCCGGCAAGCAGCAGGTTGTGAAGGTGAAACAGCGCCTCTTCGGCGGCACGGTCGCCGGCGGCTTCTGGTGCGTCCTCGATCACGGTCGCGCCGGTGGCAAGGCTGGCAATGTCCTGCCCGGCAAGGTCGCGCGCGGCGACAATCCGCGCCGCGGCGGGCCCCGCCCAGACATGGGCAAGGTGGGTCTTGCCCGACCCCGCCGGCCCCGACAGAACGAGCTTGCCGCCGTCATTCCCGGCGGCGCGGTCGATCATTGCCACGGCAAGCGCGTTTGCCGGCGAGACGAAGAAATCGCCCCGCCCCAGCGCCGGCTTTGCGGGCAGGTCGAAGGGCAGTTGCTGCGGCATGTCAGGGCGCGTCCTGCTCCGGCAGGACGGGCGGGGACAGGGCGGAGTCTTCCGTGCCGAGCTCCGGGTCGGTCGGCCCGAGGTAAAGGCTGCTGGTCAGGTATTTCTGCACGAGGAAGCGCACGATCACGCCGAGCGCCGCCATCAGCGGCACCGCGACCACCATCCCGGCAAAGCCGAACAGCGCCCCGAAAACCGAGATCGACAGCAGCAGCCACACCGGATGCAGCCCGACCGAATCCCCGACCAGCTTGGGCGTGAGGAAATTGCCCTCGACCGCCTGGCCGATGACGAAGATCACCGTGACCGCCGCCACCCAGCCCCAGTCGCCCCAGAACTGGAACAGCGCCAGCCCGATCGCGAGAATCCCGCCGAGGATCGTGCCGAGATAGGGGATGAAGGTCAGGATGCCGGCGATGAACCCGACCACCAGCCCGAAGGACAGCCCGACAGCCGTGAGCGCGATCGCGTAATAGGTGCCGAGGATCAGGCAGACCAGCCCCATGCCGCGCAGGAAGCCGGCCAGCGACCGGTCGATTTCATGCGCAAGGCGGCGCAGCACCGGCGCATGTTCGCGCGGCAGCAGGTCGTCGATCCGCGCGACCATGCGATCCCAGTCGAGCAGCATGAACACCGCCACCACCGGCGCGACCACCAGCAGGATGCCGATGCCGACCACCGAACCGACCGATCCGATCACGGTCTTGAACAGCTCGGGGCCCTGTTCCTTCATCGCCTCGCCGACGGAATCGAGCGCATCGCGCAGCGGCCCGCCCTGGTCGAGCGCATGGGGGAAGCGGGCCTCCAGCCCGCTCTGGAGCCGGGCGATGAGCTCGGGCGCCGTCGTCACCAGTTCGGCGGCCTGCGCGATCAGCGTCGGCAGAAGCAATCCGCCCGAGACCAGCAGGATCAGCACCAATACAATGGTGATCACCGCAGTTGCCAGCCCGCGCGACAGCCCCCATGCCTCCAGCCGGTCGGCGAGCGGGTCGAGGAAATAGGCGATCGCAAGGCCGAGGGCGAAGGGCAGCAGCACATTGCCGAGCAGCCACAGCACCAGCAACAGCAGCAGCGCGCCGATGCCCCAGTATTTCAGTTGATCGCGCGCCGAAAGAGCCATGCCGATCCAATCCGTTTGCGGTCTGTTCACTTTGCCCAAAGGCGGGAAGGTTGCAAGTGCGCAAGCGCGCGGGCCGGCCGACCGCTGCGGGAAAACATCATGTTGCGGCCGGCCGATTGCGCGATTGCCTGCCTGTGCGCTTTCGCATAGATCCGGACCACCAAGAACAGCCCCGAAAGGTTCCGCCCGCGATGCGCCTCACCCGCTATTTCCTGCCCGTGCTGAAGGAGACCCCCGCCGAGGCGCAGATCGTCAGCCACCGACTGATGCTGCGCGCCGGCATGATCAAGCAGGCCGCCGCCGGAATCTATTCCTGGCTGCCGCTCGGCTACAAGGTGCTGCGCAACATCGAACGGATCGTCCACGAGGAACAGATCCGCGCCGGCCACATCCCGATGCTGATGCCGACCCTGCAATCGGCGGAACTCTGGCGCGAATCCGGGCGCTATGACGACTATGGCGAAGAGATGCTGCGCATCACCGACCGTCACGGGCGCGACATGCTTTATGGCCCGACCAACGAAGAGCTGATCACCGACATCTTCCGCAGCCATGTCGGCAGTTACCGCGACCTGCCGCTGACGCTTTATCAGATCCAGTGGAAATTCCGCGACGAGATCCGCCCCCGCTTCGGCGTCATGCGCGGGCGCGAATTCCTGATGAAGGACGGCTACAATTTCGACCTGACGAGGGACGACGCGCTTCACGCCTATAACCGCCATATGGTCAGCTATCTGCGCACCTATGAACGCATGGGCCTGCGCGCGATTCCGATGCGCGCGGATTCGGGGCCGATCGGGGGCGAAAACACCCATGAATTCCTGGTGCTGGCCGAGACCGGCGAATCCGAGGTGTTCTATGACGCCGCGATCCTGAACCTCACCCTTGGCGAACGCAGCGTCGATTACGACAGCCGCGAGGAATGTTCCGAGATCGTGCACGAGTGGACCTCGCCCTATGCCCGCACCGACGAGACCCACGACGCGGCCCTGTTCGAGCGCATCCCCGAAGTCCGCCGCCGTCAGAGCCGGGCCATCGAAGTCGGGCAGATCTTCTATTTCGGCACCAAGTATTCCGAACCCATGGGCGCCGTGGTGCAGGGGCCGGACGGCCAGCAGGTGCCGGTTCACATGGGCAGCCACGGCATCGGCGTGTCGCGCCTTCTGGGCGCGATCATCGAGGCGAGCCATGACGACAACGGCATCATCTGGCCCGAAGGCGTCACGCCGTTCCACTGCGGCATCGTCAACCTGCGGCAGGGCGATGCCGAGGCCGATGCCGCCTGCGAACGCATCTATGCGGCGCTGGTGGCGGCGGGGCTCGACCCGCTTTATGACGACCGTGACGAGCGCGCGGGGGGCAAGTTCGCCACCATGGACCTGATCGGCCTGCCCTGGCGCATCACCGTCGGTCCGCGCGGGCTCAAGAACGGTGTGGTGGAGCTCACCTCGCGCCGCAGCGGCGAAAGCGAGGAACTCCCCCCCGAAGAGGCCGTGCGCCGGGTGGTGGAGATTTACGCACGTTCCAGTGAACAGGCGGGCCGGTGAACAGGCGGGCACCGTTCCCCGGTCCGCAGCGGGGCGCCCGCCCCGGGGCCGCCCTGCACGGACGGAACGCCCCGGTGGCCACGGCAGGCGGCAGGCCGGTGTGACGCTTTTGCAATTCGGTCGATGATTTCACGGTTCGGGCGCGCCGGCTCCGCATGGGGTCAAAGACCCTGCATTGCGGGCAGGGCCGTGACCCGCTGACCTCTCGGATCGTCAAGGGATTGCTTGCGGCTTGCGCCCTGCGGCCGGCCGGTCGGCACGGTGCCGCCTGTGGCGGAACTCGGCACCGGCCGCCGAGTTATCCGGCTTGACCGCGCTGCGCTGCCGCCGCAGGTAGGCACGGGTAAAGCCGCCAGCACCGCCACCATCCGAGGCACGATCCGCCCCATGTCGTCCATGTCCCGCACACCACCCCCCTTTGCCCGTTTCGAGTGGATGATCGCCTGGCGCTATCTGCGGGCGCGCCGGGCCGAGGGCGGCGTCAGCGCCATGACCTGGATCAGCCTCATCGGCATCACGCTTGCGGTTTTCGCGCTGATTGCCACGCTCGCCGTGCGCTCGGGGTTCCGCGCGGAGTTCGTGAACACGATCCTCGGCGCGAATGCGCATGTGACCGTCTACAGCGCGGGGCAGGTGGATGAACGGGGCCGGGTCAGCCGCACCATCGCCGATTACGGCGACTGGGCGGAACGGGTCGCGGCGGTGCCCGGCGTGACCCGCGTCGCGCCACTCGTGAAGGGTCAGGTGATGATCACCGCGCAGGGGCGCAACGCCGGGGTCGAAGTGTTCGGCATTCAGGCGGACGACCTGAAAAGCCTGCCGGGCATCGCCGGGAGCGACGAGGCGCAGGGCGATCTGGGCCGCTTCGACGAAGGCATCGCCATCGGCACCGGGGTCGCGCGCGAACTCGGCGTGCGGGTCGGGGACCGGATCAGGCTGATTTCGCCCGACGGGGTCAAGACCGCCTTCGGCACGAGCCCGCGCATCAACGCCTATGAGGTGGTCTATGTATTTTCGGCCGGGCGCTACGACATCGACCGCACCCGCGCCTATCTGCCCTTTGCCGAGGCGCAATCCTACTTCAACCGCGAGGGGGTCGCGGACGAGCTCGAGGTCATGGTGCAGGATCCCGAGCATGTCGAGCCGGTCGCGCTCGCGATCCAGCGCGCGGCGGGGGGCGATGCGCTGGTCTGGACCTGGCGCGATGCCTCGGGCGGGTTCCTGCGCGCGCTCGATGTCGAGGACAACGTGATGTTCGTGATCCTTTCGATTCTCGTGCTGATCGCCACCATGAACATCGTTTCCGGGCTGGTCATGCTGGTCAAGAACAAGGGCAGCGACATCGGCATCCTGCGCACGATCGGCCTTTCCGAGGGGTCGGTGATGCGGGTGTTCTTCCTCTGCGGGGCGCTGACCGGACTGGTCGGCACGCTGATGGGCGTGATTCTGGGCTGCCTGTTCGCGATCTATATCGACCCGATCTTTTCCTTCGTGAACTACGTGATGGGCGGAGGGGTCTGGGATCCGTCGATCCGGGGCATCTACAACCTGCCGGCGGAACTGCGGGCGGGGGATGTGCTTTCGGCGGTTGCGCTGTCGCTCGGGCTGTCCTTCTTCGTCACCATCTTTCCGGCACGGCGCGCGGCGCGGCTCAACCCGGTGGAGGCGCTGCGCTATGAATGAGCCGGTCCTGAGCATCGAGGGTCTGGAAAAGACCTATAACCGCGGCCGTCCGGGCGAGGTGGCGGTGCTGCGCGGCATCGACCTGTCGCTTGCGCGGGGCGAGGTCGCGGCCCTGGTCGCCCCGTCGGGGGCCGGGAAATCGACGCTGCTTCATATCGCCGGGTTGCTCGATGTGCCCGATTCGGGGCGCGTGATGATCGGTGGGCAGGACATGGCGCGCGCGAGCGGGCGGGTGCGCACCGGGGTGCGGCGGCGCGACATCGGCTTCATCTATCAGTTTCACCACCTCCTGCCCGAATTCAGCGCCGTCGAGAACATCATGCTGCCGCAGCTTGCCGACGGGGTGGCCCGGGGGGAGGCGCAGGCGCGGGCATACGATCTGCTTGACAGCGTCGGCATCCGCAATCGCGCGCAGCACCGCCCCGCGGCCCTGTCCGGGGGTGAACAGCAGCGCGTCGCCTTCTGCCGCGCGCTTGCGAACCGGCCGCGGCTTCTGCTTGCGGATGAGCCGACCGGGAACCTCGACCCGGCGACCTCGGACCAGGTGTTCGCGGCGCTCATGGAACTGGTGCGCGGCAGCGGGCTCGCGGCGCTCATTGCCACCCACAACATGGACCTTGCCGCGCGCATGGACCGGATTCTGCGGCTCGAGGCGGGCATTCTGGCCGAGTGAATCGCGCGCCCGCGCCCGGCGCGGTTCAGTCGCAGATGCCGCCGACCTCGGCCCCGCTCCAGGGAAGCAGCACGTCATGTTCGCGCGCGCCGGGCAGGTCCGAGACCGGGAAGGCGCGGCTCAGCATCTCGTGCAGGCGCTGCGTGCGCGCGGCTTTCGGGGCGAGGGCGCGGCAGCAGATATATTCCTCGACCACCGCGCCCTGCTGCTCGAAGCCGTAATCGAGGAAATCCGGCGTGCCCTCGATCTCGAACAGATAGGGGTCTTGGGTGGTGCGATGTTCGCGCAGGGCGGCAAGCGGGCTGTATCCGGTGCGGGACCGGTTCTGCCACTGCCAGACATGGGTCAGTTCGTGACCGAGCAGCATCGCCTCAACAAGGTCGATCATGCGGGGATAATCCGCCATGAAGTCGTCGGAATACCATTCGCGCGTGAACAGCACATGGTTGAAAAGCGTCATCGCCGCCGGTTTGGTGGTCACGTATTCCCGGGTGACGGGCGGAAGCATGCGCTCGCGGCAGGTGGTGCGCGGGCGCTGCGGATAGCGGAACGTGACCGGGGCGAGCGGTGCACCCCTGACAAGGCGCACCTTGCCGGTATCAACGCTGCTGCCGTGGAGCGCCCGGGCGAAACCGGCCTCATTCGGCGTCAGTTCGCGCCCGCAAGCGGCAAGGAACATGAGCGTCATAAAAAGGAGGGCGGTCCGGACCATGATCGGGAAAATCCTGCGGCGGGTGGAAAGCAGCTGCCCTTCGGTGCCTGCCCGGTGCGGCGCCGTCAAGCGCGCCGCAGAAGCCGCGGGGCAGGATGCCGGTGCCGGGCAGGAATTTTCATGCCTCCGGCGGGGATATTTCTGCCAGAAGAAGCAGCGGGGGGCTGTATCACGGCGGGCCTGCGGCGCCGGGGTTGCTTGATATTCGTCAAGCCCCGTGGCAGGGCGATAGTCTAGAGATTTGGTCGGAATGCAATCGGGGGAGTAACCCATGGCCGAGGCTCGTTTCCGGACGTCGCGTGACGCAGGCAGGCGGGGCGGGGTTTTCCTTTCGCTCGGCTTCCGCCCGTTCTTTTTCGCGGCGGGGCTGTTTGCGGTGCTTGCCATGGCGGTCTGGATCCTTGCCTGGCACGGGAGCGAGGTGATCGCCCCGACCATGGGGGTGCGCAACTGGCATGTTCACGAGATGATCTTCGGTTATGGCAGCGCCGTGGTTTCCGGTTTCCTGTTCACGGCGGTGCCGAACTGGACCGGGCGCCCGGCCGTGTCCGGTGGTGCGCTTGCCGGGCTGGTCCTGCTCTGGCTTGTGGGCCGCGTGGCTCTGCCGTTTCCCCTGCCGCCGGTCTGGGCAGCGCTGATCGACGTGATTTACCTGCCGGCGATGGCGCTGGTCCTAGCGCGCGAGATCCTCGGGGCCGGGAATCGCCGCAATCTGGTGGTTCTGGCGCCGCTCCTGCTGTTTGCGCTTGCGAATGTCCTGTTTCATGTCGAGGTCGCGCGGCAGGGGGTTTCCGGCATCGGCATGCGGCTCGGGCTTGGCGGGCTTGTGTTCCTGGTCATGGTGATCGGCGGGCGGATCATTCCGGCCTTCACCCGCAACTGGCTGCTGCAGCGGGGCGCGGCCCGGCAGCCGGCGATGCCCGGCCGGTTCGACCTTGCGGCGCTGCTTCTGGGGGGCGCGGCGCTGCTGTTCTGGACGGTGCAGCCGATGGGGTGGCTTGCGGCTGCGGTTCTCGGCTTTGCCGGCGTTCTGCATCTTGTCCGCCTGGCGCGCTGGTGCGGGTTGGCGACGCTTCCGAGCCCGCTGCTTTTCGTTCTGCATCTGGGCTATGCCACGGTTCCGGCGGGGCTTTTGCTGCTGGCGCTGGCGGCGGCGCAGCAGGATTTCGTGACCGAGACCGCCGCGCTGCACATGCTCGGGGTGGGCGTGATCGGCGCCATGACGCTGTCGGTGATGGTGCGCGTCTGTCTTGGCCACACCGGCCGCCCGCTGCGCTCGGACGGCTGGATGAACGCGGCCTTCGGGCTGATCTTCGGCGCGGCGCTGGTGCGGGTTCTCGCGCCGGTGACCGGGTTCGAGGGGCCAATGATCGACCTTGCCGCCCTGCTCTGGATCGCGGCATTCGCCCTGTTTCTGCTGCGGATCGGACCGCTTCTGTTCCGTCCCCGCTCCGGGGGGCGGTGATGGGGGGCTGGGGCGAGTTCATCGCCGCATTCGCGGCCTTTTTCGCAAGCCATGTCATTCCCATGCGCCCCGCGATCCGCAGCCGGCTGATGGCGCGGATGGGGGTGCGCGGCTATTTCATGGGCTTCAGCGCGCTGTCGGTGGCGGTTCTGATCTGGCTGATCGTCGCGGCCCACGGCGCCCCCTATGTCGAGATTCTGCCGCCCTGGCGGATCTGGCGCTGGGCGCCGATTCTGGTCATGCCGGTCGTGGTGGCGCTGGTGGTGGCGGGGATGATGCGGGTCAATCCGCTGTCGTTCGGCGGCGTCGGGCGGCGCCCGTTCGACCCGGACGACCCCGGGATCCTGGGGCTGACGCGCCACCCGATGCTGATCGCGCTGCTGCTCTGGTCGGTGGCGCATCTGCTGGCGAACGGGGATCTTGCGCATGTGATCCTGTTCGGCATGTTCGCGGGCTTCGCCGTCATGGGCATGGCGCTGACCGACCGGCGCAAGCGGCGCGATCTTGGCGCGGGGGCCTGGGCCGATCTGGCGCGCAACACGGGGTGGTTTTCGCTGTCGCGCCTCGGTGGGCTGCGGCCGGATCCGCGGGCCACGCTGCTTGTGCTGCTGACATTCGCGGTGCTGCTCTGGCTGCATCCGCTGGTGATCGGGGTCTCGCCGCTGCCGTGAGGATGCGTCAGATCCGCCGGAGGGTCGCATCCCCGGCCTGCATGTCGCCCTCTGCGCGGTCGAAGCGCAGATAGGCGATGGCGGTGTCACCGGCGCGGGTGTGCAGCGTTCCGGCCGGCTTTCCCCCGCTCGTGATCTCGGCACCCGGGCCTGCGTCGCCTTCGACCCGGACCCGGGCCAGCCCCTTGCGCAGCTCGGTCTTGTGGCGCATCCGCGCGGTGACCTCCTGCCCGACATAGCAGCCCTTGCGGAAATCGACCCCGTTCAGCCGGTCGAATCCCGCCTCCAGGATATAGCTGTCGGGGGTAAGCTCGATCCCGCTTTCCGGGATGCAATGCGCAACGCGGATCGCGTCCCAGTCGCTGCCGTCGTCACTTTCGGGCGCGGTGCCATAGGCGCGCCAGCCGAGCGCCTCGTGGCGCGGATCGGGCCATGCGCCGGCAGGAGCCGGGCCGGTGCCGCGCTGGAGGTTGAGCCCGCATTCGGCGATGTCCACATCGGCGCGCAGCTTGTACATACGCAGCCGTTTCAGCAGGTCGTCAGCAAGCGGCGCGGTCACGTCGAGCAGCACCGCGTCGCCATCCGACGCATCGGGGGCAAGGAAGAAATCGGCGATATACTTGCCCTGCGGCGTCAGCAGCGCGGCATAGACGAGGCCCTGCGCCAGCTTGCCGACATCATTGGTGACAAGCCCCTGCAGGAAATCCCGCGAATCGCGTCCCGTGATGCGGAAGATTCGGCGCGTGGTCATGGTCGCCTCCTGATTTGCTCTCTTGTCCCTGATAGCGCGGGAGCGGGGCGAATGAACAGGGGGCGCGGGCCAGGCCCTCAGCCGAGAAGCCGCGAGGTGAGCCGGCGCAGGAAGCCCTGGCGGGTCTCGGGCGGTGCAGGCAGCATCGGCGTCGGGGCCGGAAGCTCCGGCGCGGCCGTGTCCCGGCCGGGGTCGGATTGCGCGCGGTAGAGATCGGCATAGATGCCATCGCGCGCGAGCAGCTCCTCATGGGTGCCGCTTTCTGCGACCCGACCGCGATCCATAACCAGGATCTTGTCGGCATTGCGAACGGTCGAAAGCCGGTGGGCGATAACTAGCGTCGTGCGTCCGCCCGAAAGCCGGTCGAGCGCCGTCTGCACGATCTTTTCCGACTGGGTGTCGAGCGCGCTGGTGGCTTCGTCGAGCAGCAGCACCGGCGTGTTGCGCAGAAGGGCGCGGGCGATCACGACCCGCTGACGCTGGCCCCCCGAAAGGGCCGAGCCGCGCGGCCCGACCAGCGTGTCGAGCCCGGTCGGCAGATCCTTCACGAAATCGCTCACATGGGCGGCGTCGAGGATCGGCGCGAGTGCCTCGTCGCTCACGTCGTCGCGCCCGAGCAGGATGTTTTCGCGCAGGGTCTCGTCGAACAGGAGCGCCTCCTGGCTGACCACGGAGAAAAGGCCGCGCAGGGTTTCAAGCTCGATCCGGCCCACGGCGACCCCGCCGAGCAGCACCTCGCCGGCCTGCGGATCGACAAGGCGCGTCAGCACGTTGAAGATGCTCGACTTGCCGGCCCCCGATGGCCCGACCAGCGCCGTGGTCTTGCCCGCCTCGGCATGGAGGCTCAGATCGTCAAGCACGGTCGCCTCGCCATAACGCAGGGTCACGTTGCGGAAGGTCACGTCGGGCAGTTCCCGGGGCGGGGCGACCGGATCGGGGGGCGACAGCAGCAGGATCGGCGCGTCGAGAAGCTCCTTCAGCCGCTCGAGCGCGGCGGCTGCCGCCTGCCAGGCCGCGCTCATGCCGGCAAGGCGGCGGACCGGATCGAAGGCAAGGCCGATCGCGGTAAAGAAGCTCATGAAATCGCCGACGGTTTTCTTGCCCTCGATGATCTCGGCGCCGCCGAGCAGCAGCACCGCCATGAAGCCGAGCCCGGCCATGATGTCGACCACGCCGGTCACCGCCGCCGTGCCGAAGGCCGAGCGGACCTCGGAGCGCACGAAGGTGTCGGTGTGTTTTTCGAACTGCGCGGTCTGGTAGTCCTCGAGATTGTTCAGCTTGATCGGCACCATGCCGTGAAAAATCTCGTCCAGCCGCTTGGCCAGCGTCGCGCCGAGATCCCGCGCCTGCGCGGCCTTCTTGCGCACGTAACGCTGTCCGGCCCCGATCGGCAGCAGGGCGATCGGCGCGCCGATCAGCATCACCGCCGTCCAGCGCCAGTCGATGTTGATCGCAACCCCGAGCAGCACGACCAGAGAAATGAAATCGCGGCCGGTCGTGGTGATGATGGTGCGCCAGACGGTATTGATCGAACCCACGTCCGACTGGATGCGCTGGATCAGCACGCCGGGCGGGTGCGCCTGGTGAAACGCGCTGTCCTGCCGGATCAGGCGCCGCAGCAGATCGACCCGCAACTGGGCGGCCGTTTCCTGCGAGATCTTGGACAGCAGCACCTGCTGCACCACGCCCGCGCAGCCGCGTGTCGCGAACACCACGAGAAAGACAACGCTCACCCAGGCCAGCATCTGCGCGTTGCCCTGCACGAAGACGCTGTCGAACATCGGCTTCATCATGTAGCTGATCGCGCCGGCCATGACCTGCTGCGCGGTCGCCTGCCAGATCGAGTTTTCGGACTCGGTGTTTTCCGGAACGAGGATGGCGGCGATGTTCTGAATATCTGTTGTGCGATCACCGCGATCGGGCCGGATGAAATCGAGGGGGTTGTAGCGGTGGGTCCTGTCCGATCCGGGCGCAAACAGGAACACCTGGTTCCCCTTCGACTTGCGAAAGCCTGCCGTGCTCGCAAAAATCTCGCCCTTGAGGTCGGTCACGATCATCGAGCCTTCGTGGATGAGCGCGTTGGGAATGACGTAGCAGGCCCCCTTCCCCGAGCGCGTCGGCCCGATGATGAGATGATGCCGATCGTCCTCCACGCGCAGAATCTGGCGCCCGAAGCGGCCGAGGATTTTTCCTGTCTTTCGGAACCATCCACCACGCCGCAGCGACATCACGGTCTGGAACCGCGCATCGCCAAGAGGATTCGAGTTCGGCCGGAGACCCGCATAGGCAACGATGCCTGCGACAAGGGCTGCCGGCAAAAGCGCACCCAGCGCCGTCGCGCGCAGGATGCCGCTGTCGCCATAGGCGAGAAGCTGTTGGAAGGGGGCGAAGGGATTGGCGGTGATCGTCACCTGCAGGATTCTGCCGTCGCCGTAGACGATCTGAAGCGCCAGACCGTAAGCCAGCAACCAGACGGCGAAGGCGATGGCGAGACAGAAGCCGAGATAGAAGAGACGGAGGGAGCCAGTCATGGCGCGTCCATCCGTTGACGGGCGAAATAGATTTCCGAGACCCCACGGCGGCCACCGTCTCTGCGCAGCTGGATCACGATCGGGATGACGCTTTGGATATATGAGATGAGGTCAGCCTTCGGATAGGCGGCCGACAAGCCCGACTGCATGACCATCATCGCGAGCTGCTCGTAGGCGCCGAGCGGTGTGTCGGCATGGACGGTGGACATCGAGCCGGGGTGGCCCGTGTTGATCGCGCGCAGCAACGCAAACGTATTCCGCTCCCCTCACCTCGCCGACGAAGAGCCGATCCGGTCGCATCCGGAGCGATGCCTCCAGCAGCGATTGGATCGTCACATGGGCCGTGCCTTGGTCGCCGCGCGACGCAAGCAGATGCACGGCGTTCTTTTGGGGCGGAAACAGCTCGCGCGTGTCTTCCAGCGTGATGATGCGCTCATGCGCATCGACGGATTTGAGGCAGGCGTTGAGGAACGTGGTCTTGCCGCTCGAGGTCCCGCCGCTGATCAGGATCGAAACGCGATCGACGATCGCCGTTCGAAGGAAGCCGTAAATGTCCTTCCGCGAAAGTCGCTCAATCAACTCCTGGTCCGTTTCGCTGAGGCCGCCGACGGCTACAGTCGCTTCGTCGAGCGAACCCCTCTCACGATAATCCTCCAGGGTGAAGTCGCTGACGACCTGTTTGCGGATCGAAAGTGCGCCACCCTCAGGGGCGGCCGGCGGCAGCACGACCTGGATACGCTCGCCGGACGGAAGCGCGGCGCCGAGGATCGGATTGGCGGGGCTCACGAACTGGTTTGTGCTTGCCGCCACGCGCTCACCGATATTGACGATCTCGGCCGTCGTGAGCTCGGGCAGCTCGTGGAATTCCATATGCTCCGCGCCAAGCCGCTCGACATAGACCTGCCCCGGCCGATTGACCGAGATCTCGACGACGTCGCGATCGTCCAGGAACTGCTTCAACGGCGCCAAGGCCCGGTAAAGGAAATAGTGCCGATTATCCGCTGCGAGCTCAGGGAAGGCCGCGTTCACGACGTATCTCCTTCAACGCCTCGGTGACGGGGTCTTCGTAGAGCGCCGAGAAATCGAGGTCCTGGCGGACGTAGACAAAGATGCGCTCGCCCTGGCTGACGCTGATCGTCGGCGCGATCCTCAGGGAATCTCCCAGCGCCTGGTTGGCCATATCGGAAAAGGTCTGCGCGATAGTCTGACGTGCGAGCTCTTCGGCGCGCTGCGCATCGTCTCCGTTGCCGGTCGCAGCCTGACTGCCGTAACCGGTCAGATAGCTGGCGCCACCGCCGACGATCGACAGCAGAATGGCGGCTCCGAACCGCTCGCGGAACTTGTTGTCGACGTGTCCGGCGAGACCCGCTCGTCCCAGGCTGTCGGCGCCGATCGAATTCAAGCGGACCGTGACGCCGTCGTCGCGCAGCATGCGGGTCCAGACGACAAAAATGCGTTTCTGGCCGCGGGTTACCTCCGACTGGTATTCGCCTATCAGCCGGGTGCCGGTGGGTATCAGCACGCGGCGACCGTCGAAGGAATAGACGTCTTGAGAAACGATCGCCCTCACCTGTCCGGGAAGATCGCTGACGATGGCTGTCTCCAGGATGCCGGGTATGAGTGTGCCTTCCGGGACAAGCGCATCGATCCGTTCGATCTTTCTTGCCTTCGCGCTGCGGTCGGCAATGCCGGCGGCCGCGGCAAGAAACCTGCTGCTGCGATCCTCGCCCGAGACCGTAAGCCCTTCCCCTTCTCCTTCGGTCAGGCTGCCAGGTCCGCCGGCGGCAGGGTTGTCCAGAACGACCATGTTCGATCGGAAGCGCGACGGAAATTCCTCCACCGGCGCATCAGTCGCTTCCGGCGGCGGTGGCGCCCCGTCCGGTGCAGGTGGCGGCGGCACGTCGAACTCCGTGGTGTCGACTTCCTCTTGCGGAGCCGGTGGCGGTGGCGGGGGTGGAGGAATCTCGACCACCTCCGGCGCTGGCGGCTCGGGTTCAGCCTCGCCCTCGCGCACGAAGGACGGCGGACGGAACGTCGTGGTCGTGAACTCCTCGTCTCCATCGAGCATGTCGCGCACCGGCGGCTGCCGGCCCGCGAGGACCATGTATCCCGCTGCAAGGCCGAGCAGGATCAGGAGAGCGCCGCCGGCCAGCTGCTTGCGACGCACAGACCTGTCGGCGATGACAGGGTCGTCATCGTGCGCCAGGGCTTCGAGTTCGGGCGAGCGCTTCATCAGTTCCCACTCCGGCGCCGCCGCCTCGCCTGCTTATCCTCAGCCGGTCCGAGAACGGCTGGATCAGGCGCGCCAAACTCCGGTTGCCGCAGGTTGAAGATGCAGACCCACTGATCGCCGTCGCGCAGTGTGAACTGCGTCGCCGTGCCGTCGACCACGATGTACTCCCCTTCCCTCCGGAAGTTCCGGAGGGTCTCGGAGAAGTCCGAGTTGACGGCGAAGATCGCCGGAACACGACGGTCGAATTTGAAAAAGGTCTTGTTGCCATCGTCGAAGACCATGAGGGGCTTGAGCCGCGCGTCGCCCGAGAAGGAGTAGTCGATGTTGACGTTGGCCTTGTCGATGCCTGCGATGGCCGGCCATGCCGCGCGCTGCTGCGCCTCCTGGCGCAGCGCGGCATTGAGGTTCTTCTCCGGATAGTGGAAGCGGATGCCAAAGACCTTGCGTCCTGCATCCGGCGCAAAATCGTGAAGCTCGAGATAATAGATGCGCTTGTCGGTGACGACGTTCATGTTGGTCGTCACGTTCCTGGCGATCGGCTTGACGAAGAGGATGTTGCCCTTCTCGGCCGGCACGACCTGCCAGCTTTCGGTATCGCCCAGTGAGATCGTCTCGAATTTCTCCTCCTCGTCGAAGATGATCATGGTGGAGATACCGTAGGTGGCGAAGACCTGGACGACATTGTTCTCCTGGTAGGTGACGCTGGTCACGCGCGGATCGAGCGAACCGGCCTTCGGGGTCTGCGCCGCAGGTGCGGGCACACATGTGCCGATCAGTGCGAGAACGGTCACGAACGAACGGCCCCTCATTGCGTCTCCTCGGACGTCACGGTCTCCTGGTCGCGGCGATAGGCATGGACCTGGAAGCCGAGCGGGTTCTCGAAGCGCCATTCGTTGCGGGTGGGGGTATCGGTGTAGCGGAAGCGGACGACCGAGATCCAATGCCGGGCGATTGTTTCCGTGTCGCTGCGTTCGTTGGTCGAGAACCGGACGATCGCCGTGCTTGCATTCGGGAAGGTCACCGATTTGATGTCGACCAGCACCCGCTTCAGGCGCCCATAGATCTTTGTGGGGTTCTGAGGATTGGCGGCGCTGTAGAGTGCCTGAAGCTCGCGCGCGGCCTCGCCCGTGGACAGGAGCGCAGCGATCCCGAAATTCTCCTGAATGGCATATGGGTCGTAGCCTTCCCGGGATCGGATGTAGCGCACGACGTTGGCCTGGGTGACCGCCTGCTGTTCGGTGAGGTTGGCTGGCCGGGTCAGGCCCGACTTCACCTCGATATAGCCCGTGGTCCGGTCGACGGTGACGACATAGGGCTCGAAGCTCTTGAGCGGCAGCATCAGCACCACGGCAAGCAGGCTGAGCAAGGCGAGCCCGGCAAAGACGATCGAGAAGAACCAGGCGACGCGCGCCGAGCGCTTTGCCCGTTTGATGATCTCCTGCTCCCAGATATCGCCCTGCTGGAAATAGGACCGCAGCGCGGTTTCGGACTTGTCGGCCATCCTTGTCCTTTTCTCGACTTTCGGATTGCATCATTTTCCCCAGGGCGGTTACCGGGGTGTCCCGTTCGAGGTGATGGCCCGCTGCATCGTGGCGCGCGCACCGTCGGCCCGAGACGGTTGAAGTCGCGCCTGGACGCGGTGCACGGCGGCCCGGGTCTGGATCGCCGAGGTTCCGATCACGGCCCGAGACGCCCAGATCCCCTGATCGGTGAATGCGCGGGCGCGATGACCGACCGGGGTGGCGAGCGCGCCGACGATGCCCTGCGCCAGCGCCTGGATCTGCAACAGCACGAAGCTGCCGGCGAGGCACAGCATGATGAAGGCAGCGAAGTCGCTGAGGCGCAGTTCGCGGTTTCCCGAGATCCGGTCGATCTTCGTCAGCTCGGGTTCCATGGCTGCAATCAGGAATGCCGCGATCACATAGACGAACAGCGGGATGATTGCGTAGAGCAGCGACTGGTTGAGCCAGCCGATCGCGTAGTTCCTCGTCGCGTTGAAGAACATGCAGGAGATGAAGATGGGCGCGGTGCCGAGCAGCACCCAGAGCACGACCTTGGCAAGCACGAGGATGCCGAGCGCGATCGCCACGAAGAGGCCGGCAAACACCATGATGACCATGCCGATCAGCGCCGGCAGCACCGAGAGATAGCCCGCCTGCTCCGAGAAGGCTGCCGCAGCGACATTGGCGGTTTTCCAGATCTGGGAAAGACCGTTGGTCGGCTCGGTGACCCCGGTTGCCGAGGCTGCCAGGATTGCGCGGCCGGCCGCTTCGGGAACCTTGGTGAGCCATTCGTAGAAAAGCGAATTGAAGTTCGCCCATGAGGTGACGATGATGAAGATGATCAGGACACGGGCGAGCCGTCCGACGATCTCGGCGACGCTGAGACGCGACGTCCCGAGGAAAAGCTGGACGCCGTAGAAGAGGACGGCCACGACGAAGAGCAGGCGAAGTAGCGGCTCGATATCCTGGCTCAACGCCTCAAAGGCGCGCTGGGAAAAATTCCGGCCCGAGGCGTCGATCCGCTCCAGGAGTTCGCCGATGAAGTCCTCCACCACCCTGCCCTATTCCTGGCTCTCGGCCGCTAGTTTGTGGATCGCAGCCAGTGCCGCGGCCCGGTCGGTGTTGAGGGCCGTCATCGGCCCGCAATCGCGTTGCGTGGCGGCGTAGCTCGTCAGGTTGGCGGGCCGCTTGCAGGGCGCGGTCTTTTCGCGCGGGGTTCCGCACCCGCCGACTGCGAGGGCAAGCGCGACAAGGACGGCGGCATTTGTGCAGCGAAAGGCGATCATTCGTACTGCAGGGCCTTTCGCGTGTTCGACATGTCGGTCAGGTGCCGCTGGTTCTGCGCATGCAGTGACTGCACGGCGCCGTTCATGACGCCGATCATCTCGTTGAGGGTCAGGCCGGTCTGGACCTGAAGCTGGGTGTTCTGGTCGATCGAGCCCTTGATGTCCTCGGCCTGTCCGATCCCGGCGCCAGCGCTTTCGAGCGCTGAGCGCCTCGTCTCCACGGCCTGGTGCGAACCGTTGATGAGAGCCGACACGCCCATGACCGTCTTGAGTAGTTCCTCATAGGATTTGTCGCTGGCGAGTGAGCTGTTTTCCTTGCCGGACAGCGAACGCACGAGCTGGAGCCCGTTGATGAACAACGTTGCCGCCTCGACCACCTTCGGGTCGAGCCCCCCGAAATCGGCGATGCCGCTTTTCAGGATCTGATCGAAGGACGGTACCGACGACACGCTGAAGCCGTTGCCGATCGCCAGGTCCTTCAGCGATCCGGCATCGCTGCCGCGATCGCCGGTCACGGCCTTCAACGTCTCCTCGACCGTTGTGAGGATCTCCTTGTTGGTGTCGAGGATCTTGCCGGTCTTTTCCGCCGTGTCGCGCGCGACGGCATAGTTTGTCTTGTCGATGACCGGGATATCGGCGCCTGCGGGCATCGCGCCGGCACCGAGCATCAGGAGGGCTGTCAGCGACCGTTTCATCGTGATCTCCATCATTGTGTCTTGAGCAGGAGTTCCGCCTGTGCATCGATGCGCAGGAGGCAGCCCTTGGCGGCGTCATCCCAGACCAGGCCCTGCCGCGCGTCGCAGAAGCCGGCCACTGGCCGGCTGTCTTCGCCCCCGGCGTTGTCGTAACGGGTCGACCGGGCGGCGCCTGACAGATCGCCAAGGGTCATCGCGTTGCGGGAATTGCTGAGGTCGGCGAAGGCGGTGCCGAGCTGGATCATCCGATTGATGAGTTCAAGGTTCGCGTTGCGCGCCCCGGAATTGTGGTCCCAGCTGTCCTGGATGGTTCCGGTCCCCATCTGCCCCAACTGCTGGAACCAGGAGACCACATCGCCGGCCCCCTCCCCGATCGCGGCGGTGAGGCCCATCGCATTCATGGTGCTGGCGCGCGTGCTCTCATACGCACCGCCACCGCCATAATTGAGCGGAATGCCGGATTTGTCGGAACCGCCGAACGCCGGAAGCCATTTCTGCGTTATGCTGGCGACATAGCCCTGCGTCTCCTTGAACGGCGGGATGCCGCCATATTTCTGGACGTTGCCGTGGCCGGCATTGTAGGCCGCGAGCGCCAGCGAGACATTCCCGTTGTGGCGGCGCAGCTGCTGCTTGTAGTAGCGCGCGCCGCCGCGCAGGTTCTGCCCGATATTATAGGGGTCGACGCCAAGGTCGCCGGCTGTCCCCGGCATGAGCTGGGCAAGACCGATCGCACCGGCGCCAGACCTCGCACACGGATTGAAGCGGCTTTCCTGATAGACGATTGCCAGAAACTGGTTCTCGTCGATGCCTTCCTCGCGTGCGATCCGGCGAGCCAGACCGGCAATCGCCGGATTGGCCTTTGCCGCGCTAACCGGATCGTTCTTCCGGCTTGGCCGGTACATCGAACAGGTGACGCTCTGGTTGCTGACATAGCGCTCCTCCTCGACTTTCTCGATCTCTGAGGTCTTGCGATCGCGGTCCTCACGCTCGTTAAGCACCGTCCCGTCGATGGTCGGAATGTCGGCCAATGCCGGCGAGGCGACAAAGGCAAGCAGGAAGGAAAGACGCCTGATCATGCCGCACGCTCCCAGCCGCAGAATTCCGGCAGCCAGGCCGCCGGATCGTCACCGAGCCGCGCACGCAGGGCGGCGCACAATTCGACGGTCTCCTTACGGCCCGACATGACACGCACGAGGTCCGGCATGGAGGAGAGGTCGAGACGCGCGATGACGGAATCGTTACCGTGCTTGATAAGAAAGGTCCGCCGCTCCGGCGGTGTGTTGCGGATGAAGGAATATTCCTTGGCGGTGAGGCCGAAGCGCCTGATATAGCTTTCCTCGTCCGCGCGCGGGTTCGGAAAATGCAGGTTGGTCGCGGACTGTTCGATGAGCGTGTGCGACTGCGGTGCACGCGCGATGTCTGCCGCCGATTGGGTTCCGAATCCGACAATGCCGTTGAGCTTGCGGATCGTCTTCATCTTATCGACGATGTAGCTGGAGAAGACGGGGTCCTGCAGAAGCTTCCAGCCCTCATCCATGAAGATGAGCACGGGTTCTCCGGTGAGAAGCTCGTCCAGCCGGTGATAGAGATACATGAGCGCCGGCGTGCGAACGTCCTGATTGTCGAGGATGTGCGTCATGTCGAACCCGAAGATCCGTCGGCCGGAGAAGGACAGGGCATCTCGATGCGCATTGAAGAGCCAGGCCTTCTCGCCCTCGAACCACGGGCGCAGACGCGATTGAAGATCGTTCGCGTCGGAGCGTGCCCTGCCCATCAGGAGACCTGACAGGTTGGCGAGCGTGCGCTGTTCGACCGGCTCCTGGCAGATGCGGGCAATCGCGCGTTCGAGTGTGTCCTCTTCCTCTTGTGAGAAGCCGCTGCCGTCAGCCGGATCGAGCATCGCCTTGAGGAGCCGATGCAGGAATTCGCGGTTCGCGGCGGTGTTCTCCATCTGGAGCGGATTGAATCCGGTCGCGACCCCGGGCTGGAGCACCTCGTAGTCGCCGCCGACGGCGCGAATAAAGATTTCGGCGCCGCGGTCCTTGTCGAAGAATACCGCACGGGGTTCAGGCGTGATGCGGAAGGCCTGCGCGAGCAGGAAGGTGAGCGCCACGGTCTTGCCCGAACCGGTCGGTCCCGTCACCAGAAAATGCCCGATGTCGCGCTGGTGGAAGTTGAACCAGTAAGGCGTCTGCGACGTCGTCTCGAGGATTGAGATCGGCAGTCCCCAATGGCTGCCGCTAACCGTGCCGGTCGCGAAATTGTGCAGCGACGAGAAGCCCGAAAAATTGGCGCTCGAGAGCATGCAGGAGCGCGCAATGTAGGAATGGTTGCCCGGCAGCTGCGCCCAGAAGGAGGCCTCCATGTTGAGATCCTCGCGCAGCCAGTTGATGTTCATGTCAGTGAGGCAGGAACCCAGCTCGGCGACGGCCTTGTCGAGGCCGGCCAGATCGCGCGACAGGCATAGCAGGCTGAAATGGTGGTAGCCGAAGACGGCTTCCTGGTTGAGCAGGCTGTTCAGCGCGAAATCGATATCGGTCTCTACCGTGCTTCCCGATTCATCCGATGCACGGATCTGGCGCTGCAACCGCGAAATGCGCTCCTGCGCGATCGGCTTGTCGGCCAGCGTGAACGACTGGGTCAGGATAAACTCGTGGTTCATCTGCAGCAGCCCGTCGAGCATCCCCGGTCCTGAGAACGGCGGATACTCCTTGATCGACAGCATCGCGCCGAACCGGCTCTCGGCCTCGGTGGGGCCCTGCGCCTGCATCGTCCGTTTCGAGAAATGCAGCCGCGAGGTGCCGACATAGCTGCGGATGCCCATGCGCGGCAGGCGCATCTCGCGTGAAATGCCGCAGGTCAGCACCGTGTTGAAGAAGGCGCACGGCTCCGAATAGGGTTCTCCATTGCGATGGACGATCCCGAGGGGCCGTGCCCCGTACTTCTGGAGTTCGCGGGTGATGTTGCCGACGACTTCCTCGAGCTCGTTGACGCGCTCGTGCAGGCGCTGCTCGAGAACCTCGGCGCCTGAGGACCGATCGAGAAGGCGTGAGAATGCTTCGGCCGCACCGAGCGCACCGCGCATGCCGGAGCGCACGATCGTCAGATAGAGCTCGTTGGTAAACATGCGCTTCTCGCGCAACGCGGCCATATGGCGGGTGTTCAGCAGGTCGCAGAACGGGTCGGAGAAGGCTCCTCCAATCGAGGGTTTCACCTCCTTGCGGATCACTGTCGACCAGAGAGAATACCGGCTCGAACCCAGCGCTCGGATCAAGGTATTCTGGACCGAAGCGCGCATGTTGAGCTCGGCCTGGTCCTCGGTCTGGAAGAACAGACCATCCAGCTTGATCACCGACAGGATCGCGCCGCTCTCGAGACCGATGACGGTGTCGGCCACATGGCGCAGATATGGAATGTGGGCCGACATCGGCCGTTCGCGCCGCTGCTCCCGGCCAAACCCCAGTTCTTCGAGGACGACGTTCAGCATGATCACGGTCCGTAGGAGTTGGTGCGCCAGAACAGCCGGTTCGGCGTCCGCGGCGTGCGGCGGCCGGCGACCTGGGCGAGATCGAGGATCCGGATATCGCGGCTGCAGAACGCGAAGAGCGCGAGGTAGATCAGAGGCGCGATGAGGGCCGACCAGAAACTCGTGCTGACCAGGAAGGCAATCAGCGTGACGCCGACGATGATGTAGAAGGCGTTGAGCGGTATCCCCCACATCATCGGCGGCCGTGTCAGGCCGATCACAAGCGGCGTCAATTGAGGTTTTTCGTCGGCGAGCTCGGCCATCGATTAGTTCCCGACGGCCGCGATCATCTGGTCGACGATTGACGGTGCTCCGAAGACCAGCCCGATGCCGAGCACAACCGCGCCGGCCGTGAACCAGGAGAGACGTCCCGCGAAGGCGAGGAAGCCGAGCGCGATCACCGCAATGATCGCGAGCAGGCGCCCGAATGGCCCGGTGATGAAGTCCACGATCATCTGCACCGCCGTTTCCAGCGGCGCGAACGGCCCCGAGGTCTGCGCGAAGGCCGGTTCCGCGGCAACGAGCAAGGCTAACACGCAGACTGCGCATGCGAACCGCCAAGGTGCGCGTCTCTTGGCGAGGGGATCAGGAAGATTGTTCATGTCGGCCTCCGGCTCAAAAGTGCATGACTCCGCCGACCCACTGCCGGCGCTCTCGGGAACTGATGACTCCGCTGGCGTTTGATGCGGCCCGTTGCTCGTCCATCCTCACGCTGCGCTCACGTGCGGTCGGCGCGGTCCCCTCCAGCCCCATCTGGATGTTGAGGACCTCTGCGACGTAACCCACGGTTTCCTGGAAGGGTGGAATGCCACCATGCTGGCGCACCCGGTCCTCGCCGGCGTTGTAAGCGGCAGCAACCAGTAGCGGATTGCCGAATTCGTCGACCAGTTCGCGCAGGTACCGGACACCGCCGTCGATATTCTCGGCGGGATCGCAGATGTCGCTTACGCCGAACTGCTCCGCCGTGGCCGGCATCAACTGCATCGGTCCGCGCGCGCCCTTGGGCGAATTGCGCAACCGGTCCAGGCGGCTCTCCGCCGTCACCACGGCGAGCGCGAAACCGACATCGACCCGGTGACGCTGAGCGGACTCGATAACCAGGCGTGTGATCTCTTCAGGCGTTGCGGACAAAGGCCCGCATTCCGGCTCGCCTCGCGTCTCATTGTCAGAAAGAAGAATGTCAAAATGATATTGTCTCGAATCGGGTTCTCGCCTGCCGTCCAATGCAGTTGCCGGGCTCGTCCCGACCACTGCAGCCCGCCCGTCATCGGGAACAATGCGGCCAGCCGCACCAAGAACATAATCGTTACCGGGCCTTGCCCAGCGCGCCTCGGCAACCGCGTCCGCGGAAGGCGAATTGCCTTGTTGATGGCTGATGCCGGGGGGCCGGGTGCTCTGGATGGCCGGTTGTTCCGATAGATCGGAAGAGCGTGATTCGCCGGGCGCAAGCGCGGCCATGCTGGTGAGGATTGCCACCGCAAGAAACGATGTCGTTGGCCGGTTTGAAGGCCGAGTCTCCATGGCACCCTCCAAAGCCTCATAGTGGCGAGCGCCAGAATGGTTAGGCGAGACAAAAAACAATGTCAAATAGGTTGTGATTTTTTCTTGCAATGAGGACGAAGACGAGCCACTGTCGTTGGTATGACGAGCGGAGACGACTGCGAATGAGACGAGCAGCCGGTTGCATTTTGGCGATCAGTGTGTGCCTGCCGGCGCACGCTGCCGGGCCGGTCGACGAGGCCTACGTTCGGTCGCTGGCCGCACCCGGAAAGACTGTCCTGGTCATGGAGTACTATGACGGGCAGGGAAATGTCGCTGAGCGGAAGGGGTTCGCTTCCGCCTCCGGGTTTCGCGCAGTCTCGCCAACCGAGTTCCGCGTCGACGCCAACCTGACGGTGCATCTTTACGGCATCGAGCCGTGCGAGGGCGATATGGTCAATCGCAAGGAGGGTTTTGCTGGTTCCTGCGAAGACTATGCCCGACAGGGGCTCGACACGCTCCTGCAGTCACCCCGCGTGATCTATTGCCGGGCCTTCGTCAGCGAGACCGGCGCGCCGGGTCAGGACGCCACCTGCTACGGCTACTATCATTTCCCGGGCAGCCTCGACACGATCGACATGTTCGAAGAGCAACTGGTTTCGCTCGGCAGCCATCGCATCGCGAAGCGGCCGGACGGAACGCCTGCGCGAGCCGATCTCGCGGAAGCGGAAGCGATCGGCCGCCGCGGATACGGGATGTGGGCTGATCCGAGGATCGCGGGGCAATGAAGTCCCCTGCCCTCTTCCTGGCGCTGACAGTCGGCATCACGCCCGCGCTAGCTGCACCGCCAGAGGGCTATTTCGAGCTCAAGCCTGGCGTCGTGCTCGAAAGCGGCGACAGCTGGCGCGAAGGCGGCCAGCAGTTTCGCCTCTTTGGCGTCCAGGCTTGCCTGCGCGGAACGTTCTATACCGACAAGGCCGGCGCCCGTCGTGACTGTGGTGAGGCATCGCTTGCCATCCTTGCCGCCTACATCGCCGACACGAAGCCTCTTTGTGCTCAAGTCGCGCGGTCGGCCGCGACTATCTTTCTATCGTGTTACGCGACGGTCGGGTCCGATCGGTTGGACCTTTCCAATCTGATGATCGCATCGGGCTTCGCCTTCGCTTCTCTCGATGCCAGAGGTTTGCCGCACCATGCGCCCTACGCCGTGGCGGAGCAGACGGCACGCGAGAAAGAGGTTGGTCTCTGGCAGTTCAAAGACGTGCGGCATCCAGCGATCCTGCTCGGCCAGACCGCAAGCCGCGGGAAGATTGAACCGTGACGCCGTCCGTCATCCGTTCAGGCCTGGCGGTCTTACTGACGACCGCCCTGCCCTATCCAGCCTATGCCGCCGATATAGTGGCCAACCCCGAACCTGGGCGGGCGCAGCAGGAACTCAAGCTGCGTGCCGGCATGCCGGCAGCAATTACCGGCCGGGTTTCGGTCATTGACGGGCGTACACTCTGGTTTCCGAGGGGCGGCCACATGGTGCGTCTTTCCTCGATCGATGCCTGTGAGCTTCCGCAATGGGCCTTCGATCCGAACCGCCATGGAGAAGGCAACATACCGAAACCGGTGCCATGCGGCCCGTTGGCCAAGGCATGGCTCAAACGGTCCGTCGGGAACTCGGCCGTGGAATGCGCCATCCGTTCCCGCGGCAGCGACGGCGTGCTTGTCGGCCGCTGCACAGCCGGCCTCCAAGACCTCGCGCTGGAAATGCTGCGGGTCGGCTGGGCGCGTGTCGAGGCCGCCTCCCCTGCCCCGCCTGAATACCTCGCCTGGCAGCGGCATGCGATATTGGCCCGCTACGGCATGTGGGCGACCTATGTCGTCGACATGGATGAATGGCGCACCAAGGCTGTTGACCGAACGCTGTCGCGCCGGCCGATCGCCGACTTCAATCTGCTCGCAGAGCGGAACAGGGAGATTTCGCCGCCGTTTCAGGATGCCCGAAGGCGCCCGAGGCGAACGGACCGATAATTCTCGAAGGAGACTTCGAATGCCTATTGCGAGACTAGCCGCAATTGCAACAGCACTCTCGGCCGCGACATGGCTTTCGCTCGTCGATCGGGCCGAAGGAAGCGAATGGGGCTGCGAGGTGCTGCTGTGCGCCTCGTCTTCGGATCCTTCGTGGCGCGGTGTGCCAGCCTGCCATCCGCCAATGTATCGCCTGATTTCAGCGATGCGACGCCCCGGGTTCTCCTGGCCGACTTGTCCCGAGGCCGGAACGGGCCGACCGGGCTATGAAGCCTATGACGAGTGCCCGGCGGGGTGGAACATCGGCTACAGCAATCAGGATCACGGCAGTGGACGGCCCGACCTCTGCGTGCAGGTTCGCAGTACCTGTCCCTCAGGATTTGGCGGCCGTGAAGATTGCCAACAGATCGTCAGCATGCCCCGTCCGATGCGAGAAGAACCGTACTACTTCGACATCAGGCACGATGACGGCAATGTCACGCGGCATTGGTTCAATTTGCGTCGATAGAAGCCGAAGCCGGCGCCGAACGCTGTTCGTCGCCGGTTCACGTTGCTGGGCTTCACCCAATCTATGCGCCTCCGGACTGGTATTTCCGGTGGCGGACATGAGCTCTCGGGACCGGTTCTGCGCGTTGCGAAACACTCAGGCAAGTGGTGTCTGCAAGACATGATTTGAACGGCCGCAACGTTTCTATCGCCCTCTGCACATCAGGCAGAATCAGCGCCGCGGCATTGGCGGTCAGCAGCGCCAGCAGATGCAGCAGCTTTTCCTGAGCCTCACGAGGGTACTGTGGTTCCAACTCGATCAACTCCCGCAACGCTTGTTTTTCTCGCAAGCGAAACAGATGTATGGCCGGAGCAAGGAAAATAGACCATGGCGTGCATGAGTATTGGGAGAGCCGCATCGCTGTTGAACGCGCGCTGAGGTGCAATGAGATAGCTTGGCTGATCGTCTTGGGTCGGCCGGTAAGCATGCACATCATCGAGGCTTCTCCAGAATTGCATCACCCACTTTCAGGGATATGCAGACTGCGTCGGAGGTGCTGAATCTTACTGCCCGCAATCAAGTTTGATTGAAAGGGGGCGCGTGCCTCCCGATTTTGCGAGAAGGGGGATGCCGCCATCCCCTTTTTTTGCACTGCAAAACAGGTTCTTATACGCGCCACTGGGCGGCGGGTAACTCGATTGATCGGGAGATCGATTCGTGCACCGAGCCCTCGTCGTCGAAGACCAGAATCTGATGCGCCTGGCCCTAATGGCCGAGATACGTGCCGGCCAGCGAGACTGCTATGTCGCCGGCGCCCAGACCCTTCAAATGGCCAGGCAGCTTCTCGAAGAAGATCAGTTCGACCTTGTAATCACCGATCCTGGCTTGCCTGGCTTTGATCCAACCTCCCGGGAAGATCGGCTCCATGTCGTGGAGACCATCATTGAGGCTGCGCCCGGCGCCGCACACATCGTTATCACCGGCTCTGATGATGAGGACGAGGCCATGGCCTGCCGATTGCTCGGCGCCAGTGGCTATGTTTGCAAGACCGGATTGTCACAGGGCGAACTGCCCCTTGTGCTCGAACAGATCGGCCGGGGAGGTTTCTCTTTCCGATTGTCCGAGTTGGATGCCTCGAAGCCGGAAAGGCGTTTCCCGACCCTCACTCCGCGCGAAGATGAGATCCTCGCGATGATGATGCGCCGCAAGCCGGGAACCAAGCGCCGGGAGGTCTTTGAAAAAATGGCGAGCAAGGCCGGGATAAACGCGGCAAGCGCCGAAAAATACTACAAGCAAGCGCGCGCCAAACTCCTGAGGCTCGGGCGCCTCCCCAAGGGGCTCTGACGGATGAGCGAACTCAACGTCCACGGCGTGTGCGTGCCGATCGCACCCGATGAAGTCTCCGCAGAAATCTGGAACGCTTTGGAGGCCGGCACCTATGAGGCGAATGAAGCGCGGCGAGTTGCTCGTGCCATACGGCAAGGAGATCGCGTTCTGGAGCTTGGCGCCGGCATAGGCGTGATCACGTCGATCATAGCGGCGATCGAAGACGTTCGTGTGTGGAGTTTCGAGGCGGATCCGCAAACAGCACGACTAGCCGAACGTGTGATCGCCCGCAATTGCGACGGCAATGTCACGGTCTCCAATGGGATCCTGGCGGCGGGCCCTTCCAAAACGGTGCCGTTCTACCGTCGGGCGGACTTCTGGATGTCGTCAGGACTAGCCGAGCAAGGGCCGTATGAAGAGGTCATCGAGATCGCATCACGCGACATCGACGCCTTCATCGAGCAGCATTGCATCAACGCCTTGGTCATGGACGTCGAGGGAGCAGAGCTTGACCTGCTGCAGGACGCACGGTTGCCGGGCATAGAGCGCGTCTTCCTCGAGCTGCACGACCACCTCTATGGCCTGGCGGGAATTCAGGCGATCACCTCCGCGATGGCCCGGAAGGGGCTGATCTACGACCCTCGCGGATCCAGTGGTCCGTGTGTCTTGTACTCGGTCGACGACGGGGAACGGCAATTCGATGCGGAGGTTGCCCATGCGATATGAAGCATTCGTTGCCCTCGCTTCAGGGCTGGTCGTTTGTGGCTCGACGGCGGTCGCCGCCTACACCGATCCGAGCATACTGACCATCGAGGACAAGCAGCGGATCGACTCAGAGCAATACCCTATTGAGCGGCTGCGATCGGAATTCGAGAATGTCGTACTTGAGACCCGCACACCGTGGACCAAAGAAGGAGAGACAATCAGATTCCGGGGGCCAAGGATCGCAGATGTCCTGCGGAAGCATGGGCTGAATTCGGGCAGGTCCGTTAAGTTCATTGCCTACGACAATTTCACCTCGGAGGTTCTGATTGAGGAAATCGACACCTACCAACCGATTTTTGCGATCGACCGCACGTGCGAGGCAACAGACCGCGACACCGGCCGATGCACGGCCGATCAGGAATTCACGCCACTGTCGCCGGAGGAACAGGGACCGATTTTCCTGGTCTGGCCGTATGACCTGCTCCCCGCCGAGTACGTACCAGCCCGCAACTCGCTCTGGGTTTGGTTTGTGGTCGCTGTCCGACCGGCGAAATGACGAGGTATGCGCCGCGGCTCAAAGCCGCCCTGCCCTTCCTAAGCTTGGGCATTGCACTCATTCTTTGCGGTGCAGCGTTCGTCCGATCTGAACAGTATCGCGCGGAATCGGACCTCAACTACAGTCAGTCCTATGAAGTTCAATGGCGGACAACGCAGATCCGCGAGCATCTTGCACGGATTCACGGCGAACTTCGATTGGCCGCTACAACGCGCAGAATGGAAGCCGATCTCGGGCGCCAGATCTTCTTGCTCAACACGAATGTCGACCAGCTTCTGAAACTTGAGTATGCCACCAAATTCCTGGGTGATCGTGACGTAGGACTATTGCGTGGCCTGCAATCCAGCGCGAGTGCCTATCTTGATCCGATCGTCCAAGGCGGCACAGATTTCGAGCGCGCGCTTCAGGTTATGCCGGACTTGGAACAGCGGATGTTCGAGGTTTCCGGCACTGCGGTCGCCCACGCGGAGACGTTGAACACCGCGGCACACATTGCGGAGGCCGCTTCACGGAACAGGTTCCTCTTTGCGGTTGCCTTGGCCCTTGCCGCCATCGGTTACACGATCATTCATCTGCGAAACGCCCTCACCCGAAAACAGGAGCAACACCTCAGGTCGTTCTCCTCGCTCTATGCACACATGACCCGGTCGCGCGTCGCCGCATTGAAGCTGTTCCTGAGCTACCAGGACGAAAAGAGCGTGAAGCACCCTGAAATGCTGGCGCCCGCAATAGACGCTGCGGACCAACTCGACGCCATCACGAACGGCCTTGGCACGATCGCCTACGCACACACTGACCCGCGAAAGAAGCGGTTTCACACCATTGTGGAGCAGATAATACAAAACCGCACTGACGTACTCGAAATCGACATCAGCGATGAAGCGGCTGAAGCGCAGGTGCCGGCAGCGCCGATACGCCTAATACTCGATGAACTCCTGCACAATGCACTGGCGGCCCTTGGTGATCGCCACGAGGGTCGAATTCAGGTTGCAGCCGTGGTGAAAGGCATGGGGACCTTCAGGCAGCGCATGCTGGTTGTTGTGGTCAATGACAACGGCCCAGGGATGCCGCCCGAGGTGCTAGCCAGGGCAAAAATGCCGTTCTTCTCGACAAGGGCGGGCTCGCACACCGGGCTTGGGTTAACTGGATGTGCTCAGATGGTTGCAGCGTTCAATGGAGACCTTCGAATTGCGTCGAAGTATGGGAAAGGAACAACGGTGAGCGTCTCGATACCTCTGCGATGTTGAAGCATTTGATTTCGCCGAGGCTGATGAACGCTGGCATAACGAAGTTTTCGCGTGAATCTTTGAAGGCGGGAACAAAACAGGAACATCGGTTGATAGACATCATACCGCGTGTGTCGTCTGCGGCGACCGCGAAGCTCGAGGGCACCTCGTTCGAGCGCGTGCGGCCGCCGCTTCTTGGCCAGTTGTACATGTGCAACTGGGGGTCTCGGAAATGCGCGAGATGTTGTGGGTTCAAAGACGAAGCGGCGATTTGCCGGTATACGAGACCGGTGGCCGTGTCACTTCCGGATTCCTCCGACATTATTCTGAGCCCTTCGCTTCAGGTCGGGTGGGTGACGCGGGCGATCCTGAGCGTCCGCTTCCGCGGGTATCGCAGTCTGGGCAAGTTGGCGTCGGCTCTCGTCGCCATGGCCATGTGACTTGTTCTTGCAGCGTATGCGCCCTCCTCACCTCGCTCGGGTTCGCTTGACAGTCTAACGGCAACGCAGATGAACGTTCCAGCCGTTCGGACCGTGGCGCCCAGTGCGAACACGTCAACTCGCGTGTCGTTGTGGCGCAAGCGGTGGAACGGCCCGTCGATTCAGTCAACACTCAAAGGAAGGAGATCATCGGCAACTGCAAGGATCGCGGATCCCGCGATCGCCCCCGAGTAGATCCGCAGCGTGTGGACGTGACTGTGGAGACAAGACCACCAGTCAGGGCCTGTCTTCTAGCTCCGGTCGACGACATCAGTGCAACGCCCGAATCGTCTGGCCGGCATTGCCATGGAGACGGCCGAGTTCGCGACTCGGCTCCGGCCACGGGCACATGGGGCGACGGTGGAATCCGCATGCCATTAGTTGACGATAAATGGTCGACCGCGGTGGATCCAATAGCTGCCCGCGCGCATCTGTGGAAGTCCGCGGTAAGAGCTCACTGAGATAGGTCGAGTTGTTACCAGTGTCCACTAATATCCGTTGGGCGCCTCAAAGTGGACGATGGCCGGTCGACCCGTCACCAATAGTGTCGCCACGGTCGCGTTGAGCGGTGCGACGATGGACAAAGCAGCTTGGTCGTCGAGTGAGCGCTCTACACGCGAACCTACAAGAAACGATGTCAAGGTCTCCGTTCCTGAGATCAAAGCGCTCTACATTCGCTGCCACGCGTCCATCCAGAATGGTAACGTTGGGCTATCCCAAGAATGTCGAAATCGCAGTTGTCGTTGCGGGCGTCCCAGTGTGGCTTTCGTCCCGCTAGGATACTGAGTTGTACACGTACAACCCAGCAAGACCTGCTTGCTCGCAAACGCGGCGCGCAGCCGCCAAAACTTTGACCGGCCTTCAGTTGTTGCTTCCCAAGGACTCGCCGAGTGAGGAGGTTCATGGCTGTCTCGGGGAATCGTGAATGGTGCAGCCCTCAGCAAAGATCCTTGGGGCCTGATGAATGCAAGTCAGCGTCAGCCGCTGTATCGCCACCGCAAAGCGAGAACGCCGGCGATTCCGGCGTGGGCGTTCCCGTCGCGACCCGGCGAGGCGCTAGCGCCGGCAGCCGGTCCTGTCGGCTGCGCTCCCTTGGCACTGAAGCATCGTTCAACGGTGCATGGGGCGTGACCGTCGTTGGCGACAAAGCTTTTGACGGCGCCAACGTTCTGTTCCTTACTGGCAGTCTGCAAAGGTTGAGGGAGCATGTCGTAGGGATCTGGCTGGAACCATGCGACGTCGGCCTCGGACTACATCGAGACAATGCGCCGTGCCGACACGATCGCGCCGAGGACGCGAAGGCGCCAGGATCAATCTAGCTTTCTGGAGGCCGCTTGTGGGTCAGCTCAGAACGAGCCAGCTTCCCGCTATGCGCGTTAACCTTCTGTTAACGAAAAAACGTTTGCTGCGATCGTAGAATCGGGGCATCTTTATCAGCGCATTTTCAATCAGTT
>JRYH01003158.1_pt1 | contig 32066 bp, 26 predicted proteins | sample 235351 | NCBI WGS metagenome assembly JRYH01 (sample SAMN03074221, study PRJNA261480) | activated sludge metagenome | biome: Wastewater Treatment Plant; feature: Wastewater; material: Activated sludge; isolation source: activated biomass of a wastewater treatment plant treating wastewater... ...
AGTTGCCCGATACAGTGGCAGCGTTCTTTCGCACACCAACATGTGCCTATGCCGCTTTATGAGGCTTTATTTTCGTAGGTTTTAGTATACGACAAGCATCGCCATCATCCCCGGGTAGTGCGTCTAACCGATGCGCTGAAATTGATTTGCGGCTGAGTGGGTTATGAAAACATGGTCACCCACCGAAAACAAATGATGGGGGGCGTTTTCATCTTAAAGCATTCATTGTGCGGGCGTGACCAATTCCAGGTCGGGAAAGCAAGTGCGATAGCGGTCTTGATCGGCGGTTGCGAGACGGGCTTTGAGAATGAGCGCATGAGCGCCGATGAAAAAGTCCGGCAAGGGCATTACGGCGGCGACTTTGCCACTTTTACGTTTGCGCCGGAGGCGATAATCGGCATAGGCCGCGGCGCACACCGGCGCGGCTGCGACGGGCAAATCCACGATAGCAACGCCCCAAGAACGAATCCGGTCAGCGACGTTGTCGGGGTCGGCGTCGCCGACGCAGATCTCCGCCACCACGATCGGGTTGATCATGGCCCCTTCGCCGGTGACCGCGGTCGCGATGAGCTGACGCGACCAATCGTAAAAAGGCGCTTCGACCTCAAAAGCGTAGATCAGCACATTGGTATCGAGGAAAATCACGACTCGCGGGTCATGCGCCGGATCGCGTCCCAGCGCAACCGGGACTGCAACGGCGCTTTGTCCAGCGCGGTGATCACCTCGGCGGCAGTGCGGCGTCCGGTGCTTGGGGGACGAACCAGTTTGACCAGGATGTACCGTCCGTTCTCGCTCTGCTGCACGTCGAAGACATCCCCCGGGGTGGCTTCCGGCAGCACAACACGCCTTTTTTGGTCAGCGGTGGTCACGCTCATGGTGGGATTATCCCACTATAAGTGGACGATATCAACTCATCAATCGACCACTCGCCACTGTCGCTGACGACCCCGTCTACGGTAATGCCGCAACCTACCAGCCTGGCCTGATCCGGGCAGGTCGAGGCATTGGTACTGACCGTAAGACGGGATTCCCGCATCTACCTGTCTGTCGCGTCGCTACAGGCCGGCGGGAATGACGCAAGCGAGGACGGTTGGGGAGGGCGGTAAAAACAAAGCGCGGATAAGCGAAGCCCCAGGTGTCTTGGAGCCTGGGGCTTGCTCGCGGATAAGATTTGAGATTTGAGGATCTGCTAACCGGCTCAAGATCAACAACAGCGGGCTGCCATTTCCAAGTCTCTTCAACCGGGTCTCAGACCCCGCTTCACCCCCCGAAAGTTTTCACTCCCGAAAGGCTTCCGCGCGACTACCTTTCTACGCCGGTTGAACCCTGTTGTCAAGCGAAAAAAGGCGATTATCGATAGCTAAAAAAAAATATTTTAAATTCCGTCATTAAATCATCATGATATCGCAAAAAAATCGAAATCCGGTGCGATAAGTCTATGATCTATATGTTTTTTCTTAGGGTTTTTTCTTAGGGTTTTTTCATAGGAATTATTCATGGGGGCTGTTTGCACCGGTGGGCGAGGCGATCCGCATCGGCCGGGGCGCCCGCCGGCGGAGGCCGGCGGGCGGGGTGGCGTCACCAGATCTTGACGCGCTCTTCCGGTTCCAGGTACATGCCGTCGCCGGGCGCGGTGCCGAAAGCCTCGTGGAAGGCCGGGAGATTGGGCAGCACGACGTTGGTTCTGGCCTTCGACGGCGAGTGCGGATCGACGACCAGACGGCGGCGCAGTTCTTCGTCGCGGTACAGGCGGCGCCAGATCTGGGCCCAGCCCATGAAGAAGCGCTGCTCGCCGCTCAAACCGTCGATCGTCGCCGGTTCGCGCCCGGCGAGCGATAGTTGCCAGGCCAGATGAGCGATGCTCAGACCGCCCAGGTCGCCGATGTTCTCGCCGGAGGTGAACTGCCCGTTGACCGTCAGATCGTCGATCGCGACGAAGGCGTCGTACTGCGCCGCCAGCTTGTTTTTGCGTTGTTCGAATTCGGCGGCGTCGGCTTCCGTCCACCAGTCAGTCAGCGAGCCGTCGGCGGCGAATTTGCGCCCCTGGTCGTCGAAACCGTGGCCGATTTCATGGCCGATGACCGCGCCGATACCGCCGTAATTGACCGCGTCATCGGCTCCGACGTCGAAGAACGGCGGCTGCAGGATCGCCGCCGGGAAAACGATCTCGTTCCACAACGGGTTGTAGTAGGCGTTGATCGTCTGCGGCGTCATGAACCATTCGTTTTTGTCCACCGGCTCGTCGAGGCGGTCGATCTGCCGCTGCGTCTGCCAGAGGCGGGCGCGGCGAATGTTGCCGGCCAGGTCGCCGGCTTTGATTTCCAGCGCGCTGTAGTCCTTCCACTCGTCCGGATAGCCGATCTTGGGACGGAAAGACGCCAGTTTTTCGAGCGCTTTTTGCCGCGTCGCTTCGCTCATCCACTCGAGGTTGCCGATCGATTCGCGGTAGGCGGCGATCAGATTGTCGATCAGTTGCGTCATTCGCGCCTTGGCGTCAGGCTTGAAGTGGCGCGCCACGTAAAGCCGGCCGAGCAACTCGCCGACGTAGTCGTCCATGTCGGCGATCGCCCGCTTCCAGCGCGGCCGGGGTTCTTCCTGGCCTTGCAAGCCCTGACGCTGAAAAGCGAACCACAGCTTGAACAGCTCGTTATTAAGCGCTGGGGCGTAACTGTCGAGGAGTTGAACGACGAGATAGGCTTGCCATAGATCAAGCGGCGTGTCGGCGACGATGCCATTCAGGCCCTCGAAGTAGCTCGGCTGGCTGACGATGTACTCGTCGCGGGCCGGAATCCGGTAGCCATCGAGCACGGCCTGCCAGCCGATCGCGGGCGCCAGATCGAGCATCCGGGCCAGTGGCATCGGGTTGTAGCGTTTGTTCGGATCGCGATTTTCTTCGCGGCTCCATTGGACCTCGGCGATCCGGGTCTCGAGCGCCAGCAGTGCGGCAGCGGCCTTGTCCGGTTGCGGGTGGCCGGCGGCGGTGAGCAGGGCCGTGGCGTAGCCGAGGTACAGGTCGCGGGCCTTTGCGAAGCGCTCATCGTCTTTGAGGTAGTAATCGCGGTCGGGCAGGGTCAAGCCGTTCTGCGCGAAATAGACGGCGTGGATATCGGGGTTTTTCTGGTCGGAGAAGATGCCGCCGCCGATCGGGCTTTGAACGTTTTCGCGGTCGAGTACACCGAAGGCGTGAAACAGCGCCGCCGGCCCGTCGATCGCGTCGATCATCGCCAGTTGCTCGGCGAGCGGTGTCAGGCCGAGGGCCTCGGCTTGTTTCTCGTCCATGTAACTGGTATAGAAATCGCGGATTTTCTGCTCGGTGCTGCCGGGGGCCGCGGCTTCGAGTTGCGCCGTTTCCTCGACGATGGCCCGCAGTTGCGCTTCGGCCTCGTCGGCCAGCTTGCTGAAGGCGCCGTAATTCGACTTGTCGGCCGGGATCTCGGTGGTGGCCAGCCAGGTGCCGTTGACGTATTGGTAAAAATCGTCTTGCGGGCGGACTGTGGTATCGAAGCCGGTGGTGTCGATGCCGCTGGCTGGCGCCGCCGCCGGAGTGCTTTCGCCGGTGGGCGGTGCGGCGGGTTCACAGGCGGCGAGCAGGGTGAGGGCGCTCATGGTCACCAGCAGTGGCAAGCGGATGGGGTGGTGCATTGTAATGATTCCTCCGGGAGCGGTAAAAAAGCGGCGGGCCGGGCTCGTCGCGCCCCGCAGCAGCGGGATGTGGACCAAGTCGAGCAAAGATACACCAGGATCGCCGGCCATGCCCCCTGCCGGAGGTCATGCTCGGGGTCTTGATAAAGGGCGGCGATAACCTCATTTCCAAACTGCGGCTGCCGGTTTCGGAGCCGTATCCGCCGGCTATCAGCAGCGGATGAGCGCGCCCTGGGGCCTCTTCCCGGGGCGGATCGATCGTCATATTGCTTCTTTGGAGGATATGCCATGACTACATTTGATTTGACCCCCCTTTACCGCAGCGCGATCGGCTTCGACCGCTTGGCCAATTTGCTGAGCGGTGCAGCCCAGAACGACAACGGTTACCCGCCTTACAATATCGAGGCGGTGGACGACAACCACTACCGGATCACGATGGCGGTCGCCGGCTTCAGCCGGGACGAGATCGACATCGTCAGCCAACAGGAAACGCTGGTCATCAGCGGCCGGAAGACTGACGACGAGAAGGCCGAGCGTCGCTACCTGCACCGCGGCATTGCGACGCGCGGGTTCGAGCGCCGCTTCCAGTTGGCCGAACATGTTCGGGTGGGCAGCGCCAGTCTGGAAAACGGTTTGCTGCACATCGACCTGGCACGCGAGATCCCCGAAGCGCTTAAACCGCGCCGCATCGAAATCGGCAGCGGCGAGGCGTCGCGGGTGATCGAAGGCAAAAAGTCGAAAGCCGCTTGAGGCCGTTGCGCCGCCGGGGCGCCGCCCCGGCGGCGTGCTAAGCGACCAAACAGGCCCGCCGCGGCGGGCCTGTCGTTGACTGCAACAAAGGCGTCACGGTGCCCGATGTTCAAAGACGAAACCTGGTTGATCACCGGGGCCGCCGGGGCGCTCGGCTCGGCCTTGGCCACTGCCTTGGCGGCCGGCGGGGCAAAGACCATTCTGCTCGACCGCGAACGGCGGCGGCTGGACCTGCTGGCCGACCGGATCGAGAGCGCACACGGGGTCGCGCCGTTCCTGATGCCGATGGATCTTTTGGGAGCAAAAATAGAAGAATATCAAATACTTAAAGATTCAATCGAATCTAATTTATCAAAACTGAACGGAATCATTCATTGCGCTGCGACGCAGCGCGGACTGGTGCCGCACGAGCAGATTTCGCCGGCCGAGTGGCAGGCGGGCTGGCAGCTCCATTTGCACGCCCCGTATTGGCTGTCACGGACCCTGTTACCGTTGCTGACTGGCGGCTGGCTGGTCTTTCCGCTCGAATCGCTGGCCACGATGGCCGGTGCGTACCGCGGCGTTTACGGCATCGGTCAGTGGGCGTTGCACGCCCTGGTCCGGCAGATAGCGGCCGAGTGGCGCGGGCACGGGGTGCGGGTGATCGGTATCGAAACCGGGCCGTTTTACAGTCCCCTGTACAGCGCCGTCCGGCCCGCCGACCCGCCGGCGACGCTGCCCGCGGCGGCGGCCGTCGCCGGTGCCGTACTCGGCGAACTCGGCACGCCGCTCGATCCGGCGACCGTGATCCGCACTTTACCGGGCGTCAGCGGCGACGCAGGAGAGCATAATCCGCGATAATCCGGCATCGAATATCTTGGTTGAGGAGAGATGAGGCCATGAGCGACGATTTGTTTTTGCGCATCATCCGGCGCGAGATTCCGGCCGAGATTGTTTATGAAAACGACCGCGTGCTGGCTTTTCGCGATATCGACCCGCAAGCGCCGGTGCATGTGCTGATCGTTCCCAAGACACGCTTCGCGACGATCAACGACCTGCAAGCGGAGCACGCCGCGCTGCTCGGCGAGATGGTGCTCGCAGCGCGCGACATCGCCGTGGCCGAGGGGATCGCCGATAACGGCTACCGGTTGGTGATGAACTGCAACGCCGACGGCGGGCAGTCGGTGTTTCACATCCATTTGCACCTGCTCGGCGGCCGGCGGATGCACTGGCCGCCGGGATGAGGAAGTGGATTCGATGAGCGACCCGTCTTTGGCGGTGCGCAGCACGGCGGACAAGTCGGCGCTGTTGCGTTCGCTGGCGCTCGACCGCGAAAGCGTAGCGGCCCCTCAACCCCGGCGCGGCTTCCATCGCTGGCCGGTGATCATGGCCGCCGCCTTCGTCACGGCCGTCCTGTTCGGTGTCTACGTGCTATGGCGCTCCGAGAAGCCGGTGCCGCCTGCCGCCGGTTCCGCATCGCCTGCCGCACCGGCGGTGGAAACGAACGCGGCAACGGTGCCGCCGGCCGGTGGCGCGGTGCTCGAAGCAACCGGTTATGTGACGGCGCGGCGCATCGCGACGGTGTCGGCCAAAGTGACCGGCAAGGTCATGGCGGTGTATATCGAAGAGGGCATGGCGGTCGAGGAAGGCCAGGTGCTGGCCCGTCTCGACCCGACCGACGCCGAGGCGGCGTTGTCGTTGGCGCTTGCCGAGCAGCATGCGGCGGTGGCCCGACTGGCCGAACTCGAAGCCCGGTTGGCGTTCGCCGAACGGGAAAAAGTGCGGCAAAGCGAATTGCAAAAACGTGACCTGGCGAGTGCCGCGGTGCTCGATTCGGCGGCCACCGAGGTGGCGACGCTCAAGGCGCAACTGGGAAGCGCCCGGGCCGCGGTCGAGGTCGCGGCGCGGGCCGCCGCGGTGAGCCGCACGCAGCTCGATAATACCGTGATCCGCGCCCCGTTCAGCGGCATCGTGATCGCCAAGGCGGCCCAACCCGGCGAAATGATTTCGCCGGTGTCAGCCGGCGGCGGCTTTACTCGCACCGGCATCGGCACTATCGTCGATATGGATTCGCTTGAGGTCGAGGTCGAGGTCAACGAAGCTTACATCCAACGTGTGGAGCCGGAGCAACCCGTGAAGATTGTGTTGAACGCCTATCCCGACGAGCCGCTGCCGGGCCGGGTGTTGGCCATCATTCCCGCCGCCGATCGCAGCAAAGCCACGGTCCGCGTGCGCGTCGCGTTTGCCGCCCGCGACCCGCGGGCCGTGCCCGATATGGGCGTGCGGGTTTCATTTCTGGAGAACGGGGCGCCATGAGCGATACTGCCGATACGCCTTTAATCCGCCTGCGCGGCGTGCGTAAATCATACTGCCGCGGCCGGGAAGTGATCGAGGTGCTGAACGACCTCGACCTCGATATCGAGCGTGGCGATTTTCTTGCCCTGATGGGGCCGTCGGGCTCCGGTAAGACCACGTTGCTCAATCTGCTCGGTGGCCTCGACCACCCCGACAGCGGCGCGATCGAGGTCGGCGGCGCCCGCCTCGATGGCATGAGCAATGCCGAATTGACCCGCTGGCGCGCCGCGCACGTCGGGTTTATCTTTCAGTTCTACAATTTGATGCCGGTGCTGAACGCCCGCCGGAACGTCGAGCTGCCGCTGCTGTTGACCCGTCTCGGGAGCGCCGAACGGCGGCGGCGGGCGATGATCGCGCTCGACCTTGTCGGCCTGGCCGAGCGCGCTGAGCACAAACCGCGCGAACTTTCCGGCGGTCAGGAACAGCGCGTCGCGATCGCCCGGGCGATCGTCGCCGACCCCGACCTTTTGGTTTGCGACGAACCGACCGGCGACCTCGACCGCGCCACCGCCGACGAAATCCTGGGCCTGTTGCAGATTCTGAACCGCGACCACGGCAAGACCGTCATTATGGTGACACACGATCCGCAGGCGGCGAAATTCGCCCGCCGCATCCTGCACATCGACAAAGGCGTCCTGCAGGACGCCGGTAGCGTGGTATGAATCTGCCGTCATTCGTCGTCGCCAACCTTTTCCGGCGCAAGACGCGCACGTTGTTGACGCTCGCCTCGCTGGCCGCCGGGTTTTTGTTGTTCGGCCTTTTGCAAGCGGTGCAATTGGCGTTTGCGCGCGGCGTCGATCTTTCCGGCGACGACCGCTTGATCACCCAGGGACGGTATTCGTTCACCGAGATATTGCCGATCAGTTACCGGGCGCAGATCGCCGCCGTACCGGGCGTCGAACTCGTGACCCACGCCCAATGGTTCGGCGGCTATTACCAGAAGCAGAGCAACTTCTTTCCGAATTTCGCCGTCGCTCCGGAAAGTTATCTCGATATGTATCCCGAATTCTTGATCGCCCCCGACCAACGCGCGGCCTTCATCGCGACCCGCGACGGGGCCATCGCCGGACGCTCGCTGGCGGCCCGTTTCGGCTGGCGGATCGGCGAGAGGATCCCGATTATGGCGACGATCTGGCCGCGTACCGGCGGCGCGCTGGATTGGAGTTTTCAGTTGGTCGGCTTGATCGAAGGCCGCGACGAGACGGCGCGCAGCCAGGAAGGTATGCTCCTTTTCCACCATGATTATTTCGACGAAGCGCGGCAATTCGCCAAGGGCACGACCGGCATCTACATCACCAAAATCGCGCGCCCGGAACTTGCCGATCAGGTCGCCGCCGAGATCGACAAGCGCTTTCGCAATTCGCCGAACGAAACGAAAACCGGCCCGGAAAAGGCGTTCAATCAATCGTTCATCAAGCAGATCGGCGATATCGGGATGATGATTGCGATCGTCCTCAGCGCGGTGTTTTTCACGCTGCTGTTGCTCACCGCCAACACGATGTCGCAGGCGGTGCGCGAGCGCACCGCGGAACTGGCGATCTTGAAAACCATCGGCTTCGGCAATGGGCGCATTCTCGGCATGGTGCTCGGCGAGGCGCTGCTGTTGTGCCTGCTCGGGGCGCTCGCCGGGCTCGCCTTGACGGCGGCGATCATGCCGGGCCTGGCGGCGGCGGTGGCCACCTGGTTTCCGGGCCTCGGCCTCGCCGCGGCGACCTGGATCGAGGGTCTGGCGATCGCTGCGTTGCTCGCCGCCGCGATCGGTTTACCGCCGGCGATCGCCGCTTCGCGTTTGACCATCGTTGCGGCGCTGGGCCGGAAGATCGTTTGATGTCCATGCTCCTGACCCTGCCGGCCCGTATGTTCGCCGTGGCGCGCTTGAGTCTGTTGACCATCCCGCAGCGTCTCGGCACGTCGCTGGTGATTGTCGTCGGTATCGCCGGTGTGGTGGCGATGCTGGTCGCGATGCTGGCGATGGCCGATGGTTTCCGCCAGACACTGTCGCGCACCGGCCATGCGGAGCGGATCATCGTCGTGCGCGGCGGCAGCGATAACGAACTGGCGAGCGGCTTGAGCCGCGAGCAGGCCGATATCGTCCTCCAGTCCGCGGGGCTGCGGCGGGACGATGCAGGCCTGCCGCTGGCCTCGCCCGAGTTGTATTTCCTGGCCGAACTGCGGACACGCGGCGAGCGCAATCCCTCGAATGTGCCGGTGCGGGCGGTCAGCGATCTGGCGTTTGCGGTCCGCCCGGAATGGCGTCTCGTCGAAGGCCGGCGTTTCCGGCCCGGCACCCGGGAAGTGATGATCGGCCGCGGCGCGGCCGGACAATTCGAACAGACTGCGCTCGGCGATTGGTTGCCGATTCGCGATGGCGACTGGCAGGTGGTTGGGATCTTCTCGACCGGCGGCGACGTGCACGAATCAGAACTGTGGGTCGATGCGCCGCTGGTCCAGGCGATTCTCAAACGCAGCGGTGTGAGTTCGGTTACCGCGGTGCTGGATTCGGCCACCGACTTCGACGATTTCGCCGCCCGCCTGACGAGCGACCCGCGGCTGACCGTCAAGGTGCAAAGGCAGAACGAATACTACGCCGGCCAATCGGCGGCACTCACTGCCTTCATCAAAGGTCTCGGATACACGATCACCGCGATCATGGCGATCGGCGCGATTTTCGCGGCGCTCAATACGATGTACAGCGCGGTTGCGGCGCGCCGGGTCGAAATCGCGACGCTGCGGGCCCTCGGCTTCGGCGGCGGAGCGGTGGCCGGCGGCGTTCTGCTCGAAGCGCTGCTGCTGGCGGCGCTCGGAGCGCTGGCCGGTATGGCCGTGGCCTGGCTGGCGTTCAACGGCATGACGGTCTCGACGCTTAATTTCCAGACCTTCTCCCAGGTCGCTTTTGCCTTCCGGGTGACGCCCGGCGCATTGCTGCAAGGAGCAGTCGGCGCCTTGGCGATTGGCTTGTTCGGCGGCTTGCTGCCGGCCTGGCGCGCCGCCCGTGCGCCGTTGACCGGCGCGCTGCGCTCCGGGTAGCCGGGTGGGTACAGCGTGGCGGGATTTGCCCGCCGGCGATACACGGGCCTTGTTGATCGGCGCGATCGGCTATCGCTTTGGGCAATCTCCAGAGACGCGCCTGGCCGAGATTCGAGCCGACCGCATGGGTTATGCGCGGCGTTTCATCCGGATGGCGCGCGTCACGCGGTGCGATCGGGTGCTCGAGATCGGTTCCGGTCTGGGTTTCGGAACGCGGGCATTTTCATCGGCGGCACACAGTATCGTCGCCACTGACATTTCTCCCGCCTACTTGGCTTATGCGGCGCGCGAATGCAGCGACCTCGGCAATGTGCGATTCGAGTTGATCGCCAACGGTGATTTCACTTCTTTTCCACCGGCGGCGGTCGACGTCGTTGTTGCGGTTTCAGTGTTTATTCACTTTAACCTATATGACATAGACCGTTATTTTGCCGAGTTGGCTCGCCTCGTTCGCCCGGGTGGCCGGGTTTGTTTCGATTTTGCCGATATGGACCGCTTGTTCCCGCGCTGGCGGAGCGGACGATTGGACGGCTCGTTTATCGAGCACGCCGCTCTCTATCGGGACAACCCACAGCAGCTTTTCTCGTTGCTGCAATGGAACTCGGCGTCCGGCATTCGCCGCATTGCCAGCCGCCATGGCTTTCGTTATCTCGACCGCCAATCGTTGCGCTTGTTGTTTCAGCGACGATAGGGTTTTATAGTGAATTTTTCGGCGGTCAGGATCAATTCCGCCGGGAGCGGCGGCAGGCCGACGTCTTCGCGCAGCACGCGGTGGTCTTTCGCCGTCAATTCGCGGTATTCGCCGGCCCGTAGACGGCCGAGGTGCACGGCGCCGTAACGCACCCGTTTCAGGCGGCTGACGGTGAAACCGAGTGCTTCCCACAGCCGCCTGACCTCGCGGTTGCGCCCTTCGAACAGCACGAGGTAAAACCAGCGATTTCGGCCGTCGCCAGCGCCCGGCTGGATGTCACTGACCCGCGCCGGGCCGTCGTCGAGCATGACGCCGCTTTTCAACTGTTCCAGATGCTCGGGCTGGACGTCGCCGTGCACTCGACACACATATTCCCGATCGACGCCGCCGGATGGGTGCATCATGGCGTTCGCCAGTTCGCCGTCGGTGGTCAGCAGCAAAAGACCGGTGGTGTTGATATCGAGCCGGCCGATGCTGATCCAGCGGCCGTCGCCGGCTGGCGGCAGGCGATCGAAAACGGTTGGTCTGCCCTGCGGATCGGCGCGGCTGGTGACGACGCCGGCCGGTTTGTTGTAAACCAGCGTGCGCGCCGCGGCCGGCGCCGCCGTGACACGATAGTCGCGGTCGAAAAGCCGGACCCGGTCGCCGCTTCCGACCCGCGTGCCGGGCACCGCCGGCCGGCCGTTGACCTGGACGTTGCCGGCGGCGATCCATTCATCGAGCTTGCGCCGGGCGCCGAGACCGGCGGCGGCCATGACTTTCTGCAAACGCTGCGCGGGGAGGTTGACGGCCGCGGGTTCAGCGGCGCGGCGGGCCTTCGTCGCCCGGTTCGCCGTCTCCGTTTGACTGTGGCGCGTTCTTCTCGGCGGTGCCGTCGAGGTCGTCATCCCCTGCGTCCCCCGCCGTTTCGCTGCGTTCTGTTGCATTGTCTTCGCCGCTGATTTGGCCGGCGCTACAGCGATCGTCGTCTTCGCGGGTTTCGCCGGCGCCGGAGTTTTCGGCGGCGGCCGGCGACTCGGATTCAGCGGCTTGCGGCTCGCCGTCCTGGCCGGCCGTTCGGTTTTCAGTTTCAGGGTCATCGTCATCACCGTTGGCGGCGCGCGCGGGCGGTTGTGCCGCACCAGGTTCGCCGAGATCGAGTTCAGGTTCGATCTCGTCGAGTTCCACGATTTCGGCCAGCGGCGGCAGTTCGCTCAAGGCCTTGATATTGAGGTCGTCGAGAAACGTCCGGGTCGTACCATAGAGCGCCGGTTTGCCGGGCAGGTCGCGGTGGCCGACGACGCGGATCCAGTCGCGCTCCTCGAGTGTCCGGATGATCTGCGTGCTGACCGAGACGCCGCGGACGTTTTCGATTTCGCCGCGCGTGATCGGTTGGCGGTAGGCCACCAGGGCAAGAGTTTCGAGCAGGGCCCGGGAATAGCGCGGCGGGCGCTCCTGCCACAGGGGGGCGAGCGCCGGATAGACGGCGCGTCGGATCTGATAACGCCAGCCGCTGGCCACTTCGACAAGTTCGAGGCCGCGGCCGCGGGTCTCGTCGATCAATTCTGCCAGCATCGCGGCCAATTCCTCGGTCCGCGGCGCGTCCTCGCCGGGAAACAGCTCAGCCAGTTGTTTCAGGGTCAGCGGTTGGCCGGCGGCGAGCAGCGCCGCTTCGACGATCGCTTTCGGTGCCACTTGAGCGTGGCGCCAGGCCGCCGGCGCATGGCTGACAACCGTGCCTAAATCCCCGCTCTCCGGCTGTTCGGTTGCCACTTCCAGTACCGCGCTTCGGGTTTCAGGGGCCGCACTCGATTCGTTTATCTCGTCGTTCATGCGATGACGATGCTCATGAAGATTCGGCGGCCAGGGTACCCTGCGCCGCCCGTAAATAAATCCGGCCGAGGAATTCGCGCTGTACGACGTCGATCAGGCGTTCGCGCAGCAGTTCGAGCAGGGCCATGAACGACACGACCGCCCCCATCCGTCCTTCCTCGGCGTTGAACAACTCCTCGAACGCGACACTTTCCCGGCCTTTCAGCAGGGCCAACACCCGCGTCATCCGCTCGCGGACCGACAGGGCTTCGCGCTGCACTTGGTGGTGGGCATGCAGCTCGGCCCGCCTCATCACCTGGGCGAAGGCCAGCACCAATTCGCGCAGTTCGACCGTCGGCGGCTGGCGGACGGCCCGCCGGTCGTCGAGCGGAATGACCAGCGGGGCGAAATCGCGGCCGCTGCGCGGCAGGGTATCGAGATCCTCAGCCGCCTGCTTGTAGCGTTCGTACTCTTGCAGCCGGCGGATCAGTTCGGCGCGTGGGTCGCTCTCGTCCTCGCCGCCGATTTCCGGCCGGGGCAGCAGCATGCGCGATTTGATTTCGGCGAGGATCGCGGCCATCACCAGATATTCCGCCGCCAGTTCGAGTTTGAGGTCCTGCATCAGCTCGATGTACTCGGTGTACTGGCGGGTGACCTCGGCCACCGGGATGTCGAGGATATCGAGATTCTGCCGGCGGATCAGATAGAGCAAAAGATCGAGCGGCCCCTCGAATGCTTCGAGAAATACCTCGAGCGCTTCGGGCGGAATGTAAAGGTCGTCCGGCAGCCGGGTCCAGGGTTGGCCGTGTACTTTGGCGAACGGGATTTCCGGCTGCTTGACCGGCGGGGCGGCGCTTGTCATAAGCTCTTCATCATATCACGCAGCCGCGTCGTCGCAGTGCTCGTCCGAGATAGGCCAGCCCCGGGGACGAGCGGGCGGGCCGCCGGCGGTCAGCCGGACGACGGCGTCCGGTTGGCCATGACCATCGCCTTGAGCAGGCCGAAAGCGTGGCGCAGGGCGTAGTCCTCGCCTTCGGTCGTTTCCAGTACCGGCGGGGCGGTACCGGGTTCGACTTCGGCCGCCAGCGGTCGTTCGAGATCGGCTTCGCGGAAGGCCGGGGGCATGGCGATGACTTGAACGTCGGGAGTCTCAACGTCGGGGGTGATGCCTTCGAGTTGGATCGATCGGCCGCGCGGTGTGTAATAGCGTGCCGTCGTCAGGCGCAGGCCGCTGCCGTTGCGCAGCGGGAAGACGTTCTGCACCGATCCTTTGCCGAAGGTGCGGTGGCCGGCGATCAGGGCGCGGTGGTGATCTTGCAGGGCGCCGGCCATGATTTCGGCGGCCGAGGCCGATCCTTCATTGACCATCACGACCAGCGGCGTCGCCGAATCGATCAATGTCGCCGGATCGGCGCTGAATTCCATGAAGGCTTCAGGGCTGCGGCCGCGGGTGCTGACGATCTGGCCGTGCTGGAGAAAATGATCGGCGCTGAGCACCGCCGCTTCGAGGATGCCGCCGGGGTTGTTGCGCAGATCGATCAGCAGGCCGCGCAAGGGGCCGCTGTTGTCACTTTCGAGGCGGTGCAGTTCGGCGGCGAGTTGCGCGGCGGTGTTTTCCTGGAAGGTGGCGATACGCAGGTAGCCGTAGCCGGGTTCGAGCAGCCGGCCGTGGACGCTGGCGGTCTGCACGATTTCGCGTTCGAGGCGCACTTCCCGTTCCTGCTTGTCCGCCGGCCGGTAGAGACCGAGCGTGAGCGTGGTGCCCGGCAGGCCGCGGATCAGTCCGACCACCTCGCTGACGGTTCTGCCCTTGAGGGGTGCGCCGTCGACGGCGATGAGCCGTTCGCCGCTGGCGATCCCGGCGCGTGCCGCCGGGCTGCCATCGAGGGCGCTGATGACGGTGAAAAAGCCATCGACGATCTGAAATTCGATGCCGATGCCGCCGTAACGACCGCTGGTTTGTTCGGCCATCGCGGCGTATTCCTCGGCACTCAACCACTCGCTGTGCGGGTCGAGGCCGGCGAGCATGCCGCGCAAGGCGGCGTACAGCAGATCGCGGTCATCGACTTCATTGACGTAATACTGTTTGACGGCGCTCAACGCATCGGCGAAGGCCCGCAGATCGTCGAGCGTGACCTGCGGCTCGACAATCGGCCGCGGCACGGGCGGTTCCGGTGCGGTCGCGCCTTCTTGAGCGGTGCTTGGCGCGGCCCCCCACGGCAGCAGAAAAGACGCGCCGAGCAGTCGTAAAGCGAATAGGACGGTTAACCGTTGCATGTACCGTTTCCGTGCGCTGAGGCGGGCTATGATAGTGGATGTCGCCCCTTGCGCGGTTGACCCACTTGCCCTTACTCGTCATTCCGGACTCGCCCGCTAGCCTATCGTGCGGGCCCAGGCGGGCGGAAATCACAAAATAGGAGGCATGGGAATAAGGATGGGGGAAAGCGTCCGGCTTGGGCGGTCGGGGGTTAACGGGGCTTCAACCAGGTCAGCGGATCGATCGGCTCGCCGTCGTGCCGAAGTTCGAAATAAAAAGGTTCGCCGACGTTCCCTTCGCCGCCGGTCAGGGCGACCGGCTGCCCGCGATCGACCCAGTCACCGGTGGCCGTGAGCAGGGCTTCAGTCTGGCCGTACAAGCTGAGGTATCCTTCACCGTGGTCGATGATCAACAGCAGGCCGTAGCCGCGCAGCCAGTCGGCGTAGGCTACCCGGCCGTGGGCGACGGCGCGGATTTCGTGTTCGGACGCGGCGCCGAGCCGGATTCCGGGTTCGAGGTCGCTGCCGGTGCGGCGCATGACCTGGGCGCTGACCGGCCAGTCGAGTTGACCGCGCAGAGCAGCGAACGGCCGCGCCAAGTCGTCCGGAATATCGGCGAGGATGTCGTGCAGTCGGCTGAGCAGTTTTTCGAGGTCGGCACGGTTGGCGTGCAGTTCGGTCAAGCGCGCCGCCATGCCGGCCAGCGCGGCCTCGAGGCGGGCCAACACCTGCCGGCGCTCATCGTAGGCGTCGCGGCGGGCCGCGAGCCGGGTGGAGCGTTGCTGTAATTCGCTGCCGAGGCGTGCCTCCTGGTCGCGCTGTTCGCTTTCGATCGCCGCCAGCCGCCGCCGTTCTTCGTCGACCTCTCCGATCGCGGCCAGATAGGCGCGGCTGAAGTAATCGTGATAAGCCATGTTTCGCTGCCACAGCCCGGGATCCTCGATATTGAGCAGCATCTTCAAGCGCGACTGGCGCCCCATCCGGTAGGCGGTCGAAAGCTGCGCCGCCAGGGATTCGTGTAACTGACCTAAACGAGCGACCGCCTCGTCTTTTTGCTGGCCGAGCGCCGCCAGCCGCCGGCGAAGCGCGGCGATCGTGGCGTCGAGTTCGTGCACTTCGGCGGTCAAACCGCCGATCGCCGTTTCCAGATCACGCAGTTCCCGGTGCACGGCGCGGCGTTGGGCGTTACCGCTGTCGCGGGCCGCCTGGACCTCGACCAATTGGCGCTGCACCGCCTCAAGACGGCGGCGAATGTCGTTCTCGTCGTCGCTGGCCGGGTGGAGGTCGCCGCCGCTGAAAAGCAATAGCAGCAGCCAGAACAGGCGACCTGCTTTGAGCGACGGGCGCAACAAGACGCAATCTCCGATCATTCCAGGTGCAGCAGCGAACGGCCGGTCATCACCGCCGGTACCGGCCGGCCGAGCAGGTCAAGGACGGTTGGCGCGATATCGATCAGCGCGCCAGAGGGGCGCGCGGTAGCTGGCCGGCCGAAATAAACATAGGGGACCGGGCCTAACGTGTGCGCGGTGTGCGGCTGGCCGGTTAACGGGTCGGTCATCTGTTCGATATTGCCGTGGTCGGCGGTCATAAGCAGTTCGCCGCCGGCCGCGGCGAGCGCCGCGAGCACCTGGCCGAGCAACCGATCGACCGCTTGCACGGCGGCGAGGGCCGCCGGCCAACTGCCCGTATGACCGACCATATCGGGATTGGCAACATTGGCGACGATCACCGGGTAGCGGCCGCCGCCGATCGCCGCCACCAACGCTGCACCGAGTTCGGGGGCGCTCATTTCCGGTTGCAGATCGTAGGTCTTGACTTTCGGCGATGGAATCAGGCGCCGTTCTTCGCCGCGTACCGGAGCTTCGCGCCCGCCGTTGAAAAAATAAGTGACGTGAGCGTATTTTTCGGTTTCGGCTAACCGCAACTGGGCCAGGCCCGCCGCGGCGATTTCATCGGCCAGCAGGTGGGCGGGTGGTTGGGCGCGGAACAAAGGCACGGCGGTCAGGCCGTCCTGGTATTCGCTCATCGTCAAGACGCCGGCAAGCTTTGGGCGGCGCGCCGGAAATGCGTCGAAGCCCGGCAAGGCAAAGGCTTGCGCCATCTGCCGGGCGCGGTCGGCGCGGAAATTGAACATCAACACCGCGTCGCCGTCGGCCATCGGTGCGGCGCCGGCGAGCACCGTCGGGGCGACGAATTCGTCGTCTTCACCGCGCGCGTAAGCCGCCGCCAGGGCGCGCGTGGCCGTTTCCGCCCGCTGTTCGGCGGCCGACTCGACCATGGCCCGCCAGGCGGCCGCGGTCCGTTCCCAACGCCGGTCGCGATCCATTGCATAGAAGCGGCCGCTGAGCGACGCAACCGAAACGCCGTGATGCTCTGCGCAGTAGGTCTCCAGGCGGGCCAGCGACGCCGCGGCGCTGCGCGGCGGCGTGTCGCGGCCATCGACGATCGCGTTCACCGTGAGGCGGTTGACGCCGAGGCCGCGCATGACATCGAGCAGACCGTAGAGATGATCTTCATGGCTGTGCACCCCGCCGGGTGACAAAAGGCCGATCAGGTGCAAAGTGCCGCCGCCGGCAGCGAGCCGCGCGGCCAGTTCGACCAGCGCCGGGTGGCGGGCCAGTTCGCCGGCGGCCAGGGCGCGGCCGATCCGGGTCAGTTCCTGTTCGATGACCCGGCCGGCGCCGATCGTCATATGCCCGACTTCGGAATTGCCCATCTGCCCGCGGGGTAGACCGACGCTGGACCCCGAGGTGGCGAGCAGGCCGTGCGGATGAGTGGACCACAAACGATCCCAGCTCGGCGTCGGCGCCTGAAAGATTGCGTTGTCGAACCCGTCGTCACGCCACCCCCAGCCATCGAGGATCAAAAGCAGCAATGGTCCGGACAAGCGGGGCGGAACGTCTTTGACGGTCATCGGTGATTTCCTGTTGGGGGAGGCGCTGCGCTTTGCCGGACAATTTTAGACGGTCATGGCAGATCGGATTCAAGCCAAGGCCCGCTCCAGCCGGCGGCGGGCGGCGGCGCGCGAGAAATGGCGGCGGGTGTTTTCGAGTCCGCCGGCCGACAAGCGTTCCCACAACGACGGATCCTGGTATAAACGGACGATCGCCGCCGCGAATGAGACAGCGTCATCGGCGATCAGCACGTCTTCGCCGGGGGTGAGTTTCATGCCTTCAGCGGCCAGCGTCGTGGCGACGACCGGCTGGCCGCGGCTCAGGCTGCTGTTGATCTTGCCTTTGACCCCGGCGCCGAAGCGCAGCGGCGCGACGGCGAGGCGGCAGCCGTCGAGCCAGGGTTCGAGCGCCGGTACATGGCCGAGTATGCGCAAGCCCGGGGCTTGCAGATCGCGGATTGCGGGCGGCATCTTACTGCCGGCAATACACAATTCAACGCCGGGCAGGTGCGGTGCGACGAGCGGCCAGATCTCGTCCGCCAGCCAATGGACGGCGTCGATATTCGGCGGATGCTGGAAGCCGCCGACAAACAGCACGTGCCGCCGCTCGGCATAGGGTGTCAGGCAACCGTGGACGTCGTGGATATTGGAGATGACCTCGATTTGCGAAGCCGGCAAGAGTTGGTTCAGTAGGTCCTGTTCGGCCTCGCTGACCACCCACGTTTCGTCGGCTTTTTCGATCAGCGCCAGCTCCTGTTTGCGGGTGTGGGCGGCGAGCCGTTTCTGGCCGCCGCTGCCGGTCAGTTCGGCTTGCCGCTCCTCGCGTAGGAAGTGCAGATCGACGGTGTCGTAGATCAGGCACGCCGTGGGGCACAGGCGGCGGATTTTGTCCAGCCAGGCGAGCGCCACTTTGTAGCGGCATAGAATGATACGGTTGAAGCGTTCGGGAAAAGCGGTGAGCAGTTTGTCCGGGCGATCGACCCATGGCGTATGCCAGACTTCGATGCCGCGCCGCTGCAAGGCCTCGACATAGCCCGGTAAATAACCACCGTCGTGCGCCATGAACACGACGTGGTGGCCGAGTTCGCGCAGCAGATCGAGCATCGCGACCGTGCGCATCGAACCCGAGTCCTGGTCGGGCGTCGGGATCCAGGCGTCGATCATCAGGATCGCCGGCGCCGGCGGCGCGGCCAGTTCCGGGATGGGATTTCCGGCCGGCTGAGCGGCGCCGGGATCGACGATGACCCGGGCCGCCGGCAGCCACCACCCGCCGTTGCACTTCTCGTCTGCGGGCTGCGGCGGGGGCGTTTGCCAGGCCGTCAATCCTTCGATCGGCTGTACCAGCCAGCGGGCGTAGGACAGTGTGGGGTGCCCCGCGTCGGTACTCTGCCCGGACGCCGCCGGCGGTGCGAGAAGCCGGCCAGCGGCGTCAATCCGGCTGGCGCAGACCAGGTTCCGACCGTCGGCCAGGGCGCTGTCAAGCGCGGCGAGACTGCCGGTAGCCGGGCGGCAATCGGCGGCAAGCAGTAGCCAGTGTTCCGGCGGTTCGACTTCGTGATCGTGCAGCGCTTGCCGGGCCAGCGCTTCCAGCGCTTGCCGGGTCGCGGCGGGACCGGCGTCGAGCCGGATCACACCTGTGCAGGGCGGTTGCTCGAGAGCGGGACCCTGGCCGGCGAGCAGCGTCGCGATCGTGTGATCCTGGGCGAACTCGGCGATGGCGGCCAGTTGGGCGTCGAGCATCGGCGAAGGTGCGGTGCACTGCACGATCAACGCGCACTGCGGCTGCCGGCTGAGCGGCAGGCTGGCGGGAGGGGCGGCCGGCGTTTCGCCGGTGGCTGTGGCCGCGGGCGTCGCCGCCGGCGGTTGTTGCAGGCGGTAAAGCGCGGGACCCAGACCTTGCTGGGCGATGGCCTTGACCCCGTGGTATAGGAGGCGCGGCCATTTCCAGGGTCGCAAGGCGCCCTTGTGCCGTAGATTCCGCAGAACCCGGGCCAGCACGCGCGACGGCCGGGTCCAGCGCCACGAGCGGCTGGCGAGGATGGTCGCCAGTTGTTGGTGCAGCCGATCGTGCGCCCGACGCCAATCGGCCGCGGCGTTCTGGGCGTGACCGAGTTCGTCGCGGTGCCTCGCATGCAGGCGGGCAAGGTGGTCTTGATGTTCGCGGTGCGCCTGGTGCAGGGCGGCCACGGCTTCTTCCAGTTGCGCCCGGAGCTGCTGCACAGAGTCTTGCAGGCGTTGCTGCTGGGCTTGCAGGGCGCGCGCCCATTTCGTCCGTTCTTGCAACGCCAGGTACAGTTCATTGACTCGCGTTTCGGCCGCCTGCCAGCGGTCGTGGTGCCACAGCCCGAGACGGCCGGCGGCGGCCAGGTCGGCGCGGTAGAGGAGCGGGTTTCCCGCTGCTGCCCGCCCGTCCGGAGCGCTGCCGGGCGAGCGGCCGGTGACCGGGACTTTGAACAACGGCTCGTAGGCGGCCAGCATCTCGTTCATCGTCGGCAGCGGGGTTTTGCCGGCCGCCGCCTGCATCCCGGCCAGCAACGACCGGTCGCCGGACAAGCGGGCGACTGCGGCGGTCAGGGCGCTGGCGTCGGGGTCGATCAGCAGGCCGTTGACGCCGTCGTCGATCCGTTCAGCAAAACTGCCGAGCCGGGTGGCGATCGGCACGATGCCGGCCGACCACAGCTCGCTCAAGGTGTAGCTCCAGGTTTCCGGCACCATCGACAGCAACAGGCCGGCGTCGGGTTGCAGCCGGGCGAGGAGGGCCGGCAGATTCCGGTGCTCGTATTCGGCGATCACGTCGACGTCTTTTTCGCCGAGCAGCGCCATTCCTTCCCGGCCGCAGCCGAGCAGCGTGATTCTGGCGTGGGGGCGGAGGGCGGGGAGGGCAGCGCGTAGTAATTCCCGGCCTTTTTGCGGGCCGCTGTGGCCGAGGATCACGAGGTGCAGCCGGGGGTCGGCGCGCCGGGCTGAGGGGCTCTCGGTCGCGGCCGGAACGAGGGGCGGCTGGCCGTGAGGAATCACCTTGATCCGGTTGTGCAAAACCGGCATCAGCTTGCCGAGGAGCGTTGCCGCTCCTTGCGTCGGGCTGGCCAGTCGGACTTTCGCCCGCGACAGGGTCTGCCGCCAGGTGCGGGCCAGATGGCGCCAGATGGCGGGGTCTTGCTCCGCGAAATCGTGGTGTCCCGCAGTGGCCAGCGCTTCCTCCAGCCGCACTGTCCCCGGCGCGTCGATATAAGGTTCGGGCGAGGTGCGCAGCAGCGGCCAAAGAGGATAAAAATCGTGGATCACCTGGACCGTCGGCCGGCCGCTGGTCAGCGCTTCCAAACCGTGGCCGATCAGGGATGAGATGACCACCCGGGCAATCGGATAGCGCTCGAGCAGATGGTCGATGACGGCGGCGTATCCCGGATGCTGCGGGTGGCTGGCGGTGATCGCCGGCGCCAGAGTGAACGTCGCGATCACCGGCCCGTCAGGCGCGGCAAGGTGCAGTTCCAGATGACTACCGAACTGGCCGGTGTGCCAATAACCTCGACTGACCAGCACCAATTGCCGGTGCGGCTGGTCGTGATCGCACCAGTTGCGGACCCAATGGGTGACCCCGCCGCCCCAACTGTGCGTGATGTGCAGCACGATGGGCCGCTCGCTATAGGCGTCGTTCAGACGCCACGTGCCGGCCTCGATCAGGGCTCGGAGCCGGGGAGCGAGCACCTGATGGCTTTCGACCGGCGGCAAATAACATTCGTGTTCCGGCTGGGATAGGAACAAGGGCCAATCCGGATCGTGTACATACAGCGTGTCCGGTACCTTGATGTTCCAGCCGAGCAGGGCCGGCACTTCGCGCCCCGGCCACGCCGGCAGTGCCGCCAGGCGCGAGGCGGCGGCGGCGGTCAGCATGAGGACGTGGCGCGGGAATACCGGCGACGGGTGCATCTCGCCGCGCCCGCACCAGGCGAGCAGGCTGTCGAGGTCGGCCTGCTCGGGCATGAGCGGCGGCGCCGGGTGTTCGCCGAACGGATTCAGCCGCGGATCGGCATTGCTGAGGACGGTCAAGCCGTCGCACTCGGGATCCTGGGCGGCGAGTAATTCACTCAAGCGACGGATTTGCGGCAGGCGCAGCCGTAAATCGTTGCGCAGCAGCAGCAATACTCGCCCCGGGTGGCCGGCCTGCGCCCGGCGCACTTCGTGCAGCGGATCGCCGCTGTCGGGCTGCCAGCGGACGATATGCGGCAGGTCGCCGGCGATTTTGACTGCGCTCATGATGGTATAGCTGCCGCCATCCGGGATTATCCGGGATAATACCCCTCATCGACCCGGCGCCTCGGTGGCCGGGCCTCGCTGCAGGCGACATGTTACTCGAAATGGCTGCTCCATGATCCCGACATTAGGTCGAATTCCCTACCACCGATGAGCCGCCGCCGTTCGGCCAGAAGAGCGCCGGTGCAACGATTTTCCCGCGGGCGGCGGGCCATGTTGCGTCTGGCGTTGTTTGCCACCGGGTTGTTCATCGGCCTGACCGTGCCTTCGTGGCTGCTGCTCGAACACGAAGTCGTCGCCCGCTTTACGGCGCGCAGCGACAACGAACCGAGCCGGGTTTATGCCCGGCCGCTGGTCCTCTATCCCGGATTACCGCTGAGCGTCGAGGACCTGATCGCCGAACTCGACTATGCCGGTTATCAAGCCGTCGCCGGGCCGTTGCCAGCGGCGCCGCCGCAGCCGGGGCGCTATGTTCGTGAGGGTAGGAAATTCGCCTTGCACAGCCGGGCTTTCGAGTTCGCTGACGGCCGCCAGGCGGCGCAGCGATTGCTCGTCACGTTGACTGCCGGCGGCGGTCGTGGGTCCGCTGTCGAGAGTGTGTACGACGCGCCGAGCGGGTCGGCGCTGCGCCTGGCGCGTCTCGACCCGGCGGAGATCGGCATGATCGCCGCCAGTGGCGACAGCGATCGGCTGCGCACCGCCCTGCGTGCCTTTCCACCGCGCCTGATCGCCGCCATACAAGCAGTCGAGGACCGCCGTTTCAAACACCACCACGGCCTCGATCCCAACGGTCTGCTGCGCGCCTTGTGGATCAATCTTCGGCGCGGCGCCGTCGTGCAGGGCGGCAGCACGATCACCCAGCAACTGGTCAAGAACCTTTATCTCGGCGGCCAGCGCGATTGGTTGCGCAAATATCCCGAAGCCTTGATGGCGCTGGCCCTCGAACGCCACTTCGACAAAGGCGAGATCCTCGAGGCGTATCTGAACGAAGTCTATCTCGGCCAGGATGGGCCGTATGCAGTGCGTGGTTTCGCGCGCGCCGCGGAATTTTATTTTGCCGCGCCGCTTGACACCCTCGACGACGCCCAACTCGCGCTGCTTGTCGGGATGGTGCGCGGCGCTTCGTGGTACAACCCGCGGCGCCACCCGGAACGGGCCCGCAGCCGGCGCGACCAGGTGTTGAAAATGATGCGCGACACGCACGTTATCGCCGCGGCGGAATATCGCACGGCACTGACCCGGCCGCTCGGCGTGTTGCTCGAACCGCCGTCGCGGCGCGGTCGGCACCCGGCCTTCATCGATCTCGTCCGGCGGCAACTGCGGCGCGATTACAGCGACCGGCAGCTCGCCGCCGGCGGCCTGCGCATCATGACCACCCTCGAGCCGCGTGCCCAGGCGGCGGCCGAAGCGGCGATGGCCGGTGCCGCGCGGCTGCCGGGCGGGGACGATTTGCAGGCCGCGATGCTCATCGTTGCGCCGGCCAGCGGCGATATCCTAGCGGTGACCGGCGACCGGGACGCGACCCGGCGGGGCTTCAACCGCGCCCTCGATGCGCGCCGGCAGATCGGGTCGTTGATCAAGCCTTTGGTCTATCTCGAGGCTTTGCAAAGCGACCCGGATTTGACCTTGCTCACGCCCCTCGACGATCAGCCGGTGTCCGTGCCGCTGGCCGGCGGCCGAGTCTGGTCACCGGAGAATTTCGATCGCCGAAGTCACGGCCAGGTGCCGCTGGCGTTGGCCTTGAGCCGTTCTTACAACCAGGCGAGTGTGCGCCTCGGCTTGCAGGTCGGGATCGACAAGCTGGCCGGCATCTTGCCGTCCTTCGGCGTGCGCCAGCGCCTTTCCCATCACCCGTCGGTGCTCCTCGGGGCGCTCGAGTTGACGCCGGTGCAGGTGGCGCAGATGTACCAGCCGCTGGCCGCCGGCGGTTATTACACGCCGCTCGGCGCGGTGCGGGCGGTGATCGACAGCAGCGGTGTACCCCTGGCCCGTTATCCGGCGCGCGCCAAAAGCGTGTTCAGCGCCGCCGCCGGCGCCCAGATCAATTACGCCCTGACTTTGGGGCAGACGGACGGCACGGCCCGCGGTCTGCCGGAGATGCTGGGGGCGACCCGCCGCATCGCGACCAAAACCGGGACCACCAACGAGCGCCGTGATGCCTGGTTCGTCGGCTATACTGGCAATTGGCTGGGCGTCGTCTGGACCGGGCGTGACGACGGCCGGCCGGCCGGTATTACCGGCAGCAGCGCCGCGATGCCGTTGTGGGCGGCGGCGTTCAGCCGGCTGGGGCTCGACGATCTACCGGTCGCGACACCCGGCGGCATTGCGTGGTACTGGGTCGATTGGCCCAACGCCGAACTCGCCGATGAGCATTGCGCCGCGCGCCGCGCGGTCCCGTTCACGCCCGGCCATGAACCCAAGATATGGTCAAAATGCGTAGGTCGATTACGTTCTTTTATGAAAAATTTCTAAGTTATGCCCTATGGTTGCCGGTGTTGCTCGCGGCGTGCAGCAGCCAGGAGCCGGTGCCGGTCGATGAGCGCTCGGTGTATCGCTCGGAAATCGAGAAAGTCGAGCAGCAGGTGCGCGCACCGGCGCGCGATGAGGGCGCCGGGGTGCAGGTTTATCCGCTGCGCAATCCGGGGGCCAGCGAACTGCGCGAGCAGGCCGCGGCGGCCGAACGCGACGGCGATCTCGAACAGGCCGCGGTTCTGCTCGAACGGGCGATGCGCCTGGCGCCGCTGGATTCCGAATTGATGCAGCATATGGCCGAAGTGCAACTGGCGCGCGGCGACTATGAACAGGCGCTCAGTCTCGCTTCGCGATCCTACGACAACGGCCCGAAAGTCGGGGAATTGTGTGCCCGCAATTGGCGGACGATCAGTCTGGCGCGCGAACACCTCGGCAACAGCGCCGGTTCGGTGATCGCCGAGTCGCGGGCCGCCGAATGCGGTGAGCACAAGGCCCCGGGATTTTAATTGGCGGCGGCGGGCAGCGTGAGCAGGTCGCCGCGGGCCACGCCGGTGCGATCCGAGGACGAGCCGCCGGCCGAAAATCCTGGCGCCCTGCTCGGCGCTACTGGGCCGTTCGCGGCGCGCCTCGAAGGTTTCGTGCCCCGTCCGGGGCAACAACAGATGGCGGCGGTGATCGCCGAAACGCTGGCCGCCCGGGGGGTTCTGGTCGCCGAGGCGGCGACCGGAATCGGCAAGACTCTGGCTTATCTCGCCCCGGTGCTGGCTAGCGGCCTGAAAACGTTGCTGTCGACCGGCACCCGCACCTTGCAGGATCAGTTGTTCCGGCGCGATCTGCCGCTCGCCCTCGCCGCTTTGGGCAGCCGCGCTAAAACCGCCTTGCTCAAAGGGCGCAGCAATTATTTATGCCGGCTCAGGCTCGAACAGGCCCTGGCCGCCGGCGAGCGGCGGGATGCCGCGGAGTTGCAGGCCGTCAGCGCCTGGTCGCGGCGCACTGTGGCGGGCGAAATCGCCGAGCTGACCGAGTTGCCGGAGGCAGCCCCGGTCTGGCCGCGGGTGACGGCGACGATCGATCAATGCCTCGGTGCCGAGTGCCCGCACTATCAGGACTGCTTCCTGATCCGCGCCCGGCGCCGTGCCCTCGAAGCCGATATCGTAGTGGTCAATCACCATCTACTGTGCGCCGATTTGGCACTCAAGGAACACGGTTACGGTGAAGTGCTGCCGAGCGTCGAGGCCTTCATCGTCGATGAAGCGCACCAATTGCCGCAGACCGCCTCCCGTTTTTTCAGCGACAGTCTCTCGACCCGGCAGATCCATGACCTGCTGCGCGATATCCGGCAGGCGGCGGGCGGCATTCCCGGCGGCTTGGATGCGGTGGCTGACGAGATCGGGGCCTTGACGCAGACGGTCCGTGAAATCATCCTCGCCGCCGCGTCCCTGCCCGAACGGGGCGACGGCCGTGAAGTCCTCGGCGAGCCGGATCTGGCGCAGGGGCTGGCCGCACTCGATCGGCAACTGGCGGTCTTGGATCGCACACTCGAGCCGCTGCTCGCCGCCGAGCGCAGCCTGCAATTGGCGCACGAGCGGATCGACAAAGCGCGGGCCCTGCTCGCGGCGTATCCCGCTGCCGATGACGAGGCGGTGCACTGGTACGAAACCCGGTGCCAGGGATTGGTGTTGCACCGGACGCCGCTCGATATCGCCGCGCCGCTACAACGTTTCATCAGCGGCCATCCGGCGGCCTGGGTGTTCACTTCGGCGACGTTGAGTGTCGGCGGCCGCTTCGACCATTTCACCTCGCGGCTCGGGCTTGACGGGGCGCGGACCGCATTGTGGGCAAGCCCATTCGATTACCCGCGGATGACCCGCTGCTGGCTGCCGGCCGGGCTGCCGGAGCCGGGAACGGCCGGGCATACAACGGCGCTGCTCGCTGCGGTCTGGCCGTTGATCGAACAAAACCAGGGGCGAACCTTTTTGCTATTTACCACCCACCGGGCCCTGAGTGCGGCGGCGGCCTGGCTCGAACGGCGCTCACCCTACCCGTTGTTTGTGCAGGGGACGGCGCCGCGTAATCATCTGGTCGAAGCCTTCCGCGCCGCCGGCAACGGCATCCTGCTCGGGGCGCACAGTTTTTGGGAGGGGGTGGATGTGCCGGGGCCGGCTCTGTCGCTGGTTGTGATCGACAAATTGCCGTTCGCCGCTCCCGACGACCCGGTGCTCCGGGCGCGCAGCGCGGCGTTGCGCGCCGCCGGCGGCTCGCCATTCAACACGATCCACCTGCCGGATGCGGTGCTCGCCTTGAAACAGGGCATCGGCCGGCTCCTGCGGCGGGCGACCGACCACGGTGTCGTGGTCATCGGCGATCGGCGCCTGGTCGAAAAAAGTTACGGCCGGCGGATCCTGGACAGCCTGCCGCCGATGACTTTCAGCAGCGACCCGGCCGAAGTGCTGGCGTTTGTCGCCGGATTCGACTCCGCAGGCCGATGAAGCTCCTGGCGCTCGAAACCTCGGGATCGGCTTGTTCCGTGGCGCTGGCCATCGACGGGGCGGTCAGCGAACGGGAGTGCATCCTGCCACGCCGTCACGGCGAGGTGTTGCTGTCGTGGATCGACGAATTGCTCGCCGCCGGTGGAGTGGGCGGCACGATGCTGGATGCGATCGCCGTCAGCCGCGGTCCGGGCAGCTTCACCAGTCTGCGCCTTGGCGCGTCGGTCGCCCTCGGCCTGGCGCTCGGTTGGGAGGTGCCGCTGATTCCGGTCTCTTCGCTGGCGGCACTGGCCGCCGGCGCCGCCGAAAAGCACGGTGTCCGGCGCATCGCCGCGGCCTTCGATGCCCGTCGCGGGCAGTATTATTTTGTCTGTTTCGCCGCCAACGGCGGCCGCTTGCAGCCGTGCGGCGCCGAACAACTGGCGGGTGCAGCGGAGATCGTGCCGGCCGGGCCGGCCTGGTTTGGGGCCGGACCGGGTTATGCCGCGCGCGACGGCGAATTGGCCGCGGCGCTCGCCCCCCATCTCGCCGGGGTCGATGCCGATTGCCGGCCGCGGGCCGCCGCGGTCGCCGCGCTGGCCCTCGATGCCCGGCCCCTGGATCCGGACGATTTCACGCTGCACTACGGGCGCGATAACGTCGTGCAGCCCGCGCTTTGAGTTCGACCCTCAGCCGAACCGTTCGGTGATTTTCTTGATTTCGCCGTTTTGACGGGCCTGGTCGATCGCCTGATTGAAACGTTCGACCAAACCGCTCTGCGCCTTGTCCGGCGAGAAGCGCAGCACGACTTCACCGTCGCCGGCGGCGATGAACAGGGTGTCGATACGCTGGTCGAGGAGTTTGCGCTTGGCGACGGCTTTGATCGCGACGGTATCGTCGAGGATGCCGTCGATCTCGCCGCGCAACAGGCGGTCGACGGCTGCTTCCGATGTTGGCGATTCGCTGAACTGATCGCGATACAGCGGGTTGTCGCGCAGTTCCCTGATCGCCGCGTTGTATTCGATGCCGTTAATCACGCCGAGCGTGAAGCCGGTCTGGACCAGCATGGTCAGATCTTCCTGGGCGGGCGTGCGGCCGCGCGGCACGTGCAACAAATAATGCTCCTGGCGATACGCCTGCGATGCGACCCCTGGTTCGTTGTCGCCCGGCGCCCGGCTGCCGAGCAGAACGTCGATCTTGCCGTCAGCCAGTTGTTGCGTGCCGCTCGCCCGGTCGATTTGGCGGTAACGCAGCGCGCAGCGCGCCGACTCCGCCAAGCGGGTGATGATTTCGATATCGGTGCCGTACGGCGAACCATCCGGGCCGCGATAATGAAAAGGCTCGCGTTCCGTCCAACCGACGGCCAGGATGCAGGAACGCGGTCCGGTCTGGGCCTCTTGACCGCCCCCGGTCGCAGCGCCGCCGGTCGTTTGGCTTTGTTCGCCGCACGCCGCCAAGAGCAGAGCAAACGAGACAAGAAGGACAAAACGTCCGTTCTGGGGGGTCTGTCGCTGGCAAAGATTCGGGATGTTCATGGCGCGCACTCCCGTGCAGACCGGGTCCCGCTACGACAACCGCCCTGTTATCGTCGCCGGCCGCCGACCTGCCGGTGGTTCATTGTTAACCCGACGTTCCTCCATGCCGGGATCCTCGTGCCTGATCGTAGCCCCGGAGGGGGCGGAATGCAAGCGCCGGCAATGTGACGGATCAACGACGGTGGGCCGGGCGTTGGAAGGTGGTGCCGGGAAGAGGACTCGAACCTCCACGGGTCGCCCCACTGGAACCTAAATCCAGCGCGTCTACCAATTCCGCCATCCCGGCCAGCGACAGCCCCGCCGGCGGCATAACAGCCACCGGCGGGGAGCAGAATTGTAGCAGGCGATGGGCAGCCCGTTCAGGCCGGGCGGCGGCTGAGGCCGACACCGGCACCGAAGGCGACGAGCAGGAACAGAGCTAAAAGTCCGCCGATACCGATCGCCGGCACGGCGGCGGGTGGCGGCAGGGTGCCATTGCCACCCGCAACGCAGTTGGCGTTGTTGGCGGTGTAATCGAGAATATTGGCACGCAGATTGGCCGCTTCGGGTTGCGGATCGTGAAAATTGTCGGTGGTCATACCGCCGAGCAGCACACAACCCGAGCCGAACGTTAATTCGCCGAGTACCACAGATCCGAAGGGCGGGACACCGCCACCACCCTGTGGGATGGCACCGGCGCTGGCTGGCGACGGGCCATTGACCGGTGGCGGCGGGACGTCGTTGCTGAGGATGATCGGCGCCAGCGGTCCATCGATAATGGCGTGCCCGAAGTGGTGTCCGGTGTAATCGGTGACCACTGGCGTGAACGGCCCGACGAACACCGGGTGGGCGGCATTGGCGGCGGTCACCGTGTCGGAAAAGAATCCTGCGCCGGCGTTGTAATTCAGCAGGTGGCCACCGAAACCGAAATTGATATCGCCGCCTTGGTTCGGCGCGGCGTTGAGCAGCAACCGGCCGCCGGCGGAAACGAACGCCTCGATGACGGCGCGGTTGGCGTTGAGGTAAGCGTCGAGTTCGAGCGCGGTGCTATCCCCGCCTTCGAGGAAAATAAAGCGGAACCCGGAACCGGGTTGAAACGGTGCCGGTCCGTCGGCCATCCGCAGATCGGCCCAGTTGCCGGCGCCGAAAGCCAGATCCATCGCCGCTTCGTTGGTGGTTTGACCCCAAGGTGCCGATGCACCGCGTAAATAAGCGACATCGGCGACCACTCCGGCGTGAGTGGAAAAGGCGGCCAGCAGCAAGCCGCCGGCAAGCAGACTGCGAGAGATCATGTTAACCCTCCTTTCGGCCGGGACGAATATCGCCCGGGCGTTTACCCATTCATTGCATTTAATCGAGGTGCTGTCGCGTGTCGCGGTGCCGCCTCAGTTTTATGTACCGGTTTGCCAGGACGCGATCGATTCTATCACACCCTCGGCCGGCCGGGGTTGGGTGTCTCCCCTGGCTGCGGGGCACCTCGTTCAGTTGTCGCAGTGCAGGCGGCGGTTCTGGCGCCGGTACCAGCCGTCGCCGGCGGGAAGAAAGACGCTGCACTGGGTCATCTCGCCGCGGTAGATATGGATCGAGACGGCGACTTCGCGGCCGCTCGGGTTGCGGATGGCGTGGTATTCGTGCGGCGGAATCAGGCTGCCGGCGCTGCCGGTACCGGCGCGGACGGCGCCGACCGATTCGAAACGGCAACGGTCGGCTTCGGCGGCGGTTCGTTCGTATTGGGTGACTTCGATCATGCCTTGCCAGACGCCCTCGACGCACCACATGCCGGAGTGGTCGTGGATCGGGGTTCCCTGGCCCGGGCCCCAGGTCATCGCCATGATCGTGAAGCCGCGCTCGGGGTCGTGGTACAGCTCGCGCCGGGCGTAATGATCGCTAACCGGTTCGAAGATTTCAGCCGGCAATTCGATCGCCTGGTCGTCGATCAGGTGGCACAGCGTCTCGCGCAGGCAGTCGGTGATGGCGTGCGGGCAGTCGCCGCTGATGGCGTTTTTGACGGCGTCGATCAGTCGCGATTTGCCGGGAAAATCATCGGTGGCGGACGTGGTATTCATTGCAAAAACTCGGCGATCGGGGGGGCGAAGTGTTCAAAGTCTAGCAAAAACGCATCGTGTCCCTGCAGCGACGGCGTCTCTACGAAGCGGGACGGGATGCCGGCGGCGTCGAGGGCGGCGGCGATGTCGCGCTGTTGCCACAACGGAAACAGGCTGTCGCTCGCGGCGCCCATGACCAGCGCCGCTTCGAGGCCGCTGGCGGCGAACATCGCGGCCAGTGACGGCTGGCCTTCGGCGGCCTCGAAATGGTCCATCGCCCGTGACAGATAAAGATAGCAGGCCGGGTCGAAGTCGGCGGCGAAGGTCCGGGCGTGTTTTTCGAGATAGGACTCGACCGCATAGTGCATGCCGAACAGCCCGGGCGGATAAACGTCTTGCACTTGCCGGCCGAAGCGCGCCTGCCATTCGGCCGCCGAGCGATAGCTGATCATGCCGAGCTTGCGGGCCAGGCGCATGCCATGGATTGGCCCGCCGGCGGGATCGTAATCGCCGTTCCGCCATTGCGGGTCGCCGACGATCGCTTCGCGCTGCAGCGAACGGATGGCGATCGCCCATGGGCTGGCGGCCTGGGCCGAGGACAGACTGATCAACCGCCGGGCGCGGCCGGGGTACAGACGCAGCCAGGCCAGCGCGCTCATGCCGCCCATCGAGGGGCCGACCAGGGTATCGAGTTGCTCGATGCCGAGGTGGTCGGTCACCCGGCGGGTGGCGGCGGCGATGTCCTCGATCGCCAGTTCCGGAAAGCGCAGGCGCCAGGGGCGGCCGTCAGCCGGATGCGGTGAGGCCGGGCCGGTCGATCCCTTGCAACTGCCGAGGGAATTGACGCAGACGACAAACCAGCGGCCGGTATCGATGGCCCGGCCGGGACCGATCATCCCTTCCCACCAGCCGGGCTGGGGATCGGCCGGCGACGCCGCGGCGTGCGCCCCTGGCGACAGTCCGGTAAAGACCAGCACGGCGTTATCGCGGTTGGGGGCGAGCCGGCCCCAGGTTTCGTAGGCCAGGGTCAGCGGCGCAACCTCGCCGCCACGGTAAAAAACGAACGGTTCGGCGATTTCGAGCAGCAAAGTGGCGGGACTGACGGACACGGTCTCGGCGTTCCACAGGGATCAAGGTCGGCATTTATACCGGAAGCGGCGTCCCGTGTCACTGCCGGCGGGTTTATTTTTCGGTCGCCACGGCTGGCACCGCCCGTCGCAGAGCGCGACAATGGGGCCATGACATGGCACGATTCTCCACGGCCGGCAGTGGGCGCGGGCATCGACGGGGCGCCGGCTGCGGCCTGGCGTCAGACCCGCCGGGCGGCGCGCCGGGCCGCTCGGCCGTATCGCAAACCGGTGCAGCAGCACAATCGCGAGGCCTTCGCGGCTGTCGCCCGGTGGCTGGCCGACTCGTCCCGACCGCTGGCTTTCGACAGCGGTTGCGGGACAGGCCAAAGTACCCTGGCGCTGGGCGCGGCGCATCCTACGTGGCGTCTGGTCGGCATCGACAAATCGGCGGTGCGGCTGGCCCGCTATGGCGCCAATCACCGGCCGGCCGTTTACGGCAACGTCATGCTGGTGCGGGCCGACCTGGTCGATTTCTGGCGGCTGGCCGCGACGGCGGGTTGGCGGCTGGCGGCGCACTGGCTGTTGTACCCGAATCCGTGGCCGAAACCCTCACAGGCGAAACGGCGTTGGGCGGAGCACCCGGTCTGGCCAGCGTTGCTGGCCCTTGGCGGTCAATTGGAGCTGCGTTGCGACCGCTTCGAATACGCTCAGGAAATGGCCTGGGCCCTGCGCCTTGCAGGACCGTACGAAATACGGATCGATCTTTGGCAGCCGCCGGTGCCGATCAGCCCGTTCGAAGGCAAATATCTGCACCAGCAACGCCGCTTGTATCGCCTGGTCGCCGCCTTAGCAGGCTGTTGAA